>ENA-OQDW01000998-OQDW01000998.1-human-gut-metagenome-genome-assembly--contig:-NODE-998-length-10860-cov-1.691046_pt1 | contig 10860 bp, 16 predicted proteins | sample MGYA00242784_ERZ504613 | MGnify/ENA primary metagenome ERZ504613 (study PRJEB26092, sample SAMD00036330) | human gut metagenome | host: Homo sapiens | study: EMG produced TPA metagenomics assembly of... | reverse complement strand
CGCCTTGTACCGGGGGACTGCAACGCCCAAGCTGGTATTGTTTCTCTGCGGAGGCGCCGCAGTTTGCCAGATCATAAAAATGCTGCTTACCTGGCGGTCCTCCCTGATGTCCCACAAAATTTCCTTTACCATACTGAAAAATATCCGGGAGGCCATTACAGGTCGGATGGCGAAGATCCCCATGGGCGTCATGCTGGAAACGCCCACAGGAGCTTTCAAAAATCTGATTGTGGACAATGTGGCGAAGCTGGAGGACTCCATGGCCCATTTCATGCCGGAACTGCCCTCTAACATCGCCGCGCCCCTATGCAGTATTCTTCTGATTTTTCTGCTGGACTGGCGGATGGGGCTGGCCGCACTGGTGACAATTCCGCTGGGCACCCTCTTTTTTGCCGCCATGATGCGGGGATATGGGCCCCGCATGGAGAACTATATGCGCTCTGCCAACGAGATGAACAGTGCTCTGGTGGAGTATGTCAACGGCATTCAGGTCATTAAGGCGTTCAACCGGTCCGCAGCTTCCTATGGAAAGTATGCTGATTCTGTCCGCTATTTCCACGATTCCACCATGGCATGGTGGAGCCAGTGCTGGCTTTGGAACGCGGCGGCCCGGGCGGTCCTCCCTTCTACGCTTCTGGGGACCCTTCCAGTGGGAGCGTGGCTCTACATGGAGGGAAGTCTTTCCCTCCATGTCTTTCTGGTGGCCTTGGTGGTGCCTCTGGGGTTCATTGCGCCTCTGATGAAGGTATCCGAAGCCATGGAGCAGGTCAGCATGATTAAGGGCAATCTGGAACAGGTCACCGCCTTTTTGAAAACACCGGAACTTGTCCGCCCCACAGAGCCCGCAGAGCTTGGGGAGCGGTGTTATCAATTTGAGGATGTCCATTTTGCTTATAACGAAGCCGAAATTCTCCACGGTATCTCATTCCAGACACAGCCCGGTACCATGACCGCCATAGTTGGTCCATCCGGCTCCGGGAAGTCTACGATTGCCAAGCTGATGGCCGGTTTTTGGGATGTAACCTCCGGTACGGTCCACTTTGGCGGGCAGGATATTCGCAGCATCCCATTTGGACAGCTCATGGGTGAAATCAGCTATGTACCCAGGACAATTTCTCTTTGACAAATCCATTCGGGAAAACATCCGCATGGGAAATCCAGATGCCAGCGACGAGGAAGTAGAGGCTGCGGCCAAGGCCGCCAACTGCCACGACTTTATCATGCAGTTAGAGCAGGGTTATGATACCATGGCCGGCGATGCCGGGGCCCGCCTCTCCGGCGGAGAGCGGCAGCGCATCACCATTGCGCGGGCCATGCTCAAGCAGGCGTCCGTCATTATTTTGGACGAGGCGACCGCTTATGCAGACCCTGAGAACGAGGCGCTGATCCAGCAGGCTATCAGCAAGCTGGTGGTGGGAAAGTCTCTGATTGTCGTGGCCCACCGGCTGAATACAATCCGCAATGCCGACCAGATATTGGTTGTTGCCAACGGTGAGATTGTGGGCCGGGGCATCCAGGAGGAGCTTCTGCAGAGCTGCCCCCTTTACCGAAAGATGTGGCAGGACTACACAGGCTCTACGGAAGGAGGCGCAGAAGATGTTTGAAATGATTTGCCGTGTCTTTAAGATTGCGGGAAACAGCCGGAGAAAAATTGTGGCAGGCATCGTCTGCAACATTCTGAAATCCTTCTTCAACGGTTTTATGATGTTCGGTGTATTCTGGATTCTGCTCCATCTGGATGGACTCTCCCCGGCCATCATCGGGCAGGCTTTTGGCGTAATTCTGGGCAGTGTGCTGGGCCGCTTCTTTTTCCAGTGGATGTATGACCGTACCATGAGCGGGTCCGGCTATGACATTTTCCGGGATTACCGTCTGGAGATTGGGGAACGGCTGAAGCAGGCGCCCATGGGATATTTCTCAGAACAAAATCTGGGCACCATTCAGGCCATGCTCACCACCACGATTGCTGATCTGGAGGGGTACTCCATGCTGGCGATTGAGCAGATGACCAGCGGTGTGGCTATGGCTGTACTGATGTCCGTGATGATGTTCTTTTTCAGCCCGGTGATTGCGGGATTGAGCCTTGTGGGGCTGGCACTTGGGATGCTGGTCCTGCGTTGGGTGCGGCTTCGCGCCGCCCAATATGCCCCCATTTACCAGGAGGCCCAGGAGCATCTGGTCGGTAAGGTGATGGAATACATACGGGGCATTTCGGTGCTGCGTTCTTTTTCCAAAGGCGAGGAGGGACAGGTGGAAGTCCGCGCTGCGTTCCAGAAAAAATGGGATGCGGACTACGGCCAGGAAAAGGCTACAGCTGGCGTCCTCCGTTTCTATGGGCTGACCTTTAAGCTCATGAGCTGTGTGCTGATTGCGGCGGCGGCTCTGCTGTATCTGGCGGGGCAGATCAGCCGGCCTTATTGCCTGACTTTCCTGTTCTGCGCTTTCACAGTCTATTCCGATTTGGAGACGATGGGCAACAGCGCCTTTCTGAGTAAAAAGATCAATACGGAACTGGACCGGCTGGAGGAGGTCACCGACATTCCAAAGATGGATACCAGCTCGGAGAAACTGGTTGTGTCCCACTATGATATTTCTCTGGAGCATATCTCATTTGGCTATGGGGGCCGCCAGGTGATCCATGATATTTCACTGGAAATCCCGGAGCACACCACCTGCGCGATTGTAGGGCCCTCCGGCAGCGGCAAGACTACACTCTGCAATCTGATTGCCCGCTTTTGGGATGTGCAGGAAGGGACCGTTCGGATTGGCGGGAAAAATGTGAGGGATTATACTGCGGACAGTGTGCTGGAATACATCAGCATGGTCTTTCAGAATGTGTACCTTTTTCACGACTCTGTGGAAAACAACATCCGGTTTGGCCGGCCGGAAGCCACCCGTGAGCAGGTGATAGCGGCCGCAAAACGGGCCTGGCTGCCATGACTTCATTCTATCTCTCCCTGATGGGTACGACACAATCATCGGAGAGGGCGGCTCCACCCTCTCCGGCGGAGAAAAGCAGCGTATTTCCATCGCCAGGGCCATTTTGAAAGATGCTCCCATCATCATTCTGGACGAAGCGACCTCCAGCGTGGACCCGGAGAATGAACAGGCGCTTTTATCTGCCATCCAGGAGTTGACAAAGGATAAGACCTTGATCTCGATTGCCCACCGCCTGAGCACCGTCCGAAACGCCGACCAGATTATTGTAATAGACCAGGGACGGATTGTTCAGAGGGGAACACATCATGAGTTGCTGCAAAAGGAGGGAATTTACCAAAGGTTTTTAACCCTGCGAACCGCCGCCACGGATGGCAATTATAGCTCCGTTGGTTTATTTGTGGCACATCCTGGCAAAAAGCGCAACTGTTCAAGAGATGAAAAAGGTGGTATGCTCTACTTGTATTTAGGTCAGATTTTGTAGGTCAGATTTTTACCCGTGAGGGGCCAATGCGCCCCAAGCGGAGACTTGCCAGAACCTAAATACCGGACCGACCACGCACAAAAACCGCAGTTACCCCATTCAAGGGGCGGCTGCGGCTTTTTGTGCACTAAACACAGAAAGGAGCAAACGACCATGAATGAAAACCTGTTTACTTTCCCCGGAGGGACAGCCGACGCAAGCGGTGACAACCCATTCGACCTGAGTGGCTTCACTGAATTGACCGGCAACAACACCCAAAACCCATTTGCTGATCTGCTCGCGGGCGGAGAAGCGACAGAACAGCCTCCGGCAGAAGGCGCCGGCGCTGTGCAGGCAGATGACTCAATCCCGGAAGAGAAAGACGAAACCGACCAGAATCACGAGACCGTGGAAGAGGATGAGTCCCATGAGATTTCCAAATCTCCGGCCCCTCAAGATCCACAGCCCAAAATCACCTCCCGCGCCGAAAAGTGAGGAGGACCATGCCTCTGATAAGCCGGAGGAAGCGGAGGACAATCCCCTTCTTGCCGCTATGGAGCGTCAAGAAGAAAAGACCGCCCCAAAAGTGGCCGAACCCATCTTCGCCCAGCTTCCGGTGTTCTCCTACAATGGATCGGAAGCGCCCATCGAAGACACCGAGCAGACATTCGATGAACTCCGCCTCTCCAAGCTGACGGACTTTCCGGAGTTTGACGAAGCGCAGAGCCTGAGCTGGAAAGTCGTTTACGGCAAGATCGTCAAGGAGATCGTTCTCCCCAAGAAAACCAAAATCGGCCAAATCAAGCGCGAGATCGAAACCTCCAAGGAATTTATCAACGCTTTGAAGAAGGCAACCGACAAGCACCCCAAGTGCCTGGTCAAACCCTCAATCAGTATGCAGAAAAAGGGAGATGCCAGTGCATATAAGGGCGCTTTTTTGTATCTGTCGGAGGCCCAGGCCTCGCCTAAAACCATCACCTTTATCCCCGGGCGGGATGGAAAGGTCTATGAGCGCCGTATTACAGGCGCGGGGGAGTTTGTCACCCCCGCTGAAAACATCACCGTGCTGGATGAGATCCGGCCGGGTTTCCACCCGTCCCTGCCCCGCATTCCCTATTCGCTGATGGAGCAGGCCATAGGCCTGTTCCGCACGATGATGCGCAAGGGAAAGGGGCGGCAACCGGCGGAGGCCCTGGTGCATTTCTACTGGGATAAGCAGGAGCAGCGGTACTTATCCGCGTCCCGAAGCAGATCGTGAGCGGAGTTTCTGTTGACGCCCTTCTGGACGATGAAGAGCTGATGACCAGCGACCGCTATATCCACTACGCTGACCTGCACTCCCACAACCGGATGCCCGCGGTATTTTCCAAGACGGATGACCATGACGAAAGGGCAACCCGGGTCTATATGGTAGTCGGCCGGCTGGACCGTTACTTCCCGGAGATCACGGTGCGCATCAGCAACGGCGGGCGCTTCCTGGAGATTGCCCCCGAGCAGGTCCTGGAGATGCCCCCGGTAGGGCACTTTCCCCCGGAATGGCTGACACAGATCTGCACGGATGCAGAGGGCGCTTTTGGGGTGGCCGCATGAACTTCTCAAAAAAACGGCCTGTAAAGATCGTCATGCTGGGCGCGGCGGGACCGGAGCCCACATTGCGCCGCACCTTTACCGGCTCTTATATGCGTTGGAGCGTCCGGTGAAATTTATCATCTGCGACGGTGATAAAGTGGAGCCTAAAAATCTGGTGCGCCAGAATTTCACAGAGGCTGACCTTGGCGAAAACAAGGCCAGGGTAATCGCAGAGCGATATTCCGATGTGTTCGGCCTTGAAACCTCGTATATTCCCCGTTTTATCGAGGATGCCGGACAACTGGAAGAACTGCTTAGGCCCGAAGTATTTCGCCACTATGTGTATGGGTCTGAGCCAAACACGGGCAGATGGGTCACCAACTCGGAACTGGTCATTTTGATCGGAGCCGTGGATAACAACAAGTCTCGTAAACTTTGTCACGAGGTATTCCTCAGAGCGCGGGACCTGGTCTACATTGACTCCGGGAATGGAGAATACACCGGCCAAATTGTCTGCGGCATCCGCAGAGCCGGTAAAACCGTCTACAAGCCTGTGGGGATGCTTTACCCGGAGGTAAGCACCCCGGAAGATCTGTTCCCCACGGAGGTCTCCTGTGCGGAGGCGTCGGTCTCCGCCCCGCAGACCATCGTGGCAAACCTGATGGCCGCCACTGCCGTGGTCACTATGATCTACAACATTCTGGTCATCGGCTGCAACACCGTACAGCAGACCACCTTCTCTACCAAATCGGTGAACATCCGATCTTTTCAAAAACAGCCAACGAGGAGGAAAGCCGCATGAGTACCTTCCATGCCTATGTTGACGCCGCACACTTCCACGAAGCATTGGGTAATGTGCTGCGCTTTGCCGCCAAGCGTTCCCGCCTTCCTATTTTGGAGGAAGCACAGGTCCGCTTTGAGGATGGGCACTGTGTCCTGACCTGCACCAATTTAGACCAGTGGTGTATGAGTACAATTCCCGCAGTCGGGGACTCTTTCTCCTTTGTGTTTGTGGGGACCCGGAAATCCTCTCCGCCTGCAAATACTTTTCCGGAGAACTGGAGCTCACTTACACGATTGAACCCACAGAGACAAACCCTGATCCGAGGGGCCAAATTTCTATCAGCGACGGGAAACGGAGCCTGAAACGCAGTACGGAGCGCACTTCCGATTTCCCCGAGCTCAAGGAGAAGCCTTTGGACCGCCATTACCCTGTCAATCCGAAAAGACTGCTGGAGCGGTTCAAGCGGGTGAAATACGCCGTTTCCTCGAATGACGCCAGACCAAATCAGTGCTGTATTGAATTTCTGAAGGACAAGATCATCGCTGTGGACGGCTACCGCCTGGCAATGAGCACCGATCCCGCCGTCAATGTGGAAAAACCTTTTTACATTCCGCCGGAGGTCATGGCAGAGCTTACGATGTTCAAGGATCAGGACTGCACGATCTCCGTTGGAGAGGAGTGGGCGGCGGTTGAAAGCGAAACGCTGCGTGTGCTCACCCGGATACCCGGCTATGACGGCTTCGATGTCGAAAGGGCGATTCCCACATCGTTCAGTACGGAATATCCCGTTGATGTGGATCAGCTTTTGGATGAAGTCAGGTATCTCAACGGCTTTATCACCGCAAAAACCCGAAAGCGATCCGGTTTGACGGGGCACACTCTCTCTTGAAACACCAGGAGGCACCTATCTCTCCAAGGTCGGCCTGCCTCCCGTTGAGGCGCGGGGCCTCAATCCGAAATACCTGCTGGAGGGGCTGGAGCAGTTCAAGGCAAAGAAAGTGCATACGGTCACCATGAAAATGGGGCACCCGCACTCTCCCATGATCCTGACGGATGGCAAAGACGACCTGGCCATGGTCCTACCGGTCCGGCTGAAAGAAGTCGCATAATAAAAAAGGAGCGATCACAATGAAAAACCTGTATATTCCCAAAGGGAAAACCCTGCATTACGAGACCCTGTACTGCCAGAACATCGTCAATGACGGCACGCTGATCGTGGACGGAACGCTGCACGCCCGGAGCATTTCCGGCAAGGGCATTTTGAAAGCCGGCACAGTTTCCGTCCGCCATGTGGCGGAGATGGATATTGAGTGCGCCACGATGAATGGAGAAACCATGGCCGCTGAGCGTGTGTGCGCCGCTGAGATCGTCCTGTCCGGCTCCGCAACTGTGTCCTGCTATCTGGAGGCGGAGTATGTGGAGGTCCCCAAGCTGACCATGGCAAAGCACAACATCGGTACCCTCAAGGCCGATGATGTTATCACGCTTCCGGAGAAAAAGCGCGGGGATCGTCGGCACCCTGGTGGCGGGCTTTTTTCGCCGCTTGTGGTTGTCCGTGATCCACCGTATTCCGGTAGACGCCCCGTATGTCCAGGTTGCGGCCCCGGCACCGGAAAGCACCGATACGGAGCAGGAACAGCCGAAGCCGGAGCGGGCCGGCGATTTTCAGTCTCAGCCCGTTACCCAGCCAATGGATCTGGACCTGGAAGAGGATTTCGAGTTCAAGCGGCTCAAGGCCATGTACCGTCTCCTGAAAGACTGCGGATACACCCTGCGTATCACAAAGCAGGAGGAGACTGTGCTGACTCCGCGGGAGGATAGCGCGTCTACCCTCCCAAGGCTGCGTGACCTATGGAGAACATCATCATCCGGCAGCGCCGGGAGGTGACCGCCATGGGGATAACCCGGGTCCGGGAGCTGTGCGCCCAAGGCTACATAGACCAGTCAGGCGTTTTTCGCCTGAAACGCTGTGTCGGCCGATATGGGCCGAAAGAGCCGTGCAAAACGGCAAACCCTGTTATTACAAACCGTGCCGCGTAGGCACTGAAAGCAGAGGGGGACTGTGCGGAGCGCGGTCCCCCTCTGGCTAAATCACGGAGGTGATCAAACATGGAGCAGGTAAACGAGGCACAGCCTCAAAGCCAGCCCCCTTCCCAGCGGTTTTATGCCCTGGAACAGCTTGGCGAGCTTGCCGGTACCATTACTTTGATTTCGGAGGCCTGCAAGCCTATCGGGCTCAGGTTGCCGGGCTTTTGGCCGGCCAGAAAAAGGCGGAGGCATTTGAACTGTACCGCCTGCTGGAGCGGCAGCGCACTTATCTGGTCGAACAGATCCGTGCGACCCGGCCTTTCCTGATGGAGCTGGAGAATCCGCTGGCCCCTGCCGCGCAAAAGCTGGCGGAGCAACTGGCAGCCTTTCCGCTGATGACCGCGGACTACTCCAAACTGACCGAAGTGCTGAAGCGGTTTGCGGACGCGCTTCCAGACCATCAGACCACAGACGCCTCAATCATCGGGCGCCTGATGAACAATGTCCGGCTGGGGCATTACCCCACGGACCTCACTCATGTGGGGTATATCGCCAACAGCATTGTCTTTCCCGCAGAGAACACGGCCAACCTGATTGACCCATGCTGTGGAACAGGGGACGCCCTGCTCCGGCTCGCCCTGGGGACGGACAGCCAATGCTACGGCATTGAACTGGATGACCACCGGGCGGAACAGGCACAGCAGCAGTTGTACCGTGTCGGCTTCGGCAGCTTCTTCGGCTCCAATATCAGCCCAGGAGCTTTTCATGCCGTTTTCCTGAATCCGCCCTATCTGTCTGTCCTGTCTGAGAATGGAGGACGGAGCAGAGACGAAAAGCGGTTTCTGATTGAGAGCATCCCCCTTCTTATGATGGGCGGGCTTCTGATCTACATTGTCCCCTATTACCGCCTGACGGCAGATCTGTGCGGCATCATCTGTGACAACTTTGAACAGGTGCGTATTCACCGCTTCCTGGACAGGGAGTTCAAGCAGTTTAAGCAGGTGGTCGTCACAGGCGTGCGCCGCAGACGGACGGAGCGGAACAGGATGCGGAGGCGCTGTGCTCCGCCGCGGAGCACCCGGAGACCTTACCTACCGCCGACCTTCTGCCCAAGGCCTGCTATGAGCTCCCGGCAGTCTCCAAAAAGGTGGAGACATTCCGGGGGGCTGTGTTCAATGAAGACGAGCTGGCCCGCCAGCTGGCAAACTCCACCGGCTTTGACCGGCTGTTTGCCAAAAGCCGGCTGGACAGCGAGATCAAGCGTCCGCCCCTGCCCCTGTCTATCGGACAGGTGGGGCTGATCGGCGGCTCCGGCCTGATCAACGGACTGATGGAGTGCGACTATCCGCATATCGTCAAGGGCCGGATCATCAAAGAGAAGCACACCGTCACGGATGAAAACAGGGGGCCCCATGGGCGCCTGATTTCCACCGAGATACGGGAGACGATTTCCAACCGGATGATCTTCAATATCCTGACGCCGAGCGGTTTCCGCTCGCTGACTTAAAGGAGAAAGTGATATGAACGAAAAAAACTATTTTACCATTGTTGTGCCTCTTTCCCCTGATGCACAGAAAATCGTGCAAGGCAACCCATCAGCCGTCCCGCTGCGGGCGGCGGTTTGGTCGCAGGCGGCGGAACGCATGAAGCCGCTTCTGGGAGGTGTCTGCTCCCGTTTCTCTCCCGCGGTAGCCCCCTATGGAGAGCCGCTTCACCTGCCCTTCGGCGTCGCTTTGGGCGGTGCAGAAGCCGAACAGTTTCTGCTCTGCTATTTCCATGCCAGGGAAAATCAAGAGGAGGAGATCAGGAGCCGCACTCAGGCCATTCGAGCTCTGGGCAGAAAAGTTGGTCAGTTCCATCCTGATGAAGAAACGACTTTGACCGTCATGGCGTTTCGTTCTTCTGATCCTGAACTGCATAAGCAGATGGATGTTGCCCAGCGTTTCTTTTCCGACGATATTACCGCCGCTGCGGGTCTGTACTATTTAGGCTTTGGCTCCAACTACATCAATGAGCAGCAGGAGCGGCAGATCCTCTCCAATCCGGAGGCTTATGCTCTCTGTGTGGCTGAGCTTCAGCCAGTGGAGGAAGCAGCGCGATGAGGAAAGTGTTAGACCTTGGCGAACTCCATAAACAGCTCAGACAGACGGAGGAACATGAGCCGCACTTCGACGAGGAGCTAAACCCCTACCTGCTGGACACAGTTCTTCCGCAACTGGAGGGTGAGGAGCCCATCCGGCTGGAGCAAATCGACTTTGATCAGTTCGACGAAGAGGACCCGTTCACAATCCTCGACTATTATTACTGGCGGGAAAATCTTTGTAATACGATGCGCCACATCAACAGGCGGATTTCCGACATTTTGCCGTCTTGTGTGAAAACCAGAGCGTTTTTATAGGAGGCCGGACATGGACGAAGATACTTTGAACGCAGCCATGAGGATCTTAAACATGGCAAAAGTGCTGGAGAGCCACGGGAAATTGAACAGGCTCATGGATATGCTTGGAGATTGCACGGAGATCACCTGGGATAATCAGTGCATGGTGGAACGGTTTGCCTGTGAGAGCGTATTTCAGAATACCAAGTGCTATGAGCAGTGCGGAAAGCAGGTCTCCCATCATGCGTATGAACCGGATCGTGAGGTCTATGTTCTGCGCGACCCGCTGCTGGACAGGTTTCATGCTTTGTGCCGGGAATATGAATCCCGAAGAGGGATAACCCGAATTGAAAACCCCTATGCGCGGGAGCTGGAGGACGCGGTCCACAGTGCTATGCGCCTCAGCAACTATAACTTTGATTACCTTTGGGTAGACGGCTCGGAGGCGCGGAAAAGCCCCAAACTCCTGCTCTTTCTGTTCGAGGAGTTCTACTCCTTTGATGAGATTCCGAAGGCTCTGTGCGACATCCTGGACGCCTGCCAGAGCGGAATCAGGGAATTAGAACAGGAGCTGAAGAAGCCGGCGGGCAAAGTAATTGCCCTGCTTCTCAGCCTGCGCTGAAGCAAAAGGAGGCGGCATAAATGGAGGCCAGCAACGACATTATGATCCGCATTTCGCCCAATGAGGGCAAAATCACCGTG
>ENA-OQDW01000997-OQDW01000997.1-human-gut-metagenome-genome-assembly--contig:-NODE-997-length-10878-cov-1.908753_pt1 | contig 10878 bp, 15 predicted proteins | sample MGYA00242784_ERZ504613 | MGnify/ENA primary metagenome ERZ504613 (study PRJEB26092, sample SAMD00036330) | human gut metagenome | host: Homo sapiens | study: EMG produced TPA metagenomics assembly of... | reverse complement strand
TTCGGGGACACTGTATCATCCGCAACCGGCGTCTGCCGCCCGGTCGCTTCATCGGTGTCAAGCACCATCTTACCGTCCGCATCCTTCTTGCAGACGATCACGCGCACATGTTTTCCGCTGCCTCCCTCCGCGGTAGGACGGATGGCATTGAAAAAGCCGCCGTAGGCGTATGCATTCTGGTTGACATAATAAATATACGGTTCTTCCGCTGTTCCTGCCGGATACACCAGTTCCCCCGCCGCATTGGTTGTCACGTTGTAGGGAATGGAGGCCGCCGTCAGGTAGTTGTAGATTCTGCTGTCGTTCTTATCTGTCTCTGTCAGGCGGTTTTCCTCGTCCATGTGCTGATACCAGGCAAGCTGCTCCTCGTTCAGCTTCGGCGGATCTTTTTTCACCGGCGTCTGCGTCTTTAACATTTCATACTTGTATTTTTGTCTCTCGATGTTATTCTCGATCGTGCTGATATCGAGTTTTTTGCGTTCAATCTCTATCTGGAGTTCCGCCGTGTCATAGGCGAGCAACGGGTCTCCCTTTTGCACCTCATCCCCCTTCTCCACATAGACCTCCTTGATCATTCTGGAATCATCCAGATAGATCTCCTGTGAGGAATCGTTCGTGACGGTGCCGTAACTTGTCTCCGTGTCTCCCCAGTATCCCCAGTTGAGGTTGGAAACCGGCTGCACTTCCGCGACAAGCTTTTTGTCCTGATAGGACTTATACCCGTATACGCCTCCCACCGCAGCCGAGAGGGTGACCGCAATACCTGCGATGACCGCAATCACTTTCTTAATCTTCATGATACCGCTCCGTCCCCCTCTCCCTCATAGATCTCACCGTCGATGATCCGGACAATCCGCTTGGCTTTCGCCGCAATCCTGGGATCATGCGTAATCATGACGATGGTAACGCCCTCTTCGTTCAGGCTGTCAAAAAGCTCCATGATCTGCTCGCCGGATTTGGAGTCCAGAGCTCCTGTCGGCTCATCCGCCAGCAGAATCTTGGGATGGTTGACCATCGCGCGGGCGATGGCGACACGCTGCTTCTGTCCGCCGGAAAGCTGCGTCGGTCTGAAATTGACACGATCCCCGAGTCCCACTCTCTCGAGCGCTTTCGTCGCGCGGATCCGCCTCTCCTTTTTGCGCACTCCGGCGTAGCTGAGCGGAAGCGCCACATTTTCCACGGCGCTCTCCCGCGGCATCAGCTGAAAACTCTGGAACACGAACCCGATGCTCTTTAAGCGGAGATCCGAGAGTTCCCTGTCTTTTAATTTGAGCACGTTCTCCCCCGCCAGCTCGTAAGTACCGCTCGTCGGTCGGTCGAGACACCCGATAATATTCATCAGCGTGGTCTTACCGGAACCGGACGGTCCCATAATGGCGACATACTCCCCTTCCTCGACCGTCAGCGATACATCCTTTAACACCGGCACAACCAGCTTCTCCTGCTGATAGTCTTTGTAGATATTCTGCAGATTCAGTATCATTCTGCCACCTCCGCCTCTGTCCCTTCTCCGGCATCCATACCGTCATACATTTCATCCGGCAGTTCTGTATCATAGACGCTGTCCAACACATCATAGAGCAGTTCCGTGTCATAGACACCCTCTGTATCGTACAGATTCTCGTCCGCCGGCTGATTGTAAAGCGGAGAAGAATAATCCACTTCCGCCTCGTCGGTCACGGTCGTCACACCCTCATAGAGACCAGCCATCGGCAGGCAATGTAATCGTCCTCTGCAAGCCTGATACGATCTCATACTCATCCATATCCGCATCGTACTCTCCCAGCTCGATGTAGCGCTTCTCCAGACGGTTTTTCTCATTAGCCGCCCACACATACGGGGTATCTTCGTCCTGCACGATGTAGGAGCCGTACAGCCACAGACCTTCCTTCACTTCCTCCTGTCCCTGATCCAGCTCGATGTACACATGCTGCCCCAGGATCAGTCCGTCCACCGAGTCGAGATCCACATAGAACGGATACTTGGACGCTGACTGTGTATCTCCCGCCGAAGAAGTGCTGTAATAGCTGTTATCGTTCCCCTGCTGCGGGCTCTCCGTGTCAATTTTCCCGATCGTTCCGCTCCACGTCTTCGTGCCGTCCACACGCGAGCGGATCACAACCTCCTGTCCCTCGGAAAGCATCCAGACATTCTGCTCATCGATGCTTCCCTTGATCCGGTACTCTCCAGTCTGTAAGATCGTCATAAACGGCGCGCTGTTCCCGTTGCTATCCACGCCTTTCTCATTGATCTCCTTGACCACTCCCGCCACCTTGCTCACAACGGAAGAACTGCTGACCTGTTTCTGCTCCTTGGAGATCTCAAGCTTCTTGCTCTCCATATCGAACTGCTTCTGTGCGATGGAGTTCTGGATATTCTGAATCTGCGTGGTGTAATCGTAGCGTTCCGATTCGTCCACCTTCTCCATCTCTTTCGTCAGTGTGTCGATCTGTTTGTTGTAATTATCTATCTCATTCTGGATGCCTTCCAGCTCCAGCTTCGCCTGCTCAATCTTCATGGTAAGGTCACTGGTGTCGTAAGTGACCAGAGTCTGTCCCTCCTCGACCTCATCGCCGACCTCCACCTTGATCTCGCTGATCGTCCGGGAAGAATCCACATTCACCTCGTATGAATCCTGCGTCTCCACCACACCGTTATACCGGTTGGAAACACCTGCATACTGATTCATAATGCGGGATACCTTTTCCACATAGACCTTGTCCTCTGAACTTCCATCATCAAAGATCGGTATCATCTGCCTGATATCATCCCGGAAATAATAACCGGTTCCTCCCAGAACAGCAGCCACTGCTGCCACACCGATCAGAATTCCAACGCTCTTTTTGCCCATAGCTCCTCCTCTGCCCCAGACGGGTTACTTTCTTTTCTTTATTCTATCATCTTTTCAGACCCGATACATAGCGTTTAATTCTTAATAATTTTTGTAGAATAGAACATTAAAAAAGCCTCCGCGCATATTGAACACTCACAATATGCACGGAAGCCTAGTCTACACACTTTGAAAGATTTTATTTTAACGGATACTTTGCGGTGAGCTCCGCCACAATCGCTCTGGCGCGATCTGCTGCCGGCTCTCCCTCCTTGATCATCATGGCAATCGCTCCGCAATCTGATCCATATCCCCGGTATTGAATCCGCGGGATGTCACCGCCGGCGTACCGAGACGCACACCACTCGTCACGAACGGAGACTTCGGATCGTTCGGAATCGTATTTTTATTGCAGGTGATATTTACGGAATCCAGAAGCTTCTCCACCGCTTTTCCGGTCTGGTCAAAATTCGTCAGATCGACAAGCATCAGGTGATTGTCGGTGCCTCCCGATACGATCCTGATGCCGCGGTTCATCAGTCCTTTGCACAGCGCCTGCGCATTGTCGATGATGTTCTGCTGGTACACCTTGAACTCCGGCTGCAGTGCTTCCTTGAAGCAGACTGCCTTCGCCGCGATCACATGCATCAGCGGACCTCCCTGGATTCCTGGAAGATTGCCTTGTTAAAGTTGTACTTGTCTGCCGCTTCCTGATTGCAGAGAATCATTCCGCCGCGCGGTCCGCGCAGAGTCTTGTGCGTGGTCGTTGTCACGACATCCGCATACGGGATCGGGCTTGGATGAAGTCCCGCCGCAACCAGACCAGCAATGTGCGCCATGTCAACCATGAGCACGGCACCGCAGGCGTCCGCGATCTCACGGAATTTCTTAAAGTCGATCGTGCGCGCGTAGGCACTGGCACCTGCAATAATCATCTTCGGCTTGCACTCGAGGGCAATCTCCATCACCTTGTCGTAATCGATGAATCCCTCGTCGTTCACACCGTACGGTACGATATGAAAATAGGTTCCGGAAAAATTGACCGGTGAACCGTGCGTAAGATGTCCGCCGTGATCCAGATTCATCCCCATCACGGTGTCGCCCGGCTTTAAAACCGCGAACTGCACTGCCATATTCGCCTGTGCTCCGGAATGCGGCTGCACATTGACATAATCACAGCCGAAGAGCTTCTTCGCGCGCTCTCGCGCCAGCTCCTCCACGACATCCACGCAGTCACATCCGCCGTAATAGCGCTTCCCCGGATACCCTTCCGCATATTTATTGGTCAAAACGCTTCCCATCGCAGACATCACCGCCGGGCTTACCCAGTTCTCCGACGCGATCAGCTCGATATGGCTGTTCTGTCTGTCAAACTCATCCTTTATTGCCTGCGCGATTTCCACATCCACCGCTTCAATATCTTCCATTGTATACATCGTATGTATTCTCCCTTCCTGAACCACCGCACTGTCTTTCTACGAAAAACACTTGTCTTTCTACGGCCATGCTACTCATTATAAATGACTTTGTATCTTTATTCAATCAGAAAACACATACCGTCTATAACAATTTGTTATAAAACATATAAGCGCACCAGATAAATCGCAAGTGCCGCCTGGCAAACCAGAATGAGCGGCATTCCGGCCACAAAATACCAGTGCTTTGTCTTGTGGCGGAACAAATACATTCCTGCCCAGGTTCCCGCGCTTCCCCCAAGCAGGCTCACACCAAAGAGCACCTTCTCCGGAATCCGCCACCGGTGCAGTCTTGCGCGCTTCTTATCCGACCACATGACCGCCACACCGATCACATTCATAACCGCCAAATAGATTACAAACAACTTCATCCCATCCATCTCATTTCTCCTCAATGACCGTTTTCATGTCACTCCGCAAACTGAACATCCAGATCTACCGCTCTCTTAATTCCATCCACACTTCCCTCTTCACTGTACTGCCAGAAGGTAAATATGGCAGGGTCAATCTCTGCGCCATGCCATTATACACGCTATCGTACGTTTCTTCATGCCTGCTTCCCGTTATTTTCCTTTTTCCTGCAGGGAAATAAAAAGGGCTGCAAATACATCTTTGGTCAATGTATTGCAGCCCCTTACTATTTATTTTATTTCTTGATCAGTCTGTTCTTGCCAAGATGCAGTCTCATGATGTACCACAGCTCCGTTGCAATACAGATGGAAGAATATGCTCCGCAGAGCAGACCTGCCATCAACGGAAGTGCGAACTCACGGATACTTGCAACACCGAGTAAGAACAACATAAATACCATGATAAAGGTTGTCAGCGACGTATTGATGCTTCGTGAAAGCGTCTGTGTCAAACTCTTGTTGGCAACCTCCGCCAGAAGCTCCGGCGTCTGCTTTGCAGCTGTCCTGCCCAGGTTCTCACGGATACGGTCAAAGATAACGATCGTATCATTGACAGAGTAACCGATGATCGTCAGCATACATGCGATAAAGGTATTTCCGACGGAAATACGAAGCAGTGAATAAACCGCCAGCACTACCAGCACATCGTGCAGCAGCGCAATAATCGCACTTGCACCAAAACGGATATCCTTGAACCGGAACCAGATGTAGATCAGCATGCAGATCGAAGCTACGATCACAGCAACGATGGCATCGGAACGCATCTCATTGCTGACAGTGGAGCTGATACTCTGTGATGTAATGGAAGATTCATCCGCTCCAAGCTGATCCACCAGTGCCTGCTCCAGCGTATCTCTCTCATCCAGCGTCAGGGTACGCGTCTTTACCGTAATCTGTGTCGTACCTTCCACTTTGTTCGCCATGATGTCATTGTCGCCGATCACATCTGCAACCACCGGAACGATGGTATTCTCAATCTCTTCAATCGTGTAATCCTTACCATAATCTGCAGTGGTGGAAGTACCTCCCACAAAATCCAGACCATAGTTCAACGCTCCGCTTCCCTTGGCCGCATGAACGCCCATTCCGATAAATCCCGCTGCAATCATTGCCAGAGAAACCGCAAAGAATACGCCTCTCTTTCCAAGGAAGTTCAGCGTCCTGCGCTCTTTTGCACGGCCATAGAACTTCTCGTCACGGATACCGATGGCATAGAAGGAATACAGGATCCATCTTGTCACGACAAGCGCTGTGAACATGGAAAGTACAATACCAATCATCAGAGTGTATGCAAATCCCTTGACTGTACCGGAACCCAGCGCAATCAGTACCAGCGCCGCGATGATCGTTGTGATGTTACCGTCAAGGATGGCTGACATTGCCTTCTTAAAACCGATCTTCATTGAAGAATTGACTGTCTTGCCCGTCGCAATCTCCTCACGGATACGTGCGAAGATAATGACGTTCGCATCGACCGCCATACCGATACTTAAGATGATACCCGCAATACCCGGCAGTGTCAGTGTAATCTCAAATAAGTATAATGTAGCAATTACCAGACAGGTATAGATTGCCAGCGCGATGCTGCCGCCAGACCCGGAATCTGATACATCACAATCATGAAGATCATGACGATCACTAAACCGATGGCTGCTGCCTTTAAGCTGGAAGAGATTGCCTGACTTCCCAGCTGTGCTCCTACAACGCTGGATTCCAGCTCCTGCAGCTTTAAGGAAAGAGAACCGATACGGATCTGTGTTGCCAGTGTCTCGGCATCCTCATAGGTCTTCATGCCGGAAATCTGTGCGGTACCGCCGGTGATGGCTTCCTTTACCTGCGGATAGCTGATCGTCTCGCCGTCATACACGATCGGCAGATAATTGCCGACATTGTCTGTGGTGGCATCCGCAAACAGCTTTGCTCCGTCGTCTGTGAGCTTTAACTGTACCACATACTGCTTGTTGCCGTAGCTGTCTGTTGTGGTTCCCGCCTGCGCATCCGCAACCTGGTCACCCGTCATGTAAACTGTTCCGTCCGGAAGCTGGAACTCCAGGGAACCCGGATTACCGAGATCCTCCAGAATCGCATTGGCATCCGATACGCCCGGAATCTCAACCGTAATACGGTCATCTCCCACCTGGTAGACAGACGCCTCCGTGCTGTAGCCTCTACACGCTTCTGCAGCTTGTAGATCGTATCGCTCATATCCTCCGCACTTGGGTTGTCATCCACAACCTGATAGGTAATGGAGACACCGCCGGATAGATCCAGACCAAGCGGAATGCTCATCTCTTCCCCGATTCCCGTCGAAGAAAGAATGATGGATGCATAATAAGCAAGTCCCGCCAGTGCGCCAAGGATCACGATCAAAATAACAATCGCTTTACTCTTCTTCATTCTTTTGTTCCTCCTCTGCAGCTTTTATCATAATCGCACATTTCGATGCGCTTTTTCTGAAGCTCACATCCGATGTCATATGCTCCGCAGATGTCGCCGCTGAAATTGTAGCATTCGCCGCGCAGCCGCCGCTGCAGTAGAATCTCGCGAAACACTTGCGGCATTTCTCCTTCGCATAGACATTGCAGCATTTAAACTCGTCGCGAATGTCTGTATTTAAGATGCCCGCATCGACATTTCCGAGAAGGAACTTTTCATTTCCGACAAACTGATGACACGGATAGAAATCGCCCCACGGGGTGACCGCCAGATACTCGGTTCCCGAACCGCAGCCGGAAAGACGCTTCGCCACACACGGACCGCCCTCAAGATCGATCATAAAGTGGAAGAAATTAAAATCTTCTCCGCTCTTATGATGTCTGATCATCTCAACTGCCAGCTTGTCATACTCCTCGAAGAGCTTCGGCAGATCCTCCTCCCGGATTGCGTACGGCTCCTTCGCTCCGCCACAACCGGCTCCACCGAAATCTGCTTGAATCCGAGATCTGCAAGATGCAGCACATCCTCCGAAAAATCAAGATTATAATGTGTAAAGGTTCCTCTCACATAATACTTATCCTGATGTCTGCTCTCCGCGAACTGCTGGAACTTCGGCACGATCAGATCATAGCTTCCCGCACCCTTGCGGAACGGCCGCATCTTATCGTGAACTTCCTTCCGTCCGTCAATACTTAAAACGACATTGCCCATCTCGCGGTTACAGAATTCCATAACCTCATCATTTAAAAGCACACCGTTTGTTGTCAGCGTAAACCGAAACTTCTTGTCGTGAAGCTTCTCCTGCTCTCTGCCGTATGCCACAAGATCCTTGACCACCTGCCAGTTCATAAGCGGTTCCCCGCCAAAGAAATCCACCTCCAGGTTGCGTCTGTTGCCGGAATTGGCAATCAGAAAATCAAGTGCCTTCTTCCCGACTTCAAAGGACATAAGAGCCTTCTTCCGTGGTACTCACCCTCCTCGGCAAAGCAATACTGACAGGCAAGGTTGCAGTCATGCGCAATGTGCAGGCACAGAGCCTTCACGACCGTCGGGCGCTTTTTGAAATCCATGATATAGTTCTCGTAGGTATCCTTCGTAAAAAGCTCCTCATTGTCGACCAGCATCTGCACCTCTTCAAGTGCCTCTTCCACTTCAGTCTCCGGATAGCGCTCCCGCAGAGAATTCACAATCTCTTCTCTTGTATGTCCTTCATACAGGGCAATGACATCGTATGTTACGTCATCCACCACATGAATCGCGCCGCTGTTTACATCCAGAACAATATCATAGCCGTTGTTCTTATACTGATGAACCACTATAATATTTCCTCTCTTTCTAATTCTGACTATTATAACGTACAAATGACCGCACGCTTCGCGAACGGTCGTCTGTAGGTAATGCTATTCACTTATGCCCGTGAAAAATTATCTGTTCTCACAGCTCTGGTTTCCTACGGTGCAGGATGTCTTACATGCAGACTGACATGATGTCTGGCACTCGCCGCATCCGCCCTTCTTGATGGTGTTCTGTAACTTTCTGGTATTTAATGTCTTAACGTGCTTCATAATAATCTCTCCTTTATATCTTACAATAAAATTCTATTAACCCGTATAGTATAGCACATGACCGGTTAGATGAAAAGCCTTTTTTTGCTGAACTTTCGCCCCGCAGAGCGGCTTTTTCAGCTTAACATTCCTCCCGCCATGCCGGATGCCCCGCAGAGGATCAGCGTCGTAAAAATGCGCGTCATCTGAAGATCACCCGTACCCTTTACGAGCAGCGACACACCAAACAGCAGCAGAAAATAGATGACTCCCGCCGCCAGTCCCCACAAAAACTTCTGTTCCCGCATCCGTTTTCCCATCAGAAAACCTCCGCAAAGCCCGGAAATCACATAGACCGCCACAATTCCGATCTTAATGACGGATTCTCCCGGCTCCATCTTGTATAAGAGAAGTGCCAGAAGAAGCAGCAGAAGACCGCTTATAAGGAACATCACAAACACGGCTGCAAGGATGGCTGTCGTCGGGTTGCTTTTTGCATCTCTCGGTTTTATTCTGTATCCCAGCTTCATAGATAGACCTGCCTGATTCTTTCTATCCTATCTATATGCCGGTTCGCATGCGGCTATGCAAACACGATTGCGTACTCTGCATCAAAACTGCCTCCGGCTGCAAGCGCATTCTCGTACGGGCGCTCCGCCAGGCTTCCCTCAAAGTCAACCGCATCACATCTTCCATACCACGGCTCAATGCACAGGAACGGTGCTTTCTTTCCTTCCGGAGACCACAGAGCAAACAGCGGCGCATCAAAGCGTACCGTCACATAGCTTCGCCGTCGCGGTCCAGGATTGACACCTCTCCCGTCTGCGCTCCCTCCACCATGTAGGTGCACTTGTCAAAGAATCCGGGCGTAATCACAGCCTCTCCATCCTCCAGTTCCAGCTCCTCATCCGTCATGACTGCCATGCCGTCCGGCGTGTTGCCGTGATGATGCAGCTTGTCGGTGAGATCTCCGAACCGGAGACGATAGCCCGTCTTATCCTGTTCCCCGTTGATCGGGCACAAAAATGCCGGATGCGCGCCGATGGAAAAATACATCGGCTTCTCATCGGTGTTGTCCACCTTCCAGTGAACGGAGACTTCATTTTCATCCAGCGTGTATCCAATGTGCAGCCGGAACCGGAACGGATATTTTGCATAGGTCTCCTCGGTGGAAGAGAGCACAAACCAGATGCTCTTTCCCTCCTGTGCCTCCAGCGCAAACTCCATATCGCGCGCGAATCCGTGCTGTCCCATCGGTAGGTTCTGCCTCATACCGGTATTCCTTGTTCTTCGGCGCGCGACAAACGGGAAGAGCACCGGCGAAGTTCTGCCCCAGTATTTCGGGTCTCCGCACCACATATATTCCCTGCCGTCCGCCTTGCGTTTCACAGATTTGATCTCCGCGCCGAACGATTCGATCTCGACCCGCAGCGTGTCATTTTCCAAAATATATCTCATGCTTCACCTCAGTCTTCCCACTTACAGTTCACAGTTGTTGACCGTTCTCGGGAACGGAATGACGTCACGGATGTTGGACATACCGGTCAGATACATCACGCAGCGCTCGAATCCGAGTCCGAATCCCGCATGTCTTGCGGAACCGTACTTTCTGAGATCGAGATAGAACTCATAATCCTCCTCGTGAAGTCCCAGCTCGTTGATGCGCGCCAGAAGCTTGTCGTAGTCGTCCTCTCTCTGGCTTCCGCCGATGATCTCTCCGATTCCCGGAACAAGGCAGTCCATAGCAGCAACGGTTTTTCCATCCTCATTCTGTTTCATGTAGAAAGCCTTGATCTCCTTGGGATAATCTGTTACAAATACAGGTTTCTTAAAGATCTGCTCTGTCAGATAACGCTCATGCTCTGTCTGAAGGTCGCAGCCCCAGAATACCTTGTAGTCAAATTTGTCATTGTTCTTTTCCAGAAGCTCGATCGCCTCTGTATAGGTTACATGTCCGAACTCAGAATCGATCACATGGTTCAGGCGGTCCAGAAGTCCTTTATCTACAAAGGAATTAAAGAAATTCATCTCCTGAGGAGCGTTCTCCAGCACATAGCGGATCACATATTTCAGCATATCCTCAGCAAGATCCATGTTATCATTCAGGTCTGCAAACGCACACTCAGGCTCGATCATCCAGAACTCAGCCGCATGACGGGTGGTGTTGGAGTTTTCTGCTCGGA
>ENA-OQDW01000996-OQDW01000996.1-human-gut-metagenome-genome-assembly--contig:-NODE-996-length-10879-cov-5.022507_pt1 | contig 10879 bp, 10 predicted proteins | sample MGYA00242784_ERZ504613 | MGnify/ENA primary metagenome ERZ504613 (study PRJEB26092, sample SAMD00036330) | human gut metagenome | host: Homo sapiens | study: EMG produced TPA metagenomics assembly of... | reverse complement strand
CGCCGCCAACGTGCTCAAGGCGCTCGACGCCGTGGCCGAGGAGGAGGCCGAGTTCGGCAACTCGCCGCGTTCCATCGCGCTGGCCTTCGACCGCTTCTTGGCGGGCAAGGAGGCCCCGGGTGCCTCAACGAGGAGGGCGACGGCGCGGTGCGCATCATGACGGTGCATGCCTCCAAGGGTCTGGAATATCCGGTCGTGGCGGTCGCCGAGTGCTTTGGCGTGCGTAAGTCCTCGGGTGCGGCACAGATGGGTCGCGTCGAGGGCGGAGCGCAGGTCGTGGCACTGCCGGCACGCTTCGACGGCGTTAAGCTTGCCGACGGTACCTTTGTGAAGGGCGACGACGTCAAAAAGCAGTTTGAGCACGCGTTTAAGGGCAAGGGCACGTCGCTGTGGCTGCCGCCGGAGCTCATGGAGGACGTCTGTGCGACGGGTTCTCCCGCCGAGGCATTTGCTCGCCTGCGCAACGACGACCTACAGCTTTCGCTCGAGGAGCGGGCTCGTCTGCTCTATGTCGCCATGACGCGTGCGCGCGAGCTGGTGATCTTGGCGATGGATGCCGGCGTGAGCCGTGGCAAGGTGACGGCGCCGACCTTCGATGTCGAGACGGATCTGACCTACGATGTCCTGCGCCGCATTCTGCCGACGGACGCTCTGGACATGCCGCAGCTCGATGCCGACCGCCTGGTGTTCGACAACTCCCAACCGGCGACTACGAGCTCATTTCGCTTTCGGACTTTACCTTTGGCGAGCAGGCGTTTGAGGCCAACGCTTCGCTGGATGTCGAGGGCAGGCTTGTTCGTGGCGATGCCGATACAGATGCTGCCGACGATTCGGCCAGTACAATCGTCCCCGGTCCTGCCGACCCCAAGCCCGATTCGTTTGAGCTTGTGTATCCCCAGGCAGTGGGCGTGCGCATGGGCATCTGTCCGTTCCCGGCGCGTGACTCGTATAGCTACTCGTCAATCGCCGCGGCGCTCCATGCCGAGACAGAAGACCGTGCCGCCGAGGCGCGTGTGCCCATGGACGAGTCCGGGCGATGATGCGGAGTCGGATGGCTCGGAGATGGCCGATGCAGACGTGGCTGCTGTCGAGCCTGTCGGCAATCCCATGGCGCTGGGCTCGGCCTTCCACGCCGCCTGCCAGTGGCTCATCGAGATGGGTGCCGATGCGCTGCCTGCTGAGCGTGCCGACGCCTGGCTCGCCTGTGGTGCCTGACGCCGGAGCAGCGCGAACGCTTCGATGTTGCCCTGGACCGCTGGCTCAAGTCGGCCGTTCGTGCCGACCTGCTCGCGTGGCCGTGCGTTCGCGCCGAGGTGCCGTTCTTTTCACTGGGCTGCGAGGACGAGGACATCGCTCGCTACGGTGCCTATGCCGAAGGCGCCATCGACGCTTTGGCGACGAACCCGGCGGATTCGTCACGCGCGCTGGTCATCGACTACAAGACGGGCGGCACACCGGACGAGACGCCGGACCAGCTGCTCGAGAAGCACGCCCTGCAGGCGCGCGTTTACGCCGACGTGTTGCACAAGGCGGGCTTTGAGACGGTGACGGTCAAGTTTGTTCGCGTGGAGCAGGCGAATCCAGCCATCTTCGTCGAACCCGCCGAACCTCAAGTAGTCATCTACAATCTCTAGCCCTCAGATAACTTGCGGTGGAATACGGGCTGTTTTGGCCAAAAAGCCGCCAAACAGTCCGCATTTCACCGCAACTGCAAGAGGAGCCGTGTTGGTTTGGCTAGGTTCGGGTGCTGTCCGTGCCGTGCGGTAAAATCGTTCAGTCAGAACACGAACCCGCATCGGAGCTCATCACATGGCATTCGTCCATCTGCACAATCACACTGTCTTTTCCATGCTCGACGGCGCAACCCGTATCCAGGATATGGTCAATCGTGCCGTTGAGCTTGGCATGCCCGCCGTGGCCATTACCGACCACGCTACATGTACGGCGTACCCGACCTGGCGCTGGCCTGCGACGCCGTCAACCACAACACGCCCGAGTACAAAACCTGGAGCCACGACAAGGCCTTCTTGGAAAAGGACCGCCGCGACGAGCTGGTGGAGCCCGATCCTGAGTCAAACCCGCGCGAGCATGCCCAGTATGTGAAGGACATGGCCATGTGGGACGAGAAGGGCAACATCGACGAGCTCAAGCCGCCCCTGGTCATTAAGCCCATCTTTGGCTGCGAGGTTTACTTTACGCCGGACGAGACGCTCGCCCGCGACCACAAGCCCGAGCTCTACCACATGATTCTCCTGGCCAAGGACCAGGAGGGCTACGTCAACCTGATGCAGACGGTTTCCGAGGCCGCCGTGCAGGGCTTTTACTACAAGCCGCGCGTGACGCTCGACAACCTGCGCCGTCACGCCAAGGGCATGATCTGCACGAGCGCCTGTATCGCGGGCATCATCCCCAAATACATCGACCGCGGCGACATGGAGGGCGCCATCAAGTGGGCCGAGACCTTCCGTGATACCTTCGAGCCCGGTGACTTCTACATCGAGATCCAGGAACACGGCATCACCACCGACAACGGCCTGACTGACGAGCAGATGGACCGCACACTCATCGACATCGCCAAGCAGGTGGCGTCAAGGTCATCGCCACCAACGACTTCCACTACCTGCGCCGCGAGGATGCGCCCGTGCAGGACGTCATCATGTGTATTGGCATGAACGCCAAGGTCGATGACCCCAACCGCATGCGCATGACCGGCTCGGAGTTTTACATGAAGACCGAGGAGGAGATGCGGGCGATGTTCCCGTATTGCCCCGAGCCTGCGACAACACGCTCGAGATCGCCGACAAGTGCTACGTTGAGCTGGACTGGGACTCTATCATCCTGCCGCGCTTTCCGTTGCTCGATCCCGGCGAGACGCACGAGAGCCAGTTCCGCCGCGAGTGCGAGAAGGGCCTGCGCCAGCACTACGGCGACGACTGGGCCACGCGCGAGATCGGTGGCGTCAACATCAAAGAGCGCTTTGAGTACGAATACAAGGTCATCTGCGACAAGGGCTTTGCCGCCTACTTTTTGATCGTTGCCGAGTACGTGCAATGGGCTAAGGACAACGGCATCGGCGTCGGCCCCGGCCGTGGCTCGGCCGCCGGCGCTATCGTCGCCTACGCATGAACATCACCGCGTTCGACCCGCTCGAGAACGGCCTGATGTTCGAGAGGTTCCTGTCCCCGCAACGTACCGAGATGCCCGATATCGATATGGACTTCGACGATGAGCGACGCCTCGAGGTCGTGGAGCACGTTCGCCAGCTCTACGGCCCCGAGAAGGTCACCCACGTCATCACCTACTCGACCATCAAGGCCAAGCAGGCCATCAACGACGCCGCGCGCGTCCTGGACTACCCGGTCTACATGGGCCAGCGCCTGTCCAAGATGGTCTCGAGCGACCCCAAGGTCAAGCTCAAGCAGGTGCTCGAAAAGCAACCCGGCAAAGAGGATCTGTTTAACCCCGATTTTGCCGAGGCCTATAAAAAGGACGACGACGCTCGCCGCATCATCGACACGGCGCTCTCGATCGAGGGCCTTACCCGTGGCGAGGGCGTGCACGCGTGCGCCGTTCTGATTTGCCGCGACCCCGTCAACGAGCACGTGCCCACCAAGCTCGATACCAAGGGCGGCGTCGAGATTACCCAGTACGAGGGCCATACCGTTGCCGACATGGGCCTGCTCAAGATGGACTTCCTGGGTCTGCGTACGCTGACGGTTATCTCCAAGGCCAAGGCCAACATCAAAAAGAACTTCGGCATCGACATCAAAGAGGAAGAGATTCCCTTTGACGACCCCGAGATCTTTAAGCTCATGGGCTCCGGCCACACCGCCGGCGTCTTCCAGGTCGAGTCCGCCGGCATGACGGCCACGATCAAGAACATGAAGCCCACCGAGTACAAGCACGTCGTGGCATTGATCGCTCTGTACCGCCCGGGACCGCTGGGCGCCGGCATGGTTTCGTCCTATATCAACCGTATGAACGGCAAGGAACCGGCTGTCTCCTACGACGACCGTCTGGACGACATCCTGGGCGAAACCTACGGCACCATGGTCTATCAGGAGCAGGTTATGCTCATCTCCGTCGAGATGTGCGGCTTCTCCAAGGGCGAATCGGACTCGCGTATCCGTAAGCCCGTGGCTAAGAAAAAGATCAAGCTGCTCACGTCGACGGTGCTCCACTGGGAGGATGGCTCGGACGAGACCACCTACGACCACTGGATGAACGGCGCTATCAAGAACAACTACACGCGCGAGGTCGCCCAGAAGATTTGGGACGATGTTCTTGAGTTCGCGTCCTACGCCTTTAACAAGTCGCACTCCGCCGGCTACGCCATCCTGGTTATGCAGACGGCGTGGCTCAAGGCGCACTATCCGCACGAGTACATGGCGGCCGTTCTGACGTCCTATACGGGCAAGACCGACAAGATCGTTCACTACGTCTCGGCGTGCCGTCACGACGGCATCCCCGTGCTGTCGCCAGATGTCAACGAGTCCGGTACTGAGTTCACGGCTACCAAGGAGGGCGTGCGCTTTGGTCTGGCCGGCATCCGCGGCGTGGGCACCGGCGTGGCGCAGGCGATTATCGCCGAGCGCGAGGCGGGCGGTCCGTTTAAGACGCTGCACGACTTTGTCGAGCGCGTGGACTCGAGCCAGGCCAACCGCCGTGTGATCGAATCGCTCATCAAGGCAGGCGCCTTCGACTCCACGGGGTATCCGCGTCGCCAGATGATGCACTTTGTGGATAAGAACAACCCTGAGAACATCATCGATGCCGCGGTGAAGCGCCAGAAGGATCGTGCGAGCGGCCAGACGTCGTTCTTCGACATGTTTGGTGATGTTGAGGGCTCGGGCTTTGAGGTGAGCGTGCCCGATCCGGATGGCCAGGAGTGGGACCGCCACCTTAAGTTGAGCCAGGAGAAGGAGGTTCTGGGCATCTATGTCTCGGACCACCCGCTGCGCCCGTTTGAGTATGCGCTGGCCAAGCACGCGACTTCTCGTTCTCGCAGATCGACACTGGCTACGAAGTTCAGAATCCTACGGGCGGTACCATCAACCAGGAGATTCCCGAGGGCAAGGCGCTGTGGTGGGCCGGCATGGTCTCGAGCGTGTCCAAGCGCGTGACCAAAAACGGCGACCCCATGGGCATCGTGCAGCTCGAAGACATGGAAGGCGAGGCCACGGTCGTGGTGTTCCCCAAGACCTACAAGGAGGCCGAGGGGTATCTGTATGGCGAGGTCGATCCCGAGACCGGCGCGCAGCTGTCCGACGCGTTTGTGCGCATTAAGGGCAAGCTCGAGCGCTCGGACCGCGGCGACCAGATCATTGCGCAGGAGATTGTGCCGCTGGAGCTTAGCGAGGAGAAAAACAAGCCCAAGGTCTTTGAGGTCATGGTGCCCAACAGCCGATTTAGCCAGGGCAATATGGCGCGCCTGGCCACGGTGCTCACCACCAACCCGGGCGGCGACCGCGTGGAGATCTTTATCGAGCAGGTGGACGGGCGCGTACTGCGTGCCGAGGTACCGGCCAAGGTCAACGCACGCTCGATTCCGCTGCTGGCCGAGGCAAAGGCCATCGTGGGTAACCAAGGCAGAGTGACGGTAATTTAAGGACGGCGTTGGCGGGGTAGCTAATTTGGGACGGGGCTATTTTAGCTACCCTTTGACTGACGGCGAATGAGTCGGGGTCGGAATGCATCTCAACCGACATATGGGGGTAGCTAAAATAGCCCCGTCCCAAATTAGCTACCCCGGGTGAGATTGGAGGAAGTGATGGCGCAGGGGACGTTTGCACAGGCGCTCCGGAAAGAGGCGGCGCTGAGTGGCACCTTTATGAAGGGGCGTTCGCTCATGCTCAACGGCGCCGTGCTGTCGATCGAGGACAGCGGCTCGCGCTTCTCCAAAAACGTGACGGTTGAGGGCTCGGTGCGCGGTTCGCGTGGCGACCTGTACAAGACGCGCGTGGCGCTCGACATGGACGAGCACGAGGTGATCGACTACGACTGCGATTGCCCCGCTGCCTATCGCTACCCCGGCATGTGCAAGCACGCTATTGCCACGGCTCTGGCGTATTTGGATGCCAGCGGCGCCGAGCCCGTCGAAGGTTTGCGCACGCCGTCCGCACGTTTGCGGCGCAGCCGAAACAGCCCGCGCGCAACGCGCCCAAAGCGCCGGCCGTCAATCCCAACTTTCCCTTTCCGGCGCCCGTCCCCACGAGTCCCAGCCTCATGGCGGCGCTCTCCGATCTTTCGGACGCGCGCATGGATGAGCTGGCGAGCATGCGCCGCAAGCTCGCCGGCAGTGTGGATCCCGATGCCCCCAAGGCGGTGTTGGAGCCCTCGCTGGTGCCGTATTACAATCCACTGTTTGCCGAGCGCTTTAGCTGGGCGCTCGAGCTTCGCATTCGCTGTGGATTGGTCTCCTACGTGGTCAAGGACATCGACGGCATGGCCGATGCCTACGTGCGCGGCGGCACCTTCTCGTACGGCAAGAAGCTCACGTTTGTCCATACGCCCGAAGCCTTCGAAGACGTGTCGACAAAGCTGCTCAACCTTGTCGTGACGACAGTTGCCTATCTCGATGACATCACAAGCTCGCGTTCGGCGTCGTACGACTTTGCCCGCAGCGGTTTTGTCGCCGAGCGTCAGTTGCCGCTGTCCGAGCATAGCATCGTATATGTGCTGGACCTGTTGCGCGGCCAGACCATCTCTTTTGAGCCCGCCTGGTCGCGGGGGACGACGACGCATCGCACCTATGACGTGGCGGTTGAGATGCCTCCGGAAGGGGAGGACGAGGCGCTGTCTGAGCGCCCACCGCTCCTTGCCGCCAAAATCGCGCCGGCGGCTGGTGGCAGCTACGATCTACGCCTGCCGGCCGATGCATACTGCTTTGCTTCGGGCGACGTTGCCTATCTGGTCGACACCCGCCGTGCGCGCCGCGCCGATGTAGCGTTTGCCCAGCATGCGGCGCCGTTCCTATCGCGCTTACTGCCCTGTCGCACGCCGATCCATATCGCTGTCGACCAGGTGGGGGAGTTCTGTCGTATGGCGCTGCCCATTTTGCGCGACTATACCGACCTTACCGCGCCCGCCGCGCTCGATACCGTGGCGCCCGAGCCGAGCTTTGCTATGGCGATCGGCGTCGACGATGGGCTTGTGACCTGCAAAATTACGGTTGCCTACGGCGACTGGTCGGCAGATCTCTTTAGCCTGGGCGCTCCGGGCAGCCCCTTCGAAGAGCAACGCCCCGGCGTGCCGCCCCGCGACGAGGTGGCAGAGTTTCGTGTTATGGACACGGCGGCCTGTATTTCGACTTTTACGAGGGCGGTCTGGCGTTTGAGGAGCGCGATGACGAGAGCTTGTTCTGCCTGCTGACCGAGGGCCTGTCCGCCCTGTCCGAGCTGGGTGAGGTCATGCTCAGCGACCGTCTGCGCCAGATTTCGGTGCGACCCGCGCCCAAGCTCTCGGTTCGTGCGACCGTCAAGAGCAATCTGCTCGACGTCGAACTGGGCGCGAGCGGCCTTTCGGCGTCAGACCTTGCCATCTACCTCGACTCCTACAAGCGTCACCAGACGTTTGCGCGCCTTACGTCCGGCGACATCATTCGTTTGGACGAGGGTGCCCGAGCCGCGTTTGGCCTTGCCGAGGATCTGGGGGTCGATGCTGTTGACCTGCTCGACGGCGTGTCGCTTCCCGCGTCGAGCACCCTGTTCGTCGATAGCATGCTCGCGCGCACGCCCGCGCTCGAGGCCGATCGCGACGCTGCGTTCCGCCGCACCGTCGAGCGCTTGGATACGCTCGGCAAGATGGACTTTACGGTGCCGGCATCGCTCAAGGCAACGATGCGCGGCTACCAGGTCGACGGATACCAGTGGCTCGGCTCGCTCGAACACCTGGGCCTTGGCGGCATCTTGGCCGACGACATGGGCCTGGGCAAAACGCTGCAGATGATCGCGCATATCCTGGCGCGCGTGGAAGCGGGGGACATTAAGCCCACGCTTGTGGTGTGCCCTGCGTCGCTCGTGTACAACTGGACTGCCGAGCTGGAGCGCTTCGCCCCGTCGCTCGATGTGTGCGCCATCGTGGGCGCCAAGGCCCAGCGTCGCGTGCAAATCGCCGGCGTGGCCGAGCATAACGTGGTCGTGACGTCGTATGACCTTATGCGGCGCGATATCGACGAGTACGTCGAGCAGGACTTTGCCCGCGTGGTACTCGATGAGGCCCAGTACATTAAAAACCCGCTCACCCAGGTGGCGCGTGCCACCAAGCGCCTGCCGGCCGGCGTGCGCTTTGCCCTGACGGGCACGCCCATCGAAAACCGCCTATCCGAGCTCTGGAGCATCTTCGACTTTTTGATGCCGGGCCTACTTGGCACGCGCGAGTCGTTTGCCAAGCGCTTCGAAAGCCCGGTCGAGCATGCCGAGGGCGACAGTGCCGCCCGCCTGCAAGCGCTCGTGTCGCCGTTTGTGCTGCGCCGTGTCAAGGAAGACGTGGTGGCCGACCTGCCCGAGAAGATCGAGGATACGGTCATGGCGCAGCTTACCGGCGAGCAGCGCAAGCTCTACCTGGCCAACCAGGACCGCATCGCCCAACAGGTGCAGCACCGCGAGTCATCCGAGTTTAAGAAAGACAAGCTCAAGGTGCTCGCCGAGCTCACCAAGCTGCGCCAGATCTGCTGCGACCCGCGTCTGCACTACGAGGATTACAAGGCGGGGAGCGCCAAACTCGATACGTGCATGGAGCTCGTGCACGGCGCACTCGACGGCGGGCATCGCATCCTGTTGTTCAGCCAGTTTACGGGTATGCTCGATATCATCGGTAAGCGCTTGGCCAAGGAGGACATCGACTTCTTTAAGCTCACGGGCGCTTCGTCTAAGGAGAGCCGCGCCAAGATGGTCGCGCAGTTCCAGGAGGGCGAGGTTCCGGTCTTTTTGATTTCGCTCAAGGCGGGCGGCGTGGGCCTTAACCTGACGGCTGCGACGTGGTCATCCACTACGACCCGTGGTGGAACGTGGCGGCGCAGGACCAAGCAACTGACCGTGCACACCGTATTGGCCAGCAACATACCGTGACCGTGTACAAGCTCATCGCCAAGGACACGATCGAGGAACGCATTATGCGGATGCAGGAGTCTAAGCGCGACCTGGTCAACAGCGTACTCGGCGGCGACGGCATCTCGTCGGCACTGTTCACGCGCGAGGATGTTCTGGCGCTGCTCGGCGGCGACGGGCGTTAACCCGCTCGGGTGAGGCCGCCAGGGCGGATAGCCCGCGCTGTCCCATCGTCCCCGCTCGTTATGTGTTCATTTGCAATGCCGTGGATGGTTTGTCTGCCTTTGGGCATAAGAACCATCAAGAACATTGGCACATCAGCAAAGGAGAACATCATGGCGAAATTCTTTAAGGACCCCGACGGCAAGCTCATCGCTGCCCTTGGCGACGACGTTGCGACCCCTGCCGGTTGCACGGAGCTGACCGCAAACACTGAGGACGCGGCGCATGAGAAGCACGTGCCTGTTGTCGAGACCGAGCGCGACGGTCACGTGATTCGCGCCCGAGTTGGCTCGGTCGAGCACCCCAGCCTGCCCGAGCACTACATTGAGTGGATCGCCCTTGAGGCCGAGGGCCGCTTAGAGGTCCATTACCTTGAGCCCGGCATGAAACCCGCGACGTTTTTCGCGGGCGGCTCCAAGACCGGTACCGTCTATGCCTACTGCAACCTGCACGGGCTGTGGTCCGCGACATTCTAGGAGCGCGCCCCCGCTCGGGGTATCATAGCTAGCATATGCACATGCAAGCGCCGGCTGCATTATGCGGCCGGCGCTTTTACTACGATTTCGATGGTTTACGACGGAAAGGGCTGGGCCATGAAGCTCGCGCTTGCACAGATCGATATGCGCCTGGGTGATATTGAGGGCATTTGCGGCCGCATTGAGGACCAGGCTCGTCTGGCCCACGAGCGCGGGGCGCGCGTGCTGTGCGTTCCGGCTCCGCTCTTTATGGGCGCCATGCCCGGTGGCCTGGTGGGCGCTGCCGACTTTGAGCACGACATGCTTGCCGGCTTGACTGGTGTCGCCGAGCGTATCCAGGAGCTTGACATGATCTGCATCGTGCCCGCGGCGGTTTCGTTTGAGGGCCAACCGCTGCTCGACTACATGATGCTCAAGGACGGTCATGTGGTGCCGGCGCGTTCGAGCATTGCCTTGCAGCGTGGCGAGAACAACGACACGCGTTGGGCGCCGCCGGTGTTCGACGTGGACGGCGTGCGCATCGCCGTAATTTTTGACTTGGACCGCGAACTCGAGATGTTGCCGACCGGTGTTGACCTCATTGCGTATTTCCAATTCAACGCGTTTGACATGACCGACCGCGAGACTGCCGCCATTGCCGCCGTTCGCAGCGGCGCCTACCGCAAGATCGCATCCAAGCGCAGCGTGTGGTTTGCCTGCATGGCGCCGGTCGGTGCCTATGACGAGTCGGTGTATACCGGCGGTTCGTTTGTGCTCGACGACTGCGGTCGCGTGGTGGCCCAGGCGCCGTGTTTTGAGGAGAGCCTGCTGGTTCAGGAGATTCAGCGCGGCGTGATGCTCGATGCCCTGGAAGATCACGAACTGCCCGAGTTCCGTTCCGAGGAGTGGTTGTGGCAGGCGCTGGTGCTCGCCGTGCGCGACAACGCTCGGGCCCACGGTGCGTCGCGTGCCGTGGTGGCACTCGAGGGTGACCTGCCGTCATCCCTGCTGGCGGCGCTGGCCGTTGACGCTCTGGGTCCGCGTAACGTAATTGGCCTGGTGCTGGGGCGCAACCGTATCTTTACGCCGGCGCAGGAGGAGGCCGAGGCTGCCGCTGTGCGCCGTCCGTGCCATCGCCGAGCGTTTGCACATTCG
>ENA-OQDW01000995-OQDW01000995.1-human-gut-metagenome-genome-assembly--contig:-NODE-995-length-10900-cov-2.347257_pt1 | contig 10900 bp, 13 predicted proteins | sample MGYA00242784_ERZ504613 | MGnify/ENA primary metagenome ERZ504613 (study PRJEB26092, sample SAMD00036330) | human gut metagenome | host: Homo sapiens | study: EMG produced TPA metagenomics assembly of... | reverse complement strand
GGGAAACACGGTACAAAACCGTCAGGCGGGCTTGATGCAGCGTTTTCCAAGGTTTCCAGCGAGATTTTCTCTTGTGCTGTGCACAATTTCGGCAGCAGGTACGCAAGTCTGGTGACCGCAATGCATACTATCTGCTGCATCAAATCTTTGGGTGTTTGAGGCGTGATATGCAATTGTCAAGATGCAGGAAGGAATAAAAAGGAATATTATTTAAAAGCAGACATAACAACCCTGTAATTACACTAGGGTTTCATCACGTCATTCTACTTTTAAATAAATATTCCTTCTCTCGCATTCCTTCCTCGAATTTGAGATCGCTTTTATTATATCACTTCCTGATCGACTTGTCAAGCCTTTTTTCAAATTTTTTGGAAAAAAATCGAAATGGCTCAAATTCCGGAGAATCCAAGCCATTCTGTTTCTTGATTTTGTTTTCGGGTGTGTTGACACGAAGCCTGACACGTATCTTTTGGGGTGATTTTTCCCCGTTCGTCGTTAAGGAAACACTGCATAAAGCCCGCCTGACGGCTTTATGCAGCGTTTCCTTAATCTCTGCGGAAAATATCTCTGGTATAGACTTTGTTCTCCACATCGTCCAGACAGGCATCATACCGGTTGGCAATGATTGCATCTGCCGCCGCCTTGAATTTTTCCAGATCGTTGACCACGACGCTGCCGAAGAACGTTGCTCCGTCCTGCAATGTCGGCTCGTAGATAATGACTGTAGCACCTTTGCCTTGACACGCTTCATCACGCCCTGAATCGAGGACTGCCGGAAATTGTCACTGTTGGATTTCATAGTCAGACGGTACACGCCAATGGTAACCTGCTTTTCCGTGCCGGCATTCCAGTCGTTGTTCTGGCTGTAATCATAGTACCCTGCCTTTTCCAGCACGCGGTCAGCAATAAAATCTTTTCGTGTCCGGTTGGATTCTACGATTGCCGACATCATATTCTGCGGCACATCGGCATAGTTGGCGAGCAGCTGTTTGGTATCCTTGGGCAGGCAGTAGCCGCCGTAGCCGAAGCTGGGGTTGTTATAATGCGTTCCGATCCGCGGATCCAAACATACGCCGTCAATGATCTGCCGCGTGTCCAGTCCCTTCAGTTCCGCATAGGTGTCCAGTTCGTTAAAATAGGACACGCGGAGGGCAAGATAAGTGTTGGCGAACAGCTTGACCGCTTCTGCCTCGGTGAATCCCATGAACAGGGTGTCGATGTTCTCCTTGATTGCCCCCTGCTGAAGCAGTCCGGCAAAGGTGTGAGCCGCTTCTACCAGTCTTGCATCGTCCATGTCCGTTCCCACGATGATTCTGGACGGATAGAGGTTGTCATACAACGCCTTGGACTCCCGCAGAAATTCCGGACTGAAGATGATGTTCTTACTGCCGGTCTTTTCCCGAATGCTTTTGGTATAGCCCACCGGAATGGTGGACTTGATGACCATAATGGCATTCGGATTATACTGCATGACAAGGGCAATGACCGCTTCTACGGCACTGGTGTCAAAGAAATTTTTCTTGCTGTCATAATTGGTCGGGGCAGCAATGACCACAAAATCTGCATCTCGATATGCCGCTTCTGCGTCCAGCGTTGCCGTCAGATCCAGTTCCTTTTCTGCAAGGTATTTCTCAATGTAATCGTCCTGAATCGGGGACTTTTTCTGGCGGATCAGTTCGACCTTTTCCGGTATGATGTCTACCGCCGTAACTTTGTTGTGCTGGGCAAGCAGTGTAGCAATGGATAATCCCACATAGCCGGTTCCTGCAACTGCAATATTCATGGATCAGAATCCTCCTCATTTCTGTACTGTGTCACCTATATAGTATACCACTATTTTTTTACATTTTCAAGAAAATTCCAGCAATCTCATGAAAATTCGTTTCAAAACGTCCCCAGCTGTCGTCTGATCCATGCCGTTTCCAGCACATCATAGACATACTGATTCGGCGTACCTTCTTCAAAATATCTGCTGTTGTCGCCCCCAAGCATCTCTACCGCAAATGCACCGACTGCACGCGATCTTGACTGTCCGGCATAGCAATGAACCAACAGCGTGTCAGCAACTCTCTTTTTTTCCGCAATAAAATCGATAATCTTATCCGCCATCTCATCATCGAACAGAACAGCACCGTCTACCTCTTTTACAATGTCGTCGAACAGCAATGTCAGAACACCTTTGCAGAACTGGTTCTCGGTAAACTGCATACCAAACCCATTTGTGTGGCTGTCCTGAATCGAGATCACGACATAAGTATCAGTCAATGCACCCTGTTCTGCAGCTTCATCAGCCATGCCAAAGGGATAATAATGCTCCATGACATAGCCAAAGGTCCATGAACGGATTTTACAAGAACTCGTTTCATGCTCAGTTCAGGCTCTCAAACACCATAGTTGCCTGAATGCGGTCACCGCCCAGAAATCCCTTGCTTCCGGAAGAAGAAGTGGTGATCGTGTGCAGACGGTATCCCTTGGCAGCCTGTGCGTTGATGACCTTTTCCAGTTCAGACAGATTTCCGGAACCGGTTCCGATCAGCTTCTCCTTCAGAACGACCTGTAAAACAACATAATTTGGCATATGCATTCTCCTTTACAAAAATATAGATATATCATAACATGAAATTCCGCATATGTCAATATTGTTATTTGCGTTTTTCCGAATTTTGTGCTATAATATACATATGACAATACCGCACAAAGAGCGTCTGGTGACTTTGTGCGGTATTGCCCATATCAAATTTTACGAAATTTATTGCGCAGGAGGAATTTCCAATGTGTACCGCTGCAACTTATCAGACAAATGATTTTTATTTTGGCAGAACGCTGGATTACGAAAGTTCCTACGGGGAAGAAATCGTCATTGTGCCGCGGCAGTTCCGGCTGTCATTTCTGCACATGGGCGTATCTGCACAGCACTACGCCATGATCGGCACTGCACATGTTGCCCAGGGCTACCCGCTTTTTTATGATGCCGTCAACGAAAAGGGGCTTTGCATGGCTGGGCTGAACTTTGTGGCAACGCCTGCTACGCCTCTCGACCTGCGGATCATTCGGACAATGTGGCACAGTACGAGTTGATCCCATGGATTCTTAGTCAGTGCTCCAGCACTGCCGAAGCCAAGGAAAAAGTGGAAAAGCTTTGCCTGCTGGGCACGCCGTTTCACGAAAAAATGCCTGCGGCACAGCTGCACTGGCTCATCGCTGACAAGCACCAAGCCATTACAGTAGAAGCCACTGCCGCGGGAATTCAGGTCTATGACAATCCCGCCGGTGTCCTGACCAACAATCCGCCTTTTCCGGAGCAGATGTTCCGCCTCAACGACTTTCTGCACCTCTCTCCCAAGCAGCCGCAGAACAACTTTTCGGACAAGCTGCCGTTGCAGACGTACAGCAGAGGCATGGGAGCACTGGGGCTTCCCGGTGACCTCTCCTCCCAGTCCCGCTTTGTACGAGCAGCTTTCGTGCGGGCGAATGCCGTTTCCGGCAGTTCCGAAGCGGAAAGCGTCAGCCAGTTTTTCCACATTCTCGGAGCCGTTGACCAGCCACGCGGCTGCTGCGAAGTGAAAGACGGACAGTACGAGATCACCATTTACACTTCCTGCTGCAATGCCGACAAGGCATCTACTACTATACTACCTACGAAAATCACCAGATCTCCGCAGTCTGCGTGCATCAGGAAAATCTGGACAGCGACCAGTTATGCCGCTATCCCATGCAGACCGGAGAACAGATCTGTTACCAAAACTGAAAGGACAACATCGATGTCAAATGTAACCAAACGGGCTCTGGAACAATCCCTGAAAAATCTGCTGCTGAAAAAGCCGCTGACAAAAATCACTATCGGCGATATTACCGAGGACTGCGGCATCAACCGCATGACCTTTTACTACCATTTCAAGGACATCTACGACCTTGTGGAGTGGGCTTGTCTGGAAGATGCAGACGGGCTCTGGACGAAAAAAAGACCTATGACACGTGGCAGCAGGGACTTTTGCAAATCTTCGAAGCAGTACAGGAAAACAAGCCGTTTATCCTGAACGTCTACCGCTGTGTGCATCGGGAACAGGTGGAGAAATACCTACAGCCGCTGGTAGACCAACTGCTGCTGGACGTTATCGACGAGGAAGCCGCAGGCATGACTTTGCGGGACGAGGACAAGCAGTTTATCGCCAAGGTCTACGCCTATATTTTCATTGGCGTGATGCTGGACTGGATCAAGAACGATATGCGGGAAAATCCGCAGGAGATCGTCAGCCGGCTGGGAAAGCTGCTGCAAGGCTCCGTCACCGCAGCATTTCGCGGTTCCGGTTATAAAGGGAACACTGATTTTATCATTTTCGCATTTTTGATAGAATTTTTTACACTTTTCGGCTCTGTGATAAGTTTTTTATCACGGAGCCTTTTTTGCTGATTGTGAATTCCTGAAAATCGGGTATAATAGAATTATACCAATGGCAATATCACAAAAAATTATTTTTATAACTATTTTTATTTTATAAGGAGGCATTGTTATGTATTATTCCGCAGGAACTTATGAAGCATTCGCACATCCCGAAAAGCCGAAAGATGTGGATAAAAAATCCGCGTATATCATCGGAACCGGTCTTGCCGGTCTTACCGCAGCATTCTATCTGGTACGGGACGGACAGATGAAGGGAGAACATATCCACCTGTTCGAAAAACTGGAACTTGCCGGCGGCAGCTGCGACGGACGCAAGGACATCACCAAGGGCTTTTTCATGCGTGGCGGACGGGAAATGGACAACCACTTTGAAGTCATGTGGGATACATTCCGCGATGTCCCCTCTCTTGAAACGCCGGACGTTTCCGTGCTGGACGAGTACTACTGGCTCAACAAGCACGATCCCAACTATTCCCTCTGCCGTGCTTCCATCAACCGCGGCAAAGATGCCCACACCGACAAAAAATTTGCTCTGGACAAGACATCGGCTCTGGCACTTTCCAAGCTGTTCCTGACACCGGAAAAGGATCTGGAGGACAAGAAGATCTCAGATGTTCTGCCGGACACATTCTGGGACACCAACTTCTGGCTGTACTGGCAGACCATGTTCGCCTTTCAGCGTTGGTCCAGTGCGTTGGAGATGAAGCGGTATCTGTGCCGCTATGTGCACCACATTGACGGGCTGCCGGATTTCAGTGCACTGCGGTTCACCAAATACAACCAGTATGAGAGCATGATCCTGCCGCTGGTGAAATATCTGGAAGCCCATGGCGTACAGATCGAATACGGCATGGACGTGAAGAACGTCATTATTGAAACCGTAGGCAGCAAAAAGGTTGCCAAGCAGATCGTATACCGGAAAGACGGCAAAGAACAGACCATTGACCTGATCGAAGACGATCTGGTGTTCATCACCAACGGCTGCTGCACAGACACCTCCTGCTACGGCGACCAGACCCACGCACCGGATCTGTCCCACCTGAAAAACGGCTGCGGAGAATCGTGGGATCTGTGGAAAGCGATTGCGGCTCAAGCAGTTCACGGCGAATTCGGCAATCCGGAAGTCTTTTGCAGCGACATTGATGCGACAAACTGGATGAGTGCCACCGTTGCCACCGCAGATGAGGAGATCATTCAACATATTATCAACGTTTGCAAACGGGATCCCCGTGCCGGCAAAGTCACCACCGGCGGTATCGTCACCGTAAAGGACAGCACCGACAACTGGTATCTCTCGTGGACGATCAACCGGCAGCCCCAGTTCCACTCGCAAGACAAAAACATGGTGCTGATATGGCTGTATTCCCTGAACACCAACAAAGAGGGAAACTATGTCAAAAAGGCAATGCGGGACTGCACCGGCGAAGAAGTTTGTCAGGAATGGCTGTATCATATCGGCATACCGGAAGAAAAAATTGCATCGCTGGCGAAAAACGCCTGCAACACCACGACCTGTTTCATGCCGTATATCAATGCCTTTTTCCAGCCCCGCAAGGAAATCGACCGTCCGCGTGTGGTTCCGGAGGGGGCCGTCAACTTTGCCTTTATCGGACAGTTTGCAGAAACACCTCGTGACACCATTTTCACCACAGAATATTCCATGCGTACCGGTATGGAATCTGTCTACACCCTGCTGGACATTGACGCGGTGTGCCGGAAGTCTGGGGCAGCAAGTACGACGTGCGGGAACTGCTGCGTGCCTGCTATTATGCCATTGACAAAAAGCCACTCACCGATGAAGACCTTTCCTTTGTGGAAAAGAAGCTGCTCAAGATCGTTCTGAAAAAAGTCAAGGGAACAGATATTGAAATCCTGCTGAAGAACAGCGGACTGATCGAATAACGGCAGTCCATGTGATAAAATGGGTGTAATGACACATATTGCTTCCTCCTGTTTTATGGTTGTGTGACTACTCCCATTATAACACGAGTGGCTTTATGTGTCATTCTTTTTTTGTGTTGCACTTATATTGTAAATCCATCTTACAAAAATGCGTACCGACCAAAAATCGGTACGCATTTTTAGAATTTGCATATTTCAGAAAAAGCGATTATCCCCAGACTTCTTCTGCGATTTCCTTTACCAGTGCGAGCTTTGCCCACTCGTCTGCTTCTGTCAGCTTGTTGCCGATTTCGCAGGAAGCGAATCCGCACTGCGGGCTCAGGCAAAGGCGATCCAGCGGGATATACTTTGCTGCTTCGTGAATCCGTGCAATCACTGTCTGCTTGTCCTCCAGTTCCGGCTTCTTGGAAGTGATCAGACCGAGAACCACCTTTTTATTCGGAGAAACCTTTGCAAGCGGTTCGAAGCCGCCGCTTCTTTCGTCATCATATTCCAGCAGCAGGGCATCTACATTTTCCTGTGCAAAAACATAGTCTGCAACAGAATCATACGGTCCGCTGGTGAAGAATGTAGAGTGATAGTTCGCGGCAAATATGAGAAGTGATCACCATGTCAGCCGGCTTGTTCTCCAGTGCCAGATTGTTGACCGCGAGAAGCTGCTTCTTGACATCTTCCAGATCAATGCCCAAGGACTGATACCGCTGTTTTGCAGCATTTCCCACGATCGCACCCCAAGTGCAGTCGTCCAGCTGCAAATTGCGGCAGCCTGCATCATAGAACTGCCGGATCACTTCCTGATATGCAACGCCGATGTCGTGGATCAGTTCTTCATTGGTGGCATAGAATTCTCTGGTACTCTGGAAGTTCTGCGGCACGATCATCTGCTGGAACATCTGTGCCGGTGCAGGAATGGTGTACTTTGCAACCGTTTCATCATCTTCAAACTGTTTCAGGAACTGGAAGTATGTCACAAACGGGTGCGGCACTACCTTGACCTTTCCGGTCAGGTAGGTATCTTCCAGATCTGCCATTTCTCCATTGAACTGCACACCGCCGCCGGTCTTTTCATGTCCAACGCCGGCAAAGCCCCACATAAAATCCAGATGCCAGTATTCACGGCGATATTCACCGTCTGTGATGATGTGATAGCCTGCCTGCTTCTGCTTGGCAACCAGTTCACGAATCGCAGCATCTTCTACAGCGGTCAGCTGTTCCTTGCTGATTTTTCCTGCTCTGTAATCTTTTCTTGCCTGCTTCAGGTTTTCCGGACGCAGGAAGCTTCCGACAAAATCATAGCGGTACGGAGATGTGATCTTCTGCATAGTCAATTCCTCTTTCTGAACAAATGTATTTGATTTTAGTATACCATGAAACAGCAGGTTTGGGAAATATATTTTTAGAGCAGTTGCCTATAGCTTTAAACTATATCGAAAAATCTCTTTCAGTTTTTAAGAAAAATCTGCAAGCGGATTACGTGCAAAGCCGTCAGGCGGGCTTTATGCGGTGTTTTCTTAACCTTCTTAAAATACGTCACCTTGCCAACTGTAGTTCCGGTAGGTGCCATAGTCCGTGATTTCAAATTTTTTGGTAGCTGTGTAGGTGGTGCCTGCCCAGCTGTAAGTATACCGATAAGTGCCCTCCATTCCAGAAACTGATGCATCAACACTAGTCAGGTTCCAGTCGTAACTGGAACCGCCGTACTTATCGGCAAACACGTTGGCTGCTTCAATTGCCAGTTCCGAATTGCCGTTGCAGGGAATGTTGTAGGAATTGGTTTTCTGATACTTGGACGCTTCCGTCGGCGGCTGGGTAATGACTTCGGAATATTCGGAGCTTCCGGAATTTCCGGTACTTTCTTCGGAATCGTCGCCGGAAGAACCGATCACCGCCGCGAGAACCACGACCACCAGAACGGCTGCCACCGCCAGAATGATCCACTTCTTTTTGGACTTTTTCTTTTTCATAGGGCTCTCCGCCTCTGCCGCAGGAACTGCCTCGTCCAGCTTTTTTCCGCACTTCTCACAGAATTTGGAATTGTCCTCAATCTCACTTCCACAGTATTTGCAAAACATTGTTCAAACTTCCCTTCCTCTTTTTCTGTCGTGGATAACTTTAGGCAATACCGCACAAAGATTGTGCGACAGATGCGTCGTCAAATTTTTTCGTCAGATGAAACAAAAAGCGGAGTGAATACTTGATGTATTCACGAGCATTTTTGTGAAATATGACGGGAAATTTGCAAGCAGATGGCGTGCAAAGTCGCCAGACGCTCTTTGTGCGGTATTGCCTTTATTTTAGCACAATTGCAGAAGTCTGAAAATACAAAACAGTTCCGAAATTTGCCGGAAATTTCGGAACTGTTTTCAGTTGACAATGTTTCTTCCTCAGGTGCTGCCCTTATTTTCCCAGAATTGTCTGAAAAAACGATTGCAGCGGCAGTGTCGCACCAGAATGCCTGCCATTCGGTACCTGCACAAGATCTGCATCACACAGCAGCCGTTTCGTAAACGCGTGATCTCCGATCACTTCGTCTTCTGCCCCGATGATACAGTGCACCAGACTGCTGTCGATTGCAGCAAGCTTGCTGAACAGCACCATCAGCGGCTGTATTGGCTGCGTATTTCCGAGCTTGGCAGTACGTCAAACGGCATCAGGCAGGGGTTCACCAAGATGGTGGGAAGATGCAGTTCCGCACAGAGCAGTGCCGCAAAAAATCCGCCAAAGCTTGTCCCTGTCAAAGTATCCGCGTGACATGTCACAGCCATTTCCAGCAGTGTTTTCAGCACTTTCTCCGGACACACTGCATCATAATCCAGCTGCGGCGAGGTCACATCGCAGCCCAGCGAAAGCAACGCTGTATAGGCACTGTTCTGTGCACTGCCGCCGTAGCCATGTATGTTAAGAATCATTTTTTGGTTGCTCCTTTTTTCACGGTATCATACTCAAGCTGTCCGCCAATTTCCGAATCAGATCGTGCAATTCCAGATGCTCCAGATATTTCTGCGGAATCGCCTCATAACCGAGATATGCCCCCAGCAGGTTGCCGCAGACTGCTCCGGTGGAATCGCTGTCCCCGTTGTGGTTGACCGCGGCGATCACTGCCCTGTCGAAATCCTGCTCATACTTTAACGCACAATACACAGCTATGGCAAGGGTTTCCTCTGCCACCCAACCCTCTCCCAGCTGGTGAACGGCATCGCGGTCATCTATCCAGACTGGGAAAGTTTTACGGCAAGCTGCATCAGGTGCACAAAGTCGGAAAGGTGCTGTGCGTGGGGAAACAGGTTCTGCACCGCGGCAATACCGTCAGTAACAGCTAACAGCAGTGAGCAAGCCGGCTCCTCCACCACTTTTCGAATCATATGTGCCAGTGCGGCAGCGGGAATGTACCCCAGTTCATGCCCGTGAGTCAGTGCTGCCGCTTCTGCTCCCAGCCGGTCGCTTTCTTCTATCGGAGCGTCGGTGTCGCAGAAGAACAGCCCGATAGGTGCCACCCGCATCACTCCGCCACAGCCCTTGCTCTGGTTGACCGGACAAGCAACATGCCCTTTCGCCCCGTCCCGTAAAGCAGAAAGACAGGTCATTCCCGCTGCACGGTCGGAAAACAGTTCCGGAATGTGCAGCAGCGAGCCGGTCACCTGTTCCAAGGGATATGTTTCAGTCTGTGTCCGATACCACTGGAGATAGGCATTTCTGATCCAATGCAAATAGTGTTCAAAGCTGCCGGATTCCACAAGAATTTCACATTCTGTCGGAGAACTTCCGGCACATTCCAGCAATCCGCTTGCCGTAAACAGCGTCATCTGCGTGTCATCGGAAATTTCCGCCACGCCGTCACGCAGCGTATCGGCAGTGATTCCGTTTTTTCCGTACCTGTCGAAAATCTCCTGCTCGTCCAGAAACTCTACCGCATAACCCAGTGCATCGCCAACTGCACCACCAACCAGACAGCCCCGAAATTGGTCTTTGTTTCGCATGCCAGTTCTCCTTTCAAAAAATGTGCAGCTGTTCCAAGGTCCTTTTGTCCTCGATGCCGCGATAGAATTTGTACAGCACACGGGAAAACAAGTCGTCGTCCGGTGCAGCCTGTCGAAACAGTGTCATGCAGGAACGCACCTTGCGTGCATCTGTTTGCCCGAACACACTCCACGGGTTATTGGAGGGAATCTCCAGCAGCACCGCCGTGATCTCCCGCAGCCTTGCCCCCAGAATCGGGTGCTGATAGTACGCTACCGCTTCTTCCAGATCGTAAATGGAAAAATACACCGCGATAAAACTTTTCCCCAGCCCCTGAATCTGCGGGAACACGTACCAGATCCAGTGTGTCATTTTTTGCCCTTGTTTCATCTCGTCAAGTGCCTTGGCATAGGTTTCTCCAAATTCGTACCCGTGATCCTGTGCATCTACAAACCGCTGCAACAGTTCCTGATTTGTGTTTTGTGGCATAAAGCATCACCTTTCTTTTTTATGGCAATACCGCACAAAGATTGTGCGACAGATGCGTCGTCAAATTTTTCGTCAGATGAAACAAAAAGCGGAGTGAATACTTGCTGTATTCACGAGCATTTTTGTGAAATATGACGGGAAATTTGCAAG
>ENA-OQDW01000994-OQDW01000994.1-human-gut-metagenome-genome-assembly--contig:-NODE-994-length-10905-cov-5.446558_pt1 | contig 10905 bp, 10 predicted proteins | sample MGYA00242784_ERZ504613 | MGnify/ENA primary metagenome ERZ504613 (study PRJEB26092, sample SAMD00036330) | human gut metagenome | host: Homo sapiens | study: EMG produced TPA metagenomics assembly of... | reverse complement strand
TCTTGCCGGTCCACGTATTCGGGGTGAAGTTCGGTCAGCTGGACGGTCGATTGCTTGAATGGCTTCAAATTAAGAAATTTAAATGAATATTCAACGATCTGATTGAGACAGGTTTTGTACAGTCAAGTCTCCGGCATACTATTTCTCTACATCCACTGATTCAGGAAATTGCCGTTTCCGAGACCGCACCTTCTATTACAAGCTGCCACACGTTATTGGATTCTCTGCGAAAAATATGTTTAATGCATGGCATTGAAGTTAGCTATTATAAAAAATTATTTCAGACAGCAGAAAATATCATCCAATTCATTGAAAAGAATGATATTCCCCAATACCTGTTATTTTTAGAAGATGTTTTTCCATATATGGAAAAGTACCACTATCAAAAGGGTATGAAAAAAATCATCCAGGAACTACAGCATTTTGTAAAAGCAAGCACTTACGGAACTGCTTCGGACCGTGCCTTACTATTGGATTATCAGGCAGCTTTGGAAATCAAAACAGAAAAAGCTATAAAATTAGAAAAAGAAGCACTTGCTCAAATAAAAGAAACCACAAAAGAAAATGCCCACCTTGTTTCCAACCTCCATTCCAATCTTGGAGGGTTTTACCGAATAAACGAACAGCTTGATCTGGCTAAAAAACATATGAAAATGGGTATTTCTCTTTTAGAACAATACCAGCTTCTTTATACTAATGACAGTATTCCCCAGATTACTAATTACGCTGTCCTATTAACTGAAATGCAAGAACCTGCCCTTGCCCTGTCTGCTCTTCAAAAATTAGCACAGATTATCAAAGAATATAATTCAAACCACTGTTTGGATTATGCCCAGGTACAGGAATCCCTTGGAAGTATCTGCCTAATCACTGCAAATATTTCACAAGCGAAAACCCATTTTAAAAAAGCCCTGAAAATTTATGAGGATATATGGGCAGACGAACCCGAATTGATTGAAAAAAAATATAAAGAAATTCAGGAATTGTATCCACAAGCCGGGATTGCTCTGGCTAAAAGTATTCTACTAACCAAACATTGAATAAATATATTCATCTATTACATGTACTACAAATGATTCTAAAATGAATTACTAATCTGTTTTCTATTAAGTAACGATTGTAGCAGAAGATACGAAAAACTCCGTATCTTCTGCTCGTTCTCAGTTAAATGTTTTGTGCATCTAAAATGGCTGCTAAATACTGCTCCTTGCCTCTTGCTCCTTTGTATAGTTCATAAGAAATTTTTCCATTTTTCAAGAAAAAAAATATGATTACAATAGCTAACGGAAAACGGATCATGTGTAACCATTACAATTGTCGTTTTAAATTTTTCATTTATTTCTGTAAACATCTCCATTAGTTTTTCCGAATTCCGTGCATCAAGTGCTCCAGTTGGCTCATCTGCTAAAATCAAACGACTATTATTGACCAATGCTCTTGCACATGCACACCTTTGTTGTTGTCCACCGGAAACTTGATAGGGATATTTATTTGCTATTGCTTTAATTTCCAAAATTTCCATAATCTTATCTGTCTTCTGCATAACATCCGTCCCTTTTTTTCCAGTTAAAAGCAACGGAATATAAATATTTTCCTGTATTGTCAGCATATCTAATAGATTGAAATTTTGAAATACAAATCCTAAATTCTGTTTTCTAAATTCTGCACGTTCATCTTCACTCATTTTAGTAATATCTTTTCCATCAAAATAAATGTGTCCAGCCGTAGCTGTATCTACCGTTCCAAGTATATTGAGCAAGGAAGTTTTGCCTGATCCAGACTCACCCATTATTCCTATAAACTCCCCTTCCTTGATTTCAAAACTAATTCGATCTATAGCTTTTGTAACATTTCCAGAACTTTCATAATATTTCTCTATATTATCCATTTTTATAAATGCACTCATCATAAATACACCTCTAATAATTTATTTAGAATTACATTCTATTACAATTTTTTCATCACAAATATTCAATACTCTTTTATCATGGGATACTATAATGAATATATGATCTTTTTTTCTTTTTCCAATAAATGAACCAATCTCTTTACAGTTTCAACATCCAAACCATTTGTAGGTTCATCCATTATTTTTACTGTACAATTTTTTTGAAAATTTCTAACTAATTCCAATTTTGCATTTCACCACCGGAACAATGAATAATATTATCTTCTTGAATTATATTGGAATCAATATCTAATGAAAACAATTCCAGTATTTTTTTTTCTTTAATAACATCATAATTCTCAATTCCAAAATGCAAATATTCTTTCGGGGAAATGTTAATTCTCTCAATCTGTTGACTCAAAAAAGCAATCTCTCTTTTTCTAACTTCTTCACAGTTTAGTGTTTTTATATTTTTATTATCATAATATATATTACCTGTGTATTTTTCAGGATATAATCCAACTATAACATCTAATAATGTTGATTTCCCACACCATTTCCCTAACCTATCCATCAATATTTCCCTTTTTCTAAATTTTGCAGAAAGATTTTTAAATAATACCTTTTCCCCATATGAAAATGATACTTTTTCTAAATTTATACTTTCAATTGGTAGCTTATCTTCTGTCACCCCCTTGTTCTGCTCAATACAATTGTAACACTCCGATAAAACCTTATTCATACGATCAAGAGCTACTCTTACTTTGGGATAGTCTCCTGAAAAATCTATAACATCTGTCGCTGCGGATAAAATCATATTAACGTAGCTCGTTATAATAGTAAAATATCCTATGGATATTTTACCACTTATAACATTATATCCACCTATTGCAAGCACCATTAAATAACAAAATACCATTATAAGCCGATTGATGTTTGCAAAAAGATATTGAATTTTTACTTGCCCAATAGCACCCTTCAGCATTCTTCTAAATGATATGGCAAATCTATCTTCCATTTCTTTTGAGACACTATTTTCTTTAACAAACCGAATACAACGAATTTGCTCCATTCCCTTTGCTGTATATTCATTCCCTGCCATTTTATACTCTTGCTCATTTTGATACATTCTATTTTCTAATTTCTTATATACAACAAAATATATCGGAATTGTCACAATAATAATTATTCCCAATAATATGTCCGCTTTTATAACAAACAGGGCGCTAATTACAAGTAAAATTATATTATATGTAAAATCCGGAAGCCATTTAATAAAAATCCACTAATTGTTGCTGCATCTCCAGTAATTTGATCTGTCAAGAAAGCTGCATCTTTATTCTGAAAAAATGTCAAAGAACTTTTATATATCGTTTGAAATATCTTATTACATAATTTATATAAAAATGTATTATTTAACTTTGTCATAAAATATGTCATACCAAATTCCAACATAATCGAAAATATATTCAAAAATGCAATAGCTACGACAAATACCATAATTGCAGAATGTTTATCGACTAAAGAATCAATATATATACCGCTAACATAAGGAACAATAAGTTGTAATATCATTGTACAAACAGTTATACAAATATAGGCAATAATAGTCTTTTTTAAATTTATTATTTCATTTTTTAAAAGTTTTTTAATATCCATTCTTTCTCCATTTATCAAATAGTTACAGGCCAATGCCCCTTGTTAGTGATTTCATGAGCTGTCACCAGATTGCTCACATCAGTTGACGCTCACTTGCTTAACTTTCTGTCACCAGTCAGTTAGGCAATACCGCCTGTTTCCAGGCGGTACCTGCTTTATGAAGTTACCATCCCAAGCATCTCGTGTTCCACAACGAACTTGATCATATAATCATCGATCAATCGTTTCTGATTTTGAAACGCATACATCAAAGCTTTTTCACAGACACGGTTGATCATCCGTGGGATTCCTGCAGATGCCTTATGGATCTCATCCAATGCCTTGGTTGTAAATATTTCCTGCCCGCATCCGGAGTAATCCATGTGGCTTGCGATATATTGTTCTGTTTCAGAACGGTCAAGATGAGGCAGCGTACAGTACATGTCAATGCGCTGCCGGATGGCGGCATACCGCTGTAGCTTTAGTTTATTTTCCCACAGTTCTGTCTGCCCAACTAAAACAAGCGCCATGGGACTCATGGAATCAAACCGGTAATTGAGCAAAAAGCGGAATTCTTCCAGCGTCTCCTTCTCTAACAGGTGGGCTTCATCCAGGATGCAGACAACTTTTTTACGCTGTACGCCCCGGATTACCTCGATCTCCTGTTGCAGCTGACGCTTTGAATCACCGCGGTAGAAACGGGATTCCAGCCCCAACTGATCCAGCAAACCTTTATAGAACCACCTTGGGGTCAGTTTTGAGTCTGACAGATAAAGGATGATGTAATCCTCTTTTGGAAGTTCCGAATAAAACCGGCGGATAAGCGTTGACTTTCCACACCCTGAATCAGCTGTTACAACAGCAAACATCTGGCGGTCCGCCACATAAGCCAGACGACCGAGAGTTTCCCGGAAAGCATTGGATTCAAACAGTTTTTCGGGAGGGACGTCCCGGACAAAGGGGGTATGTTCCATGCCAAAGAATGATTCATACATTAGCCATTCACCTCCTTCCTGTAGGAAGCAAATGAAATCGCATCTGCCATTTGGCGCCTGCTCTGGGTATGCTTCGTTTCCAAAGCATCCAGAAAACGGGAAGTTGTCGGTTTTTGTTCCTGCATAGCAGCTGGGAGCGTAGCGTGTCTATCGCAATACGCCCCAATCTTACAGGCATTGCCTGAAAAGGTTCAAATCCGGGATGAGAAATGGTGATGATCTCAGGATTTGCCGGATCATAGGAGATTTCTACCGTATACCCGATCAAGGCCGGCTTGGTTTCATACCTTTGCCCGCGGAAACTGATACAGGCACCTTTATCCACTTTCCTCTGCTCATGATGCAGGAAAGCTTCGGCTACAACGGCTGTATCCAAAAAAGTCAGTGGGCGGCTGTCCCGGTTCCATTCCTGAAGCGGTGAGATCCCTTCTTCCGGAACGGCAGCGCCAAGGCTTTCATAGTATTCTGCGATGCCATCATGCTTTTTCTTGTGGTAATACTCATCCAGATAGATGGCCCATAGGCGGTTCAGTTCCTCCAGTGTTTTGATGTTTTTCAGCTTTGATTCCCGGATAAAAGCATCTACTACCTGATGGAACTTCTCGATCTTCCCTTTGCTTTTACCGGATCTTGGTTTTGCATACATCACACGGATGCCCAACCTTGCAAGGGAAGACCGGATCTGTTTTGCGATATACTGTGTCCCATTATCAAAGTAACAGGCATCGAAGGTTCCATACCGGGAAACCGCCTGATGGAACGTATCTTCAATGATTGCTTCTTCCTGATTATCATAGAACCGGGAAGATAAAAGGTATCTGGAGTGGTCATCGATTGCCGAGGACAGGTAAGTCTGTACCTTGGCTCCATTTCTTCCAATCGGAAGCTTGGGACCATACTTGATATCCGCCTGGATCAGCATCATGCGGTGTGGTTTGCAGAAACGTTTGGAAGAACTGTTCCTTGCATCCTGGTACATCTGCATCTGCTTTTGGCCGTAACCGGCCTTGTAGATATGGCGTTCCAAAGTAGAACGCTTTAAAGCACCGGGTGCTGCAAGCCCTTCCGTTTCCAGGATGTAGATGATCTGGGCAACCGACCGCTCGGGAACCTCCTTGCGTAGCTGGATTGCCTGCTCCAACAGAAACTCAAAGTTTTCAGGGAGTTTTTGTGAGCGGTGTTTCTCCCGGTCAGCCGGCTTTAGCCCTGTAAACTGCCTTTCCGAAAACGCTTTTTCATAACGGTAAAGGGAACGGACCGATATATGATTCTCCTCTGCAATCTTTTTGCGCAGCTGGATCCGTTTTGCATCATCCAGATCAGCCTGGAGAAGCGGAGAAATCAATTGGAAACGCCTGAGGCTTCTTCTTCCTGCCATTGTTGTTTGTTTATTCTTGTATTCATAAAATAGTGACCTCCTTTTGAGACCACTATACCCGTTGGTACCGCGACAGACGATGCAAAGTAGGTGCATAAGCCTTACCAGCAGATCGGGACTAAAAATCCCCCGCTGTTGTAAATCTGACGCAAGATGATTTCTAACCAGTTTTGATATTGGTTTCTGAAAGAATCGAGCAGTGAACCAAGGGAAATCCTCTCTTCGTTATAACCCAGCAGGAACTCCCTGATCGTCCTTAAATATCCGTTGATACGTTCAAGATTTTCGCAGAACCATTGCAGCCAGCGGAGCATGGTAGCGCAGGACGGGTAGTCTTCAGAATCTAAGTCTTCCGGCTGTACAACGCCATCCAGCACCCCGGAGATCACTTCTGTTTCGTAATGCTTGTACGGAACAAGACAATCCGGAAGTTCATTATGATAAGAGTGGCAGTTCTTACAATAAAACCGCCGAATGATCAACTGATCTTTTAAACCGCCTTCCTTTCTACGGATGCGTGGGCGTGAATCCCGGTAACGAAGCGTAGCCTGACAGATGGGGCACATATGGGTGGTCACACTGCTCTCAACAAAAAACACCAAAATCCTCCTTGAGGACAAGTGAATAATCTGATATAATAACCATGGTTTAGTGACCAGGGTCTCAGAGTACACAACTTGCTAGGAGGGTGCTCTGAGACCTTTTCCTTTTTGTATGCTGATGACAGTATACAGGTCAATTCAGAGACAGGCAAGTAAATCAGTATTTTGATAATTTATGAGGTCAACAACAGCCCCTTATGAAACATTGACCTATAAGTTTTTTCTATTATTTATTTCCCAATTATATGATAGAAGCATGTATATTTTTTGCAACCCTTAGTATGGCATGATGCTTTTCTTGTTGCTTCTAATGGTTCTGATAATACTTCCATTATTATTGACCTCCGCTTTCTTTCATTGACCTTTATTTACCAAAAATATGGTAAAAACATGTATATTTTTTACAACCTTTTGTATGACAAGCTTTTGCACTTGTTGCCATTACTGGGCCATTTAATACTTCCATATACTTTCATCCCTTCCTGTCAAATTTTCTCATATTCTGTCATATTATAAAATATCAGCAGGATATATCTCCAATATGTTTTGAGAAATTTTCATTTGATTTATTTACCAAAATATGATAAAAACATGTGTATTTTTTACAGCCTTTTGCATGACAAGCTTTTGCACTTGCTGCCATTACTGGACCATTTAATACTTCCATTAAAATTACCTCCTTGTAGTATTTTTCATAAAGTAATTAATTTCCATACCAGCAAACTTTTCCTCTATGATTTTCTCCTTTATGTATCTTTTTAGCTAACTTCTTAATAAGTTCTTCTAATCCTTCAGCACCTGTATTATATACTGGACAGGTATAATTACAAGAATCCGAACTACATTTCCGAGTCGCAGGTTGCACTAAAATTTTCATGATGCATTCCCCTTTCCTGTTTCAATACAGCATCTGCATATGCCTGCATAAACTCACCGACATTATAACGATACTGCTCACATAATTGATTATTTTCTATTCTGCTATGAGGACATCCCCCAAAACATATTGGCATAAATTTACATCTACTACATACGGCATCTTCTGTTGGATCATAAAGCATATATTCTGCCAGTACCTTTTGTGTTTGAGCTGCACTAACCTGCATTTTTTTTGTTGATTCCACCCAATCTCGAACCGTTCCAATTCGTCTATCCATAACGCCTACATCGCTCCAGCATTTATATATATTGCCTTGTGCATCTATAACGTAGCCTTGTGCATAATCCGCACCACAGTAATTTCCCATTGGCTTAGGATATAAAGATGCCAACGGCATATCGTTCTTCAGCCAAAAATTCAAATTAAATTCTGAATATTTCTCAGAAGACATACATGTACAATTTGAGCATGAGCCATTTGTTGCTGTAACTAATCCAAGATAGCAAAAAACGTCTTCATATATTCCCTTTCTTTTAAGTTCATCAACAACTGCCTGTACTTCATTCTGATTTTCTTTGTCAACATTGATGCGGATAGCAATTCCGATTTTCCCGTGAATTTTATCCAAATTATCCACAATTTTTTCGTATGTACCTCCTCCATTTGCTAAAGGACGTCTTGAATTGTGAATCTTAGCATCTCCATCCAACGTTATCTGAGCATCAGTTATATCCAAGTCCAATAGTTTGTTACACACGTCCTCAGTCAACAAATATCCATTTGTAATAATACTTGCTGAATATTCGATATCAAATCGTTTGCAAATCTTCTTAAACTTCTTTGTCAATCTTTCTATTGGAGAAATAGCTAATAATGGCTCTCCACCATACCATGTAACAACCAACTTTTCCAAATGAGACGCTTCTTGTTCCACCATTTTACATATGTTTTCTTCTGTGTCTTCCGACATATGACCATTGCTATAGTGCCCACTTTCAAAACAATATGTACATCTGAAATTACATGCCATTGTCGGTGTAATCGTTAATGATAAAACAGATGTATCATATCTTGAATTAAGCATCCGAATTTTTATATCCTTTTTTTCATCAAAATCATCTTCAATTAAAAAGCCACAATATTTAAGTTCCTCCAAAAACTTCTCATCTGATATTTCTATTCCAGTTTCAATAAACTGTACAAATTCCTTGTGATGTTTTGCTTCCATATGTGCTAAACTTCCGGTTCGCATATTATAATATAAAGCATCTCCATTTCCATTTTTATTTTCAATAACGTAATTATAATATGATGGTTTCATAATTTATCTTTCCTTTCCATAATGTATATTTCTTCTGAAAAATATATCTGTTATTATAAAATAAACAATATATACCGTAAGTATCCACAAAAGAGACAGCCAAATATAACGCACGAATGATGTACGTAATCCTGTATCAAGTATAAACTGAGTGCTTATTTTTACTGATATAAGCCATCCCGGAACAAGCGAAATTACCAAAGGAATTAAGTAATCTATCGCTAATTGCTTATGAATAATAATATCAATCTCCTTTTGAGTCATTCCAATTTTCATCAGCAATTCATACCGTTTTTTATTTACTTTTGTTGTACTCATCAAATGTGCAGCTAAAAGTGAGATAGCAACACAGAGGAATACAAGGCTAACATAAGCAAAAGGAAATAACACTGCTGTAACTGTAGATTTTAAGGTTATTTCTACCTCTTTTTTTGCCAATACCGGACTTGTATACAAGATACTATGATTGCTTCCATAATGAAAATTTCCACCATAATCATCTAATTTTTCAGTAATATCCTCCGTTACAGGTCTTTTTGTTGTAGCTGCCATTACAGAATAATATGGAGTCATATTATCAACAATTTCATCTGGAAGAACTAAAATGTAATCTGCTCCATTATGTCCATTTTGTTCAAAATCAACAGTACATATCTTTTTACAATGTAATTTATCGTTTTCACATGTAATTACTCTATTGCGAATAGCATCCGACAATTCAGGTTCCAGCCTCCGCTTGATTTGAAGCACATATTCATCTTTATTCAATGTAATCTCTTTTTCGCCGATCATTTTCAATAAATAATTATAATCACTTAGTTTTATATAAGTATCATATTTATAATAAACATCAAAATCTTCTTCCATTTTCAATTTATTTTCATCAAATTCCCCTTCCTTATTTGTAAGTTCATTGCCGAAAAAGTTTAAGTTGGTATATAACCACTCATTCATATAACTACTTTGATTTTCATAAATAACATATTCATGATACATCTGCATTCCAACAGAATCTCTTAATATATCTTTTTCTTTCTGGAAATCCAAATTTGGATTCTCATGATATATCATAAAATCATAAGGGTATTCTGTATCAATTTGTTTATTTTCATAATCTGTATACATCATAGCAATTGAACTACCAATTATTGAAATCATCAAAAGGAAGGCTACAAAAAAAATCACTTTTTTTATAGATTTTATTTCTGCCCCTACCGATTTCCAGATAAACAAACGATTTCCAGACAAAATCCACTTTCTTGTTACATGTGCTTTTATTTCTTCTTTTCTCTCGGTGATTTTTTCTAATTCACAAAGCTGGCGGATAGTTGAATTTAAAAATTTTTTCCTTATTTTGACCAATGCAATTCCGTAACAAAAAAAATATATTAGAGCGGTCAATATAACTGCTTGAAAATAGAAATTCATTTCAATTACATAATCCAGTCGAAACATTCGATAAAAAATAACCATCAAAAAATGTTTCAGTAATTCTCCCGCTGCTACTCCCAAAACAAATGCTGCAAGAGCCATTAATATTGTTTCTTTTGTGTAATTTTTAAATATTTCTTTTTGTTTAAGTCCAAACAGCATATAAAGAGACATTTCTTTGCTACGATATTTAAACGACTGACGCATCATATAAAAAATCAGCCAAATCATTACAGCAACAATAAAAATTGTTACAAATCCGATTAAAACATCCATAACAAAACTTTGTTCACATATTTGCTGGACGTCCTTTGAAAAAAGCATTGAATCAAACGCAAACATCAAAGCCTCTATTAATATCATAGTAAAAAAATATACTGGTTCTCTTGCTATGTTTTCCTTAACATTACGGTATGTTAATCCAGTTAAACTTAACATATTCACCCTTCTTCTTTTATCCTATCTTTGTTGACAGCACCATTATATCAGTAACATAATGAAAAGTCCTATTGATTTTTCTTACCTCAATCTTACATTTTTGTCACTTTATCTGACTATATTGAAAGTAAATTTAATAGCTGTAAATTCTCCATAAATAGACTCTGCTTTAATATCTATATCCAACTTTTTACATAATTTATAGACTAGATACAATCCCATACCCGTAGACTTTTCATTTTCTCTTCCATTGCTTCCAGTAAACCCCTTATCAAAATTCTTTGGTCTAACTCTTCTTTTTTTATTCCCTTTACCAATTATCTTAATATTTTTA
>ENA-OQDW01000993-OQDW01000993.1-human-gut-metagenome-genome-assembly--contig:-NODE-993-length-10914-cov-1.575137_pt1 | contig 10914 bp, 11 predicted proteins | sample MGYA00242784_ERZ504613 | MGnify/ENA primary metagenome ERZ504613 (study PRJEB26092, sample SAMD00036330) | human gut metagenome | host: Homo sapiens | study: EMG produced TPA metagenomics assembly of... | reverse complement strand
CGCGAGCCCTTGCCTTGGCGGCCCTCGAAGTTACGGTTCGAAGTGGAAATCGAGCGCTCGTTCGGCACCAGCTTGTCCGGGTTCATGCCCAGGCACATCGAGCAGCCGGCGTTACGCCATTCGGCGCCAAAGTCCTTGAACACCTTATCGAGGCCTTCCTTCTCCGCCTGCAAACGCACGCGGGAGGAGGCCGGCACCACCAGCACGCGGTGGATGTTCTCGGCCTTGCGGTGGCCCTTCATAATCGCGGCGGCCTGGCGCAAATCGTCGATACGACCGTTGGTGCACGAACCAATGAACACGGTGTCCACGGCGATGTCCTTGATCGGCATGCCTGGCTTCAAACCCATGTATGTAATCGCACGTTCGGCGGCGGCACGCTTGGTGGCGTCGGCGATCTTGTCCGGCTCCGGCACGGAGGCGGTGATCGGCAGACCTTGGCCGGGGTTGGTGCCCCACGTCACATATGGACCAAGCTTGGTGGCGTCAATATCCACCACCTTGTCGAATACGGCATCGTCATCGGTCTTCAGCGTCTTCCAGTACGCCACGGCCTGATCCCACAGCTCGCCTTCCGGCGCGTGCGGACGGCCCTTCAGGTACTCGAACGTGGTCTCGTCCGGCGCGATCATGCCGGCACGCGCACCGGCCTCGATGGACATGTTGCACACGGTCATGCGCTCGTCCATGGTGAGGTTGCGAATCGCCTCACCACGGTATTCGATCACGTAACCCTGGCCGCCGCCGGTGCCGATCTTGCGATGATCGCCAGAATGATGTCCTTGGCCGTCGCGTCCGCGGGCAGCTTGCCGTTGACGTTGACGGCCATGGTCTTGAACGGCTTCAGAGACAGCGTCTGTGTGGCCATCACGTGTTCGACTTCGGAAGTGCCGATGCCGAACGCCAGCGCGCCGAACGCGCCGTGCGTCGACGTATGCGAATCACCGCACACGATGGTCATGCCCGGCTGGGTCAGGCCCAGAATCGGGGCGAACGCGTGGACGATGCCCTGATCGGCGTCGCCCAGCGGGTGCAGGCGCACGCCGAACTCCTTGCAGTTCTTCTCCAAAGTCGTCAACTGCAACGCGCTCGTCTCATCCGGGTTCGGGCGATCGATATCAACGGTCGGCGTGTTGTGATCCTCGGTGGCAATGAGCTGATCCACGTGACGCGGCTTGCGGCCGGCCAAGCGCAGGCCCTCAAACGCCTGCGGGCTGGTGACCTCATGCATGAGCATCAGATCGATGTACAGCAAATCAGGGCTCCGTCGCTGCCCTTGCGCACCAGATGATCGGCCCAGACCTTCTCGGCCAGTGTCGTTCCCATAGTGATTCCTCCAAAAATTCCGCGCGAGGTATTGTGTTCGCGCCTTGTTCGTGGTATTAGCCTATGTGCTTGCGATGGGCCCGGCCATGAGCATGCCGGATATTGAGATACGGTCAAATGATGGCCTCAATATGACTCGGATACGACTCGAACATGACCTAGTCATGACTCGGTTCCGCTCCAGACATGTCTCTTCGGCATCCACGAACGCCCTTTCAACTTCATGGCCACCCTGTGAGACACTTCCCCAATTTGCTATTTCACTATGTGAGATGCATAATCGCCCTTATTATGACTGATTCCCAAGAAGAGCCATTGAACAACAGCTTGACCGAGTCCGAGCCGGTTGAAGACACCACCGCCAAGGACGATGGGGAAATCCATTCCGGCGTTGGCGTCCTTGATAAAACTGTAAAGATTCTTGACGCACTGGAATCCGGCCCGTCTACGCTGGGCCAGCTTGTGGCCGCCACCGGTCTCGCTCGACCGACCGCACATCGTTTGGCTATTGCACTGGAACGCCACCGTTTCGTACTGCGCGACCAGCATGGCCGATTCGTACTCGGCTCCCGTTTCGCCGAACTTGCCGCCGCAGCAGGCGAGGATCGTCTGCTGACCGCCGCCGGCCCGATCCTGCAGACCCTGCTCGATCGCACTGGCGAGTCTGCGCAGATTTACCGCCGCCAAGGCGATCAGCGCGTGTGCATCGCCGCTGTGGAACGCACCTCCGGCCTGCGTGATTCCATTCCGGTGGGTGCCATGCTGTCGATGGAAGCCGGTTCCGCCGCCCAGATTCTTCTGGCTTGGGAGGATTCCGACCGTCTGCACCAGGGATTGCGCCACGCCAAGTTCACCGCCACCAAGCTGGCCGCCGTACGCAAGCGCGGCTGGTCCGAGTCCGTGAACGAACGCGAAGAGGGCGTGTGCTCGATTTCCGCCCCGATCCGCAACGCCTCCGGCCAGGTCATCGCCGCCATCTCGATTCCGGCCCGACCGGCCGCATGGGTGCCGCCCCCGGACGCCGCTATGCGCCGCTGGTGATGGCCGCCGGCAAGTACCTCACCGAGGCACTGGTCAAAGCCGTTCGCTGAAACATACCAGTCAATCCAACCGATAGCCCAACCGGCAGAAATCCCGCGTCACAACGAAAGAGACGCGGGATTTCTGCCACTAATCGTCCAACACAGCGGAAGGCCACCGAAACCTCGAATACTTCGCGCCGCTTTCCGCCTCTATCAGGAACAGTTACCTGAATAAACCGGGTTACCTGAATAAACCGGACAGTTGACTCCATAGCGACGGCTTGCGCAGCAAATCATCGCCCTCACCCTCGCCAGGCGTGGTCTGGTTCACCGCATAGGTGTAGGCGCGTTTGGAACTGGGCTTGCCCACCAGTTCGCCAAACTCCAGCAATTGCGTACGCGGCTCGTAAGGGTGACGGATATCAAATTCGATCAATCGCGTGGCGCGTTTGGCCGGAGCCGGTCCGTACGTATTGAATCCGCAGGTTGGCGTAGCGATAAGCAACAGACCCTCATGTTCGCCGACGAAACCGTTGCGATGATCATGACCAGCTACGACGCCGAAATACCCCTCGCGCAGCAATTCGAATTCGTCTGACGTATCAGGCAGGATATGCCTTCTCCCAAATATCCGCCGGGCTGGGTTTGCAATTCGTCCAGCACGTAGTAGGTATCGGCGTGCGAACGATAGCCCTGCATGGCAAACGCCGCGTTGGCCGCCACTGGCTTCAGCACGTTGTAATACTCGGGCATCGGCATGTGCTGGAACACCATTGATTTCGCACCGATACGGTCGGGCACGGCGTTCAGGAAGGCGAGCGCTGCGGGCGATGGTGCGCCGAAGCCGCCGCCATGCACGTAATCGCCGGAGTCAAGAATGACCAGACCCAGCACATTGCGCGTATGGTCAACGTCCATAACCGGCAGCGCGAAGGTGCCTGGTTCACCGGAACCCACTGCGGATGCGGGGGAAGACACAGCAGAAGGCACAACAGCATCGGCACCAGCATCGTCAACGACGCCCAACGTATCAGCCTTCGCGGTAATCCCCGCACCGGAGCCAGTGGCACCAGACGGCGTCTGCACAGCGCCACCCGCTCCACAGGTGTATGCAATCTGGTTCGGCAAGGTCTCACTCGGCGGATTGACACAACCGGGGAACTCACGATAGATACCGTCCAGTTCCGCATTGCTTAGCCCGCATTGGAAATCATGGTTGCCGTACGTCACGGCCCACGGAATGCCGCGCGCCGCCAACGGCTCAGTGAACTGGCCAATGGCCTTGCGCACCAGCGCTCGGGTATGGTTCAGCGCGGATTCGGCAATAGGTTCGTCACACCAGCGACGTTTACGGAATGAATCGGCGAACGCCGGATCGTAGCCGGCGATCTGGTTGCCGGAGAAAATCACCAGATCAGCCGTGTGGCATCAAGCTGGCCTCAATCAGGGTGATGGTGTCTTTGGAGACTTTCGGCCCATCCTGAATGTCGGCAATCTGCAGCACGCGGAACTTGCCGGAATAGTGGAATTGCAGTCGTCCGAGACGCGCAGAGATAGAGACCGGACGGCCGTCTTCGGCATCGGCCGGCTTGATACGAGGTTTCGACGACATCCCCTCTGGCGTACGCTGTGTTTCCGTCATGCCCTCCACTGTACACACAAACGAAAGGCCCGCCGGAGCGGGCCTTTTCTACAAGTTCAACTACTGGAGCAGAATCTCTGCACAACATCATCGTTGTAACGGTAAGTCTTTCCAATGCCCGTCCAACGTAACAGTCCTCGTGACCATACACTATTTGTGGGCTCTGCTCTGTTCAGTTGTTCTTGTACCTCATAATCTATTCATCACTCCCGTTTCTCGCAACCTGCAGAGAGTCGTTGTGCGTTTTTTATCACAACTGTTCAATCGCACTTTCTGGCTATCGGAAAACGAGCTGAACCGTTCACATCGAACCCGTCCGATGTTCGATTTCGTTCGTTTCACCGCCGCTCACGGCGTGTCGCGAGCGACGCTAGCACACTCAAAACCAACCAACACCGAACTAACATGAACACCCTTTGAATTCTGGCGCGTTCAGTCGTTTTTCCGGCCACGCCAAAGCTTACGATATAGCTATGGCACAGATATTTGACGCACCCTCGAAGGCAATTCTGCGCAGCCAAATCGCAGAGCATATTGCCGAAAACGACAACAACGACCGCCGCGTCGATCAGGAAGGCGAGGCACCGCTGCCCAAGGACCGTTTCTTCGACCGCGAGCTCAGCTGGCTCAAGTTCAACCAGCGCGTGCTCGAATGTGCGGAGAACGAAGACATGCCCCTGCTCGAGCGCGCCAACTTCGCCGCGATCTTCGCCTCGAACCTTGACGAGTTCTTCATGGTCCGCGTCGCCGGCCTGAAGCGCCGTATCGACTCGGGCATCGCCGTGCGTCTGCCGCCGGCCTGAGCCCGCGTCAGCAGCTGCGCGCGATCAGCGAGACCGCACACCGTCTGCAAGACGAGCACGCACATTACACGATCGACACCATTCTGCCGGAATTGGAGAAGGAGCGCATCGTCCTGCTGACGTGGGACAAGCTCACATCCTCCGAGCAGGAGCGCCTCTCGCGCTACTACCGCCAGCAGGTGTTCCCGGTCCTGACGCCGCTCGCCGTGGATCCGGCCCACCCATTCCCCTACATTTCCGGCGGTTCCATCAACCTGGCCGTGATTGTGGAGAACCCGGCCTCCGGCAAGTCGCACTTCGCCCGCGTCAAGATCCCGGGCAACCTGCCGCGCCTGGTGCCGGTGGACGACATGACCGATGAGGAGTCCAAGGACGAGCGTTACGGCTTCATCGCCATGGAAAAGCTCATCGCCGCGCATCTGGAATCCCTGTTCCCGGGCATGATCATCAAGGAGGCCCGCTCCTTCCGCGTGACTCGTAACGAGGACATCGACGTGGAAGAGGATGACGCCGAGAACCTGCTCAACGCCATGGAGAAGGAGCTGCTGCGCCGCCGCTTCGGACCGCCGATCCGCCTGGAGATCACGGACACCACGAGCCCCTTCCTCTCCCAGCTGCTCGCCGACCAGCTCGGCGTGAGCCAGGACGAGGTATACCGTCTGCCCAGCCCGCTGGACCTGACCGTGCTCTTTGAGCTCGGCAGCGTGGACCGCCCGGACCTGAAGAACCGTCCGTTCGTGCCGACCACGAACCGTCAGATCGCCGAGGTCGAGTCCTCCCGCGCACAGGATATTTTCGCTGCCATCCGCGAGCGCGACATCCTGCTGCATCACCCCTATGACTCCTTCTCCACTTCCGTGCAGGCCTTCCTTGCGCAGGCCGCCGCGGACCCGAAGGTGCTGGCCATCAAGCAGACCCTGTACCGCACCAGCTCCAACTCGCCGATCATCGACGCCTGATCGACGCCGCTCATGCCGGCAAGCAGGTGCTGGCTTTGGTGGAAATCAAGGCTCGTTTCGACGAGGACGCCAACATCGCGTGGGCCCGCAAGCTCGAACGCGCCGGCGTGCACGTGGTGTACGGCATCGTGGGCTTGAAGACCCACTGCAAGCTCATCGAGGTCGTGCGTCAGGAAGCGGACGGTCTGCGCCGCTACTGCCACGTAGGCACCGGCAACTACAACCCGAAGACCGCGCGACTGTACACCGATCTGGGTCTGCTGACCTGCGACCCGGTGGTCGGCCAGGATCTGACTCGTCTGTTCAACCAGCTCTCTGGTTACGCGCCGAAGTCCAGCTTCCACCGTCTGCTGGTGGCCCCGCGCACCGTGCGCACCGGTCTAATCCAGCGCATCCGCCGCGAGGAGGACGCGCCCGCGCTGGCAAGGAGGCCTGGATCAAGATCAAGGTCAACTCCATCGTGGACGAGAAGACCATCGACGCCTTGTACCGTGCCTCTCAGGCCGGCGTGAAGATCGACATCGTCGAACGCGGCATCTGCGCTCTGAAGCCCGGCGTTCCCGGCCTGTCCGAGAACATCCGCGTACGTTCGATTCTCGGCCGCTTCCTGGAGCACTCCCGCATCTACGCCTTCTGCAATGCGGACGGCCCGCAGATCGGCGAGGGCCCGGCTTCCGGCCCGGAGGTCTACATCGGTTCGGCTGACCTCATGCACCGTAACCTTGATCGCCGCGTCGAGGCTCTGGTGCGCGTCACCGCCCCGGAGCAGATTGACGAGCTCATCAAGTACGTGGACCTGCAGATGGCCGACTCCACCATGAGCTGGCACATGCAGCCCGACGGCACGTATGTGCTGCACACCAAGGACGACGAGGGCCGCCCGCTGGTCGATAGTCAGGAATACCTGATTCGCAAGCACCAGCGTCGCCCCAATTCACACAACTGATTTCACTCGATGCTCCCTGTCAGCGCAAGCTAACTGAGGGTGGTTACGATGCCCGGCTCCTCTTTCGAGAGGATGCCGGGCATCGTTGTTCAGCGCGCAAAAACTACGTAGCAGCGGTCCAACGTGACCTACAATACAAGAGATGGGTACGAACAGTATGAGACGAATCGTGGAAGCCGCCGGCGGTATTCTGTACCGGTGGAAGGATGATGCCGAGCCGACGCAGGCATCGTCTCCATCAGCGAAATCCAATATTGCCACCGATGGCACCATCATCGCGAACACCACGGATTCTGACGGCGAGACCACGGCAGCACCCGGCGCATCGGACGCGGCTTCCACCCCGGACCCGGCCGCAGGCCGACAGCAGCCACAGCGGACAACGTACTCAACCGCATCGAACTGTGCATCGTGCATCGCCCGAAATACGACGACTGGAGCTGGCCGAAAGGCAAGGTCGACCCAAACGAATCACACCGGCATGCCGCCGTGCGCGAGATCGGCGAGGAATCGGGCCTGCCCGTGGAGCTCGGTCCCTATCTGGGCGACATCGAGTACCCGCTGTCCGAAGAAGGCAGCAAACAGCGCCATACCAAGGATCGGTCGGCGGATACCAAGCATATCCAGTTCTGGATGGCCACGCCGATCAGCGCCATCGACAACCTGCGGCGTACCCATGCGTTTGGCCCGGTGCATCGGGCGGACATCGGCGAAATCGACGAAGTTTTGTGGCTGACGCCGGCCGAGGCCCGCAAGAAGCTCAGCCATTCCACCGATAAGGACATCCTCGCGCTATTCGTTGACCGGGTGCAGGAGGGCGCGCTTGACGCCGTGCCGGTGATTATCGTGCGCCACGGCAAGGCAGAAGCGCGCAAGCTGTGGAAGGGTTCGGACGCGAACCGTCCGATCACGCCGCGCGGCGCGGCTGCGGCATACGCGCTGAACCGCGAGCTGGCGTGTTTCAATCCGAACCGACTGGCCACGTCGCCTTGGGTGCGCTGCCAGGAGACGTTGGAGATGTTCGCGTGGCAGACCGGACGAGACATGGTTCATCTCGATCCGCTCACCGAAGATGCATACGCCGCTGCGCCGGACACCGCATGGGAGTGTCTACTCAGCGAAATCGAGTTCGCACTTGAGCGCCGTCAGCCCATAGCGATATGCATGCACCGGCCGGTGATTGGTGGTATGTTCGAACACCTGCGCAGCATGTGCGTTGCGCCGTCTCTGAGCAAACGCCTAATCGCCAAGACACCGTTCATGCCGACCGGCACGGCGGTGGCGCTGTTCGTCACTCCGACGCCTCATGGTCCCAAAATCATCGATATTCAGAAGGTTCAACCGCTTGTCTACTAGACCCGCATTTCCTGATTCATCCAACTCCTCGGCCGCTGCCGCTGCAGCTCATGCCGCGCACAATGGTGCCGCCGGCAGTCTGGGCCCAGGCTTCGGCTCGCTGCGTGCGGCCGGAGCGGCATTCGGACCTGCTCGCATGGGTTCTTCACGTCCTTCGCGCCCGGCTCAGCTCGACCCGGCTGTGGCCGATGGATTGGCCGGCGGCATGGACCCGCAAGCGTTGAGCGAGATGAGCCATCTGTCCGCTGCCGCATTGCTGGATCGTGTGCGCCATAGCGAAGACCCGACGGTTGTCGAGCGCGTGCTCACGTTGGTGGAGACGGTCGGCGTGGATGAAATCGCCGAACTATGGACGATACCGAGCCGGATTCGCTGCCTGGTGTGCTGTGGCGACTGTATATGTTGCGTACGTGGATGCGATCGAATCGCGACTCGATCGCGCATCTGTGGCGCTTGGGTGAGCCGGTGGCCACTACCGCCTCCGCCATCGCCGGCGTGGATCAGGCTCCCAGTGAAGATGACATCGTGCGATTGGCCGATTCGATTCTCTCCGGTGCTTTTGTGGGCGATTTTGCGTGGCGCTTTGAGCGTGCGGCGGCGTTTACCGATGTGGTGGCGTTGGGCTTGCGCGTGGAGGCGCGGCGCATGGTGACCCGGGCCGAGGCCAACGGCGCCTTCTCCTCGGATGCCGATGAGAAGGCCGTGCGCACCAAAGCCGCCCGCCTTATGCACACCGCCGGCAGCCTCATGGCCACCGCCAAGGATTTCCAGCACGGTGCCAACCTCTGGCGTCGCGGACGTTGGAGTAGCCCTGCTCCAGGCTCCCTCTGATGAGGGAGCTGTCACGGCGATGCCCGTGACTGAGGAGAGACCCACCGACGCACCCCAACAATCAGCTACCAGCCAACACCACACCTCCCCCGGCGCGGCGAGCCCCATCGCAAGCTATACTGAGTATCCGCGTCGGACCGTGCTTAAGCCCCGGGCTCCATTTTTTGCCGCCGCGAGCGGCCCTTGCGCCGACAGGCGCTTTCGCGGTTCGGCGCTTCTTTTCTTTTACCCGATTCACGCCCCGAACGTTGCGATGGGCACGACCAGTATGCCGTCATTGCGGCGATAGGCCTTCCCACCTCGGCCGGTAAGGAACATCATGAACTCTGGTTCGCGAACTTGGGCCATGGGGTTGCCACAGATTTTGTCGCGGAAGGATTTGAGCTTATCCGCATTGTCATCGTTCACCTTAAGGTCACTGAGTTTTATTTCGATAGCACCCCACCTGCCGTCAGACAACTCGATAATGACATCAACTTCAAGCCCCTTGTCATCGCGGTAATACGCAATGCGATTCCCGGCACCCGGCATAGCCGACAGATATACATTCAAATCACGAATGCACAGCGTTTCAAACAGATCGCCGAGCGTCTGTGTATCGCGCATCAGAGTATTCGGCGCGGCACCTAAAACCGCAGCAGGCAACGAAGGATCCACGAAATATCGCTTGGGCTTGGTTCGCACACGACTCTTTGCGCGGAGTGGCGGTTCCCAACCCTCCAAATCCGTCAGAAGGTACAAGTCCTTGAACATTTCCAAATAGCTCTTCACCGTCTGCGTATCCGGCTCACGCCGCTCATCGCCATATGCCATATCCGCAGCCAGCGTCGCATATTTTGGTGCCTGCGAGATGTTCACGGCAAGAGCTCGCATCAAAGCTCGTGCAGTTTCAGGATTCTTCTTCATCTTCGGCACGCTGATATCCAGCACACTTGCGATATATTCGCCCGGGATTTCCAAGGCGAATTCATCGTCTAGCTCAAGATTCGCGGGCCATCCGCCACGGCAACACCATCTGGCGATGTCTTCGATACTCGTATTGCATTCGGCAGGCTCGAATTTCCCCTCGAACAAATCGGATAGGCTGACCGCGCCCGTGGATTCTCCGGATTCAGCCAAGCTCATGGGCCACATGCGCAGACGAGCAATGCGACCAGTGCCGCTGTGATGAATGGCGTCACGATCCTTTGGAATAGCCGAACCTGTAAGAATCAGCTGCCCCTTGCGGTTCGCATTGTCATCTATATGGCGACGAGCGGCATCCCAAATTTGCGGTACATCTTGCCATTCGTCCACCAGATGGGGCTCCTCCCCCATCAGCACCAATGCAGGATCGGTTTGGGCGGCCGCGAAAACTGCCACATCATCCAGACGATCAACGCTTCGAGACCGGGAGAGCGCGGTCCATGTCTTGCCGCACCATTTCGGCCCAACGATTTCCACTGCACCGAACGCCTTGAGCAGTTACTTAATCTGCTATCTACCACGCGTGAACGATAATCAGGCCTGGTCAAGGTACCATCGCGACCACTCAAATCGTTCATATTGCAGCCTTTCCCAGTTCTATCGTTCTAACAATATAGATTTTACACCAGTTTCATTCCCGATTTTACACCTATCTCATTCCCGGTTTTACACCAGTTTCATTCCCTGTTTTACACCGTGTTGTTTTTTACGCTTTACCCTCTCAGAGGTATCAGAGGCAGATCTCGGCACGGACAGGGCATTGTCCTGCTGCAACTGGCCTATCGCAGCAAAAAGTCGAATCACCCACAAATCCAATCCGATAAGCAAGCCGCGCCATTACCAATTCGGCAGGTCGGCAAACTTGGACTAGGCTGGGAATCATGGAACTCCATGTTTGAATCATCCGCTGGTCGAGCACAAGCTCACCGTGCTGCGCGACAAGAACACCCCCTCCTCCACCTTCCGCGAGCTCGTCTCCGAACTCGTGATGCTTGAGGCCTACGAGCCACCCGCAACCTGTCCGTGGTGGCCGCGCCGATCGAGACGCCGGTCGCCCGATGAC
>ENA-OQDW01000992-OQDW01000992.1-human-gut-metagenome-genome-assembly--contig:-NODE-992-length-10919-cov-1.560322_pt1 | contig 10919 bp, 11 predicted proteins | sample MGYA00242784_ERZ504613 | MGnify/ENA primary metagenome ERZ504613 (study PRJEB26092, sample SAMD00036330) | human gut metagenome | host: Homo sapiens | study: EMG produced TPA metagenomics assembly of... | reverse complement strand
CCTTGGATGGCCTTGACCGAGACGTCGGCTTTAACTGGTTCTTCTTCGGCGGCGTTTACAGTGAACGTGCCTCCTGCGCAGAGCATTATGGCGGCCACACCGGATGCCATAATGCGAGTAAGCGCGGTATTTCGGCGCATGCTTTTTCTCCTTTGAATGGTGAACGCTCAGAACGAACGCCCAGTGATGCTTGGCGCTTCCTTTCCTCATGCGCCACGCGGTACAGCTGTGTACCACGCAATCGTCACCTTAGCACTTTATGCCGTGTTGGTCAACCGGTGTATCAACGCCTCGTACGGCCCAGTACAGCAACACCAGCATTACAGCAATGTCGTTCAGCGTGTGGAGGCGCGGGCGATGACCTGGGATTCGGTGGTGAGCAGTTCGGGCTTGGTGATGCTGCCGTCGATGCGTCCGAGGATGCGATTCACTGCCGTGGGAGCCGTCCAGTCAAGGCGGGAATCCATGGTGGTCAGCGGAATCTGCAGGTAGGGGGCCTCCTCGTTGTTGTCGAAGCCGATGACCTGCACCTGCGCGGGCACCTCATAACCAGCGGTGCGCAGAGCGGTCAATGCGCCGATGGCCAACTGATCGTTCAGGCGATCACACCGTCGAATGGCACGCCGGAATCAATGAGCCGCTGGATCACACGGGCACCGGCTCCGATGGTCCAATCCTGACCGGTGTTGCCAATCAGCTGCGGATCCAGCTCAAGCCCACGGCGGCGCGTTTCTTCAATGACACCACGCAAACGCAGTTGTGCGTTGCCTTCCACAGCCTGCAACAAAGCGGCCGCGTCATAGTCGTCTCGTGCGCCCACTACAGCGAGGCGAGAAGAACCTCGATCGTATAGGTAGCCTGCCGCTGTTGCTGCGGCGGCAACATCGTCCGGAGTCACGTGGTCGGCAACACCCCATGTGGTTCGGGCACCGACAATAACCAGCGGGAAATCGACCTTCAGGTCTTCGGGCGAAATATCCTCCACCTCGCTCATGGAGAGAATCATGCCGTCTGACACGGTGGAGTTGAAGTTCTTGAGCAGGTCGCGCGCTCCTTTGGCCGAGCCCTCTGCATACGTGGTGACGTATACGGAGTAGTCGCGCTGACGGGCGGCGTCAATGGTGCGATTGGCCAACTCGGCCAGATATGGCGGAATCAGCGAAGGCACGGCAAGGGTGATGAAACCGGTGTGATCGCGGTTGAGGTTGCGGGCGGCCACGTTGACTCGGTAGTCGAGGTCCTTAATGACCGACTCGACCTTGGCACGGGTCTCATCGGTCATACGCCCAGAGCCATTGATCACGTTCGACGCAGTTTTGAGCGATACACCGGCGGCCTGAGCGACATCGCGTAACGTCACTCGACGCTTGGCTGTTTTCTCGTCGCTCATGCCGCACTCCTCTATCTGGACAACATTGCCATTCTAGCGCGGTCTAGCAGGACGCTTTAGCAATAAGAATGGCATTGCGATTCAGCGTATAGCCGGTGGTGTCGGCCTCGCAACGGTAGGCGATGATTGGTTCTCCCTCAATGCGTTGACGGCAACGGGCTGGTTTGAGCGGTTGAGGTAGAAATCGAAGCGAGTGGAGCCATCTGCGGATCGGCGGATGGTGTGCAGGATGCGGGGATCTGTGGTGGGATAGGTTGGAGTTTGACCACCCTCAGTCGCTGCGCCGACAGCTCCCGCCAGCAGGAGCCGAACTCCTTAAGCAGGCGGGCAATGTCGTGGCGGCCAAGGTCGCACCCCACGTAGATGGCGGTACCGTTGCCATAGGTGCGGCTGGTGATGGCGGGGACGCCGTCGAGCTCCCAATCAGCAGCGGCTGTACCCACGTACGTGGCAAGCACGCAAGTGTCTGGAGCGACCGAGGTCACGTCATTCTGCCACAGACGGGTCGTGAGTCCATTCGACAAACCGATTTCGGCCGGTTCGTCTTCGGCTTCTTCTCCGAGGATGTTGAATTCTTCGGAGCGGATGCCGAGCATGTCGCGCAGAAGTCCGTTGCCGGCGCCGGGGTATCCGCCGAAACCGATGTGGAAGTGTTCGTCGATCAGCCGGTGGCATAGCCGACGATGACCGTACCGCCGTTTTCGGCGAAGTCCGCGATGCGACGGGTATCCTCGTCGGACAGGGCGATCACGGTGGGCAGCACGATAGTCTGGTAGCCGCTCCAATCGTAGGCGAGCGGGACCCACGTCCGCGCGCGCTCCGGCATCGAGATATCCGCGATACCAGTCGCGTACGTCATGCCAGTGATTGAGTTTCATGCTGGGCAGGGTCTCGGAGCGAGTGGCCCATTCGGATTCCGCACTGAACAGAATCGCCGTGTCCGCGCGCTTCAGTTCCGTGTCTTGCACACCCGCGTCGGACAGCGTCTTCAGCGCGGCGCCGAGTTCGCACACACCTCGAAACAGTTTCGTATCGGAGCCCGCGTGGGGCACCATCGCGGAGTGGAACGCCTCGGCACCCGATGCGGATTGCCTCCATTGGAAGAAGTTGATGGCGTCGGCACCCATGGCCACGTGGGCCAAGGAGTCGCGCATGAGCTCGCCGGCGCGCTTGCGCGTGTTAAGGGGCTTCCACTGCACGGCTGAGGTGGAGTGCTCCATCACGTACCACGGCTTGCCGAGCGCGAGCGAGTCCATGAGCGCGTCCGAGCAGGCGAGTTCGTCCAGATGGGATTCGCCTTCATGGAAGTAGTGATCGTTGGACACGAAGTCCACTTCGTTTGCCCATTGCGCGTAGTCCATGGTGCATTGGTCGGTGGAGACCATGAAGTTCGTGGTGAACGGCTTGCCGGGGCAGATTTCTTCGATTGCGTCGCGTTCGGCCTTGTAGAAGTCGAGCAGCATGTCGTTGCCGAACCGCTCGTAATCCAACTGCTGGGGCGGGTTGACCATGCTGTCGCCGCCCATGTGGCGAGGCAGCAACACCTCGTCGAAGCTGTTCACGTGCTGGGACCAGAAGGCCGTGCCCCACGCTTCGTTCAACGCGTCGACGGTCCCGTATTTGGCCTCGCACCACGTGCGGAACGCGGCCAAGGCGTTGTCGGAGTAGTCGTAGCGGTTGTTCCAGCCGTATTCGTTGCCCATGTGCCAGGCGGCCACATACGGGTTGTCCTTGTAGTGTTCGGCAAGTTTGCGGCACAGGCGCAACGCGTATTCCTTGAACACCGGGCTTGTGGGCTGCCACGACTGACGTGAGCCCGCGTTGACCACATGGCCGTACCGATCGATTGGCAGCACCTCAGGATGACGCTCGTACAGCCACAACGGGGCCGTGGCAGTGGCCGAGGCCAGGTCCACGGCGATGCCCGCCGCGCCGAGCTTGTCGATCACGTGGTCAAGCCACTCGAACGTGAACTCGCCTCGCGCGGTTCGATCTTGTCCCAGCTGAAGATGGCGAGGGCCACAGTGTTGACGCCAGCCTGGGTCATCAGGTGGATGTCCTCGTCCAGCGTCTCCTCCGGCCACTGATCCGGATTGTAGTCACCGCCGAACGCGATGCCACGACCATTCGGCGTCAACAAAGACGGCCAACGGAATGCTCTGCGAGTAGTCATATCAATCAAGTCCTTTATTGTATCGCTTATGGCCGGTGCTGTGTTTGCCAGTTTTGGGCTTTGCCCCTCAGTCTCACTGCGTTCGACAGCTCTCCTCAGAAAAGGGAGACAAGACCCCATTTCTTCAGCTCCCCTCTCTGAGGGGAGCTATCTGCGAAGCGGACTGAGGAGAACCGTCAAAGAGTAGCAACTACTCCTTGACGCGCCTGCGGCGAGGCCTGACTGCCAGTACTTCTGCAGGCACAGGAACGCAATCACCAGAGGATGATCGTGATCAGCGAACCGGTAATCACGAGGTTTTGGATAGCTTGACCGCCTGCGGTTGAAGCCTGGTCCTTCCACTGGTTCAGACCGATCGTCAACGGGTACCAGTTGGAATCCTTCAACATGATCAACGGCAGGAAGTAGTTGTTCCACGTCGCTACAATGGCGAACAATGCAGTGGTCACGATGCCGGGTGCCAACAGCGGCAGGGAAATCTGGAAGAAGGTGCGGAACTCGCCGGCACCATCCACGCGCGCGGCTTCAAGCAGCTCATCCGGCACGGCCTGATCGGAGAAGATCCACATCAGATACAGACCGAACGTGGATACCAAACTCGGGATAATCATCGACCACGGGGTGTTCGTGAGGCCCATCTTGGCGAACAGCAGGAACTGCGGCACGGCCAGCGCGATACCCGGCACCGAAATGGCGCCGATGATGATCACGAAGCACAGCTTACGGCCGGGGAAGCGGAACTTGGCCAGCGCATAGCCGCCCATGATGGCCAGCAAGGTGGCACCGCCGGCGCCGACCACCACATACAGAATCGTGTTGACGAACCAGCGGCCGAAGATACCGTCCTGATAGGTGAACACCGTGGCGATGTTGTCGAACAGGGCGAACGTTTTGCCGAAACCGAGGCCGAACGTCGAAGTGAAGTCGGACTGGGTCTTGGTGGCGTTAATCATCAGGTAGACAAACGGGAAGAGGCAGTAGACCGCGAAAATCGCGCACACGATGGTCAGGGCCATCGAGCGGGTCGGGTTCGCCGGGTTGGAGAAACCGGTTTTGGCGGCGCGCTTGCGCTCGGCCTTCTCGTCGGCGTCGATGCGCTTCTGACGCTCCTTCTCGGCCTTCTTGGCGGCCTTTTCCTGAGCCTTGAGATCGGCCAGGGTCATGGTTGTTGTTGAAGTCATGGTTGCAGTGCTCATAATTACTTCATCTGCTCCTTCATACTCTTAAGCTGGACGACATACGCAATGGCCATGGTGATGATGGCCATCACGATGGCCAGAGCTGCGGCATAGTTGCTCTGATTGCCGGTGAAGCTCAGGTTGTAGGCGTACATGTTCGGCGTGTAGTACGTGGTGATCGCGTTGCCCGGAACCATGTTCTGCAAAATGCTCGGCTCGTTGAACAGCTGGAAGCTGCCGATGATCGAGAAGATCACCGTGATGGCCAGCGAGCCCTTCAGCTCCGGCAGCTTGATCTTCTTAACAATCTGCCACTCCGAAGCGCCGTCGATGGAGGCGGCCTCATACAAGCTGTGCGGAATGGTGCTTAGGGAGCTGTAAAAATCAGCATGTTGTAGCCGGCATATTCCCACGTGTTGATGTTCGCGATGGATGCAAGCAGCACGTCGGGGTTGAGCACATCGATGTTGGTGCCGAGGAAGTCGTTGAGGGAGCCGACCAGACCGTATTTGGCGCCATACACGAAACCCCAAATCATGGTGGAGACCACTGCGGGCACCGCATAGGGCAGGAATGTGGAGATGCGGAAGAACTTGGTGCCATGCAGCTTCATCGAATCCAAAGCGAGGGCCATGGCTGCGGCCAGAAACAGCATGATCGGCACCTGGAATACGGTGAAGATAGTGACGCGGCCCACCGAGCTCCAGAACTGCGGATCCTGAATCAGTCGGGCGTAGTTCTCGAAGCCGACGAACTTGGTGCCGCCGACCATCTGCTTCTTGAAGAAGGAGATGTAAATGGCGTACACAATTGGGATGATGAACACGAAGACGAACACCACGCGAACGGCCACATGAACTTCCAGCCGCGCCAGTCGGCCTTGTGCTTGTTGACGCGGGCCTCGGCCGTGTGCAGATCCGCCTCCTCAGGCAGGATTCCCACCGTTGGCTGCGGGGCTGCGGCCATTGTTTGATCGGACATAATCGATTGCTTTCTTGGAATACGGATTGCTGTGCTGCGCCCGCTACCAGGGGGTCGCTCGATTGGAGCGGTCACGTCAGGCGAGGGCACGGGAAAGCGGGGACACTGGGGAGCATCCCCGCTTTGGGAGATCGGGCGGCTAGGCGGAAGGAGAGTGGCCTAGCCGCAGGTTTTGATTGTTGGTCAGTGCCGGATGTACCGGCAATAGATCGGTTGCGTCACTTGACGGTGACGTTGTAGCCCTGCTGCTTGCCTTGCTCGGCGAGCTTGTTGGCATAGTTTTCAAGCGCCTTCTCCAGGGTGATGTCGCCGGAGTAGGCCTTGGAGACTTCGTCGCCGTAAGCGGTCTGGGCGTACGGGTTGTACGGCAGGTACTGGAACTTCTCGGTCGGGCGCTGAGCCGCGGCGGAAAGGACTTCGTTGACGTTCTGACCGCCGAAGTAGTCGTTGGTCTTCTTGTTGGACTCGGTGGTCGGGTCGGTGAAGGAGTCGGACCGGGAGGATCTTCTTCAGGGACGGGAAGGTACCGGTGTCGGCCATGGTCTGAGCGCCCTCGCCATGAGTCATGTACTCAACGAGCTTGTAGGCAGCGGCCTGGTTCTTGGACTGCGAGGTGACGGCAAGTGCAGAGCCACCGTCTTCGGCGGAGACTTCCTTGCCTTCCTCCCACTGCGGCAGCTGGGCGACGCGCCAGTTGCGGCCTGATCGGGGGCGCCGGTCATGAGGTTGATCGGCATCCAAGCGCCGATGGTCAGGGAGGCGAGGGTGCCATCGTTGAGCTCGCGGTTCCAATCGTCGGACCAGTTCGGGGTCTTGGCGTCCACGAGGTCTTCGTCGATGAGCTTCTGGACGAATTGGATATAGCGCTGCATGCCCTCGTCCTTGGTCATGTTGATGGTGATGTTCTCGCCATCGACCTTCCACGGCTGGGCACCGGCCTGCCAGATCTGGGCGGTGAACGGCTGATAGTCGTTGGAGGTACCGGCCAGATTGGTGATGTAGGAGCCGGTGGCACGGATCTTCTTGGCGGCCTCGTAGTAGTCGTTCCAGGTCTTGATGGACTCGCCGTCCACGCCGGCCTTGTCGAACACTGCCTTGTTGTAGAAGAACATTTCGGGGCCGGAATCAATCGGCAGAGCGTACGGCTTGTTGTTGTACTGGAGCTTGTTCCACGGGCCGGCGGCGAAGTCGTCGGCGAGTTTGTCGGCGCCGAATTCGCTCAGGTCCACGAGGCCATCGGTGACGGCGAACTGGGTGACGGTCGGATCTTCGAGCATCACGACGTCAGGGGCGCCGTTGCCTGCGGCGATGGCGTTGGAGAGCGCGGTGGAGGTCTTCTCGGCGGTGCCGGTGTTGTTGAACTTGACGGTGATGCCGGGGTTGGCCTTCTCGAAGTCAGCGAGGATTTCCTTCATCGAGTTGCCGGAATCCCAGCCCCAGAACACGAGTTCGGCCTTGTCAGCGTCACCCTTGTTGGCGCCGTTGTCGTTGCTGCTGCCGCAGGCGGCGAGACCGACGAGCGTGGCCACGGCTGCCGTTGCCGCGATGACCTTCTTGGTGTTGCGCATGTTATCTCCTTCTGGACCATTGGAGTTGACTTGCGGGTGATTGGCTTTCTTCCGACTGGATTCCGGTTTTCGTCCGGTTACTTCTCGGTTATCTTCCGGCTGTCTTTGGCTGCCTTCCGATTGTTGACGACTGCCTTCCGATTGCCAAAAACGAATCGACTGCTGCGTTGGATTTCAATTCGTTTGGCGCTTGCGAAGTCTCCTCTGGCCACCTTTCCTTGGGGTGTTTTCTTTGGTACACCCGTGTACCAATACCTAAGATGATACACCTGTGTACCAATTTGTCAAATCACCCGACACGCCTGATTTTTTTCGCCTTTTCCATGCTTTCCACGTGAGCAAATCTCCAGTCGAACAGCGACTTGTCTCAGAGGCTCTTCATCCCCTCGCCCAACGTGAGTAGGTCCCGACTCTCAGCACACCACCAAATAACGCGCAGCATGCTCGTGAGTCCCCAACACCCACACACCACGGCGCGATTCCACCACTCAGCCGCCTCACCAGTGCCCACATTTGTAGATATTCAACGCCATATGACAAGAATCTGACCAGTATGAACAGGCACCCCCCATAGCTGTATTGAGAGGAAAAGCACATGGCGGGCCTGTTTCAAGCTACTTCCAAGCAGCGCAATCCCTTGGGAACAACCATACGTACTCACGGATCGGGCAAATATACGTTCGGTCTGGCCTTAAGCGCCGGTCAATATCCGCGGTCTGCTTGCCTTTTCCTATCAGCTCCTCGCGGTATGCGGCATCTTCCTGACCAATGTCATCAACTACATCATCGCCTCCTACGGTCCCAGAAGCTGGGATGTCAACGCCGGTTGGCGCTGGATGCTGAGGCTGGGTGCGATTCCGGCCGCCGCGTTCCTGCTCTCCATGGTGCGAGCACCGGAAAGCCCACGATTCCTCATTCAAGCCGGCAAAACCGAAGAGGGATTCGCGGTGCTCGAGCACATCATCGGCACCGAACAGGCACGCCTTCGCACTGACGACATCCATGCATCGGTCAAACTCGAAACCGAAATGTCGCATGAATTTCACGATCTGTTCCGCCCAGGGCTGCAGAAGGCGCTCATCATCGGCACTTTGATCAAGGCGTGAATGCTGCGTTGCGTTACTGCATTGCCATGTTGCCATGTTGCCGCGTTATTGCATCGCTACGTTGCCACGTTGCCACATCACATTGCATTGCCGCATTGCTGCGTTGCCGCATCACATATCGCAACACAAACGCAGCAACGCAATGACGACCGGAGATGGCATCGCCGCCACCAGCGAGGAACCGCAATGCAACGCGGTAACGTAACGCAATGCGATGTGATTCCCGCGTAGTTACAGGCAGTTACAGATTGAGTACCGCATCAGCAATGCGCATGGCGGATTCGCGGTGGGAGACCAGCACCACAGCCGCGCCGCGCTCCTTGTCTGCATGCTGCTCACCCACGGCCATAGCGTGAATGGAACGTAGAATAATAGCCTCGTTCAAAGCATCCAAACGGCTGGTCGGCTCGTCGAAAAGCACCAGATCAGCATTGCGCAGGAACACACGAGCCAAACCGATACGCTGGCGTTCACCTTCGGATAGACGGTCGCCCAACTCGCCTACCTGAGTATCAAGGCCATCGGGCAGGGAATCAATGAGATCAAGCACGGAGCTTGGCGAGAGCCTGACGCAAACGAGCATCGAGACCGTCAGATGCTGCCACCTGAACGGCATCGCCCTCTGCCGATTGCGCCGCCAACTGCTGCTGTCGGGAATCAACGGTCTTGGCACCCACTTCCCCATTGCCTGCAACATTTGCAGCTTCAACCTCGGACTCAGGCAAAGCAATCAGCAGATTGTCTCGGATAGAGCCATCAAACAGGTGGGTTTCCTGGCTCATCATGGCCTGAATACGTCGGCGAGCATGCACATCGACCTCGGGCAGCGGCGTGCCGGACAACGTCACCTGACCGCGCTGCGGATCCCAGTAGCGCAGCAGCAGCTTGAGCATGGTGGACTTGCCCCGGCCGGACGGCCCCTGGATACCCAGCACGCCATGCTGCGGCACGTCAAGCGAGAAGTCGGACAAGACTTCATGCTCCCCCGCATATGCAAAGGTGACGTCATCAAGACGCATGCCCATATACTCCTGCGGCACAACAGTGCCGTTCTCGGTCACAGCGGGCACCTCGTCCATCAGTCCGAACAGTCGGCTAGCGGACGCGAAGGTCTGAGTCAGGTTAGCGGGCAAGGCGGCGAGCGCCAAAGTCGGTCCGAACGAGCTGGCGAACAGCACGAAGGCGGCAATCAGAGCCGGAATGCTCTGCGGGTTCGCGCCGGCACAGGCAATAGCCACGGCGACCGAAGCCGCTGTGAGCACAGCCACCAAGAGTCCGCTGATTCCGGTGAAACGGCCGTTGACCTTGCTGAGTTTGGCGTGATCCTTCCACAACGCATGGGTACGGTCCTCGATGGCCTGCGCACGTTCCTCGCCGCGGCCAAATCGGATGATTTCGTCCAGGCGCGCATGTCATCGAGCATCACATTGTCGAGTTCTCCGGCAGCGCCACGGATGGCAGGGCCAAGGTTACGTACGCCGGTGGCAAAGAATCGCGGCACAAGGATGCCGATAACCAGGTGGGCGGCAATCAACGCCAGCGCCATCCATGGGCTTAGGGTGGCGGCCACAATCGTGTAGATGATGGTGGAGGCTACCGCGATGGCCACCGGACTGATGGTGTGGGCAAAGAAGATCTCAAGCAGTTCCACATCGGTGGTCAGCATGGCGATAAGGTTGCCCTTACCTTTGCCCGCGAGCTTGGCCGGCGCCAGTCTGCGCAACGCGGCGAATGCCTTGGAACGGAAGAGTGCGAGCAGATGGAATGCCACATTGTGGTTCAGATATTGTTCAATGTATCGGGTGATGCCACGCAGAAGAGCACAGATAATCATCATGATGACGGCGGGCGCAACACCCATGCCCCACACCGGATTACCGGTAAGTGCAAATGCCGCGATAATGCCGAACACGGGCAGGAAAGTGGCCGAAAGATGGCCGATGGTGCCGGCGGTGGAGGCCGCTGCCATCAGTCCTGCCAGAGGTCGGGCTTCCTTAAGCAGTCGCCTGATCACTTGGAATGTGCTCATTTTGGAAGACGAATCGCTATTTGCAGCACCAGCCGGAGTCTCAGCCGAGGCCTGCTCACTCCCGCCAATGGAAACCGTCGGCAAAGCTGACTGCAGGCGGTCAACCGTCATACCCGCCTCTGCGCTTACGCGCGCTGCGCCACCCTCAGTCCGACTGTCGTCGGACAGCTCCTGCTTGCGGGAACCAACCTGCAGCACACGCCGAGCATGGCCTTCTCCGAAGTTCTCAATATCTGCCTGCGTGGTAAACAGCTTGGCGTAGACGCCGTCCGCCGTCATCAGCTCGGTATGGGTGCCCCTCTCAACCGACTTGCCGTGTTCGAGCACCACCACTTGATCAGCGTGTTCGGCGTTGGCCATGCGATGGGTGATCATAATAACCGTCTTGCCGCAGGATTGCGCCAATTCGCGAATTGTATCCAGGATCAGCTCTTCGGATTCCATGTCAACGCTGCTGGTCGCCTCATCGAACACAAATACCGGCGAATCATGCA
>ENA-OQDW01000991-OQDW01000991.1-human-gut-metagenome-genome-assembly--contig:-NODE-991-length-10935-cov-1.400629_pt1 | contig 10935 bp, 10 predicted proteins | sample MGYA00242784_ERZ504613 | MGnify/ENA primary metagenome ERZ504613 (study PRJEB26092, sample SAMD00036330) | human gut metagenome | host: Homo sapiens | study: EMG produced TPA metagenomics assembly of... | reverse complement strand
TGGTGGAATTGGAATCATGAATCTTGTGAACACTATGATGAACAGTATTTACACAAGAAGGCGGGAGCTTGGAATGATACAGGCGATAGGAATGTCTGAAAAACAGTTGATCCGTATGCTGCAACTGGAAGGAATCATCTATACTTTGGGAACATTGGCAGTTTCTGTGGGCATTGGAAGTCTTGTAGGATATGGTGCATTTCTTTATGCAAAAACCAAACACATGTTTCAGATCAGTGAGTATCATTTTCCAGTGGTCCCAGCAGTGCTTTTGATTTGTGTGGTTGCCTTTTTACAGGTACTGCTCACATATGGAGTATCTGCAAATTTCCGAAAATTGAGTTTGATTGATCGGATACGATATGCAGAGTAATATATTAAAAACATCATATATACAAAGGGAAACGCTATAAAAAAACAGAATTGCCCAATATGATTAAAAGGATAAAGAAAGCTCCCTTCTAAATAAACAAGATTTTATTATTTCTCTTGTCTACTTAGAAGGGAGCATATCATATCTTCACGCGTCATTTCTAAATTACGGCGGCTTTGATTTTCAGAGCCGCCGCTTTCTTTTTGCCTATCGGCAAGTCTACGACGACCCGAACACTGTAAAAATGCGGCGGCTATATGCTGGAAAAACGACCGGGAGAAATTTCTCTTATGGATGTTATTAACTGTACAGAGTCAACAATGGCAATCAGCAGATGCCTGGAGAAGGACGGATACTGTTCCAGAAATTACTCGGATTGCTGTAAAGTACATAAAGTGTTACTGGATCTGCAGAACACTTATAATAACAGTCTGGAAAATGTGAAAATATCAGATATTATTCAGCCGGGTAAAGATGAATATTTTGGACGTTTTTATGTAGTTATAAAACTGAATTTGAAGGATCAAACATATGAGTGTATTTTATTCCCATGTTACATGAAGTCTATGATAAAGTAAGTGCTTCAGCTAGCTACGGTGAGTTTGTAAAAAAAGTATACAGAACAATATGTACATGAACAGGATCGCCAGAAGTTACAGGAATTCTTGGCAAGTGAAAAGCTTACGGAACACTTGGTAGACGGCTGCATGGAAGAAGATATGAGAGATTTGACAGATCTGGATATCCGGATGGATTAAAGGGAGATCAGATTCCAATCTGTGCTCAGGTGGTCGGTCTGGTAGATGATTATGATGCGTTGGTCAGTGAACGACCATATAAACGCAAATTGAGACATGGAGAAGCGGTAAGGATGATTATAAATGGTGAATGTGGAGCGTTTTCTATGAAACTGCTTCAATGCTTTCTGGCTGCTGCTATGCAAAAAGAGTGGGTGCAGAAAGTAGAAACGGATACGGAAGCGTAATAGGATGCAACCTGGGTAATGGGAAAACAGAGAAATAGTATCTTATCATTTTTTTATGAAATTGGATGAGATTCTGCCTATATAATACGATTCTACATTAAGGGGTGTACTTTTTGGGACAAAATAGATACTATAATTTTGAAAGGGGGAAGTATTTATGGACCTTGTGAAAATCGGAAGCTATATTGCAGAAAAAAGAAAAAACTTGGTATGACTCAAAACAGCTTGCTGAGAAACTGGGTAAGAGTGATAAGTCAGTTTCCAAATGGGAACGTGGGATTTGTTTACCAGATGTGTCTGTGTATTTAGAATTATGTGAAATATTAGGCATTAGTCTAAATGAATTTTTGGCAGGTGAAGATATTGAGGTAACTAATGTAGAAAAAAAATCGGAAGATACACTGATACAGATATCAAAAGATAGTAGTCATAAACAGCGTTATTTAAAGAAGATTATTGCTATACTTCTTATTGCTGTGGGAGTATTTGCTATTACTCTTGGAATCATGGTATGTAATAAATTGCGGCAACCACAAAATTATATAGAAGCAGTAGACCCGGATAGTGTAGAAATGAAAACGGCTGAATTGTTGTCCGGAATTGATGGAACCATGATGTTTCGATACAATTCAAAAGATACATTTCAAGCATTATACGTTTACTTGTCAGAATATCATTCTGGAAAACGAGTTTCTCATAAACGAGTTTTGGAACTTTCCTATGAGGACGTGAAATCTGCAAAAAATGGATTGATTGTCATCACTCCGGATTTTGATAATTTTACTGCAAAGCTTATTGCAGCAGATGAATATTCAAAATATATGACAGAAACGCCAATCTTGGAAGGTGTTGCAAACAGAGAATATTATGGAAGATCTGCGACCTCTATAGAGAACAAAAGCACGATAGAGTACGGAACAGAGCAAGGATTGGCAGCACTGATCTATGGCGAACAAGGAGTGAGTTCGTTGCCGATACAGGACATTACAGGAGAATACATAGATACAGATAATGAGTATATGTATTATTATTCGGCTGAGTTTGTAAAATAAGAATAGCAAAAGTGAGAAGAGGATATCACAAATCATTGTTTTGATAATTCGGTGGTATCCTCTTTGTGGATTTCAGAGTTTGTTTCTCAGCTTTCGGTATTCTCTCGGTGAATATCCTTTCAGCTTGTGGAAAAGCCGGCTGAAATAAAGCTGGTTATCATATCCGACAATCTTAGAAATCTCATTGATGGAATAAGTTGTTGTTTCCAGTAACATCTGGGCATTGTTGATCCGGATTCCAACGATGAATTGCATTGGTGTGGAACCAGTATATTTTTTAAAATTACGGATAAACCAGCTGACACTCATTCCTCGTGAGGCAGCATAATCGTCGATATTGATATTCTGATTGTAGTTTTCACTGAAAAAAGTAAACAGCGTTCTCCATCTCATGGTCAAGATATTCATTTTTCAATATATGTTCCCTGCTCAGTTCCCGGTGGAAAATAATCAGAAGATGGCGTAGTAAAAGGACAAGCATTTCCTCAAAATCATCCTGACAGCGTTGGAGTTCAATGATAATACGTTTGAAAATTTGTTCATATTCCATAGATGTACCAACCTGAAATACACGTTCTTTATCCGGAAATCCATACTGACGCAAGATATTTTTTACATTGCTGCCTGTAAAATGAATCCAGTATACTTCTGTCTTATCTTCCCCATAGTATTCATATTTCTGAAGTTCCTTCGGTCTGTACAGTACGATATTACCGGCGGGAACAATCGTTTCGTTATCTACATTGTCAAAATGAAAATGCCCACAACCGGCAGTGATATAGATAATCTGATAATCTAGGCGTCCCTTTGGACGATAGGTTGGTAACTTTGGATGGTTGGAAAGGCGGTAAGTGCCGCAGCTTCCTACAACCAGTGGGCGACTTTTGTCTTTGAAATCCATATGGGAGTGGTTTAAATAACCGGTATTCATATACATAGAGCAGCACCTCTTTTCCTATTTTTTATTATTGTATCATTTAGTGCATATTTTGTCTAATCCAATCCATAGACATATTTTGCAGATTAGGATAAGGTATATATAGCAAAACAAAGAAACGTAAACATAAAAGTAAAAAGTGAGATTTGCTGCAGGGGAACAAAGTATAAAAAAATGTATATGTATTGAAGGAGAGTTATTTATGATTGTACCACGTTATTATGAGAATTTAAGCGTACTGCATGAAAACACAATGCCAGCCAGAGCCTATTATATTCCGGCATCCAAAAGAATGGATAACTTGGTGGAACACAGAGAAGAATCAGATCGTATGCAGTTATTGAATGGAACTTGGAAATTCCAGTATTTTAACAGCATCTATGACATTCAGGATTCTTTCTTTGAGAAGAATTATGATACAGAAAATTTTGATGAGATTCAGGTTCCAAGTGTATGGCAGATGGCAGGATATGATACACACCAGTATACAAACATCCGGTATCCGTTTCCGTTTGATCCACCATATGTGCCACAGGATATTCCGTGTGGAGCTTATGTACATAATTTTGAGTACAGCAGAGATGAGAAAGCATCAAAAGCTTTTTTGAACTTTGAAGGAGTAGACAGTTGCTTTTATGTATGGATCAATGGCTCTTATGTAGGGTATAGCCAGGTTTCTCATATGACCAGTGAGTTTGATATCACCGACCTCCTTCGGGACGGAGAGAACAGCATAGCGGTTCTGGTCATGAAGTGGTGTGATGGTTCCTATTTGGAAGATCAGGACAAATTCCGTATGAGTGGTATTTTCCGGGATGTGTACATTTTGAAACGCCCAAAACAGGCAATCAGTGATTATCATATTAAAACAAGAATTGAGGATATGCTTGCGAAAGTAGAAATTGAAATGAAATTCTACTTTCCCTTAAATGTAAAAATTTCGATTGAAGATAGAAACGGAGCAGTTGTAGCACTAGGAAGTATTGCTGAAGAAGGAACAGCTGTATTAGAAATTGCAAGTCCGGAACTTTGGAATACAGAAAATCCATATCTATATAAACTGATTCTTGAAACAGAGAATGAAGTAATTGTAGATCACATTGCATTAAGAAAGATAGAGATTAAAGACCAGGTTATTTATTTAAATGGACAGAAGATTAAATTCCGTGGTGTCAATCGACATGATTCCGATCCGGTTACTGGATTTACAATCAATCTGGAACAGATTACAACCGATCTTACGTTAATGAAGCAGCATAATTTTAATGCGATCCGTTCCAGCCACTATCCGAACGCACCATTTTTCTATGAAATGTGTGACAAGTATGGATTCATGGTAATAGATGAAGCAGATATTGAAGCTCATGGTCCATTTATGATCTACAGAAAAGAAGACACCGATTACAATCGGTTCAAACGATGGAATGAGAAGATTGCAGATGATCCGGTATGGGAAGAGGCAATCGTTGATCGCGTAAAACTCATGGTGGAACGTGACAAAAACCGTTTCTGTATTGTTATGTGGTCAATGGGAAATGAGAGTGCTTATGGCTGCAACTTTGAAAAAGCACTGGAATGGACAAAGAATTTTGATCCAGACCGCATCACACAATATGAGAGTGCAAGATACCGTAATTATGATGAAACATATGATTATAGCAATCTGGATGTGTACAGCCGGATGTACCCAGCGCTTTCCGAAATTCAGGAATATCTGGATAAAGATGGAAGCAAACCCTTCCTTTTGGTAGAGTACTGTCACAGCATGGGAAACGGACCTGGAGATTTTGAAGATTACTTCCAGATGATTCAGGATAATGATAAAATGTGCGGCGGCTTTGTCTGGGAATGGTGTGACCATGCGATTGCTCATGGAACTGCTGAGAATGGAAAGACTATATATGCTTATGGGGGCGACCATGGCGAAGAAATTCATGATGGCAACTTCTGTATGGATGGATTAGTATATCCGGACAGAACGGTACATACAGGACTTTTGGAATACAAGAATGTTTATCGCCCGGCAAGAGTTATTTCCTATAACAAAGAAAGCGGAGAACTGGTGCTTCATAACTACATGGATTTTGATGACTTGAAAGATTATGTGAAGATTAGTTATGAGCTGACACAGGATGGTCTTGTGATCAGCAAAGGCATACTTCCGGAGTTTTCTGTGGCACCACACGGGGAAGGAAAAACAAACCTGAAGATCAATGTTCCAGAGAATGGGAAATGTTATTTAAAACTTATTTACCATCTGAAAAAAGAATTGCCACTGTTGAATGAAGACCATATTCTTGGATTTGATGAAATTGAGGTAAGTAAAGAGGATACAAAATGTAAACTTGCAGAGAAATGGATACCAAAAACAGTAGTGGACTCTGAATTACAGGTAAATGAAAATGATACACAGATTCATATCAAGGGGCGTGAATTTGCTTATACCATAGACAAACGTACTGCACTCTTTACAGAGATGAAATTCGCAGGGCGGGAATACTTGAACCATCCGATGGAATTAAATATTTGGAGAGCTCCAACAGATAATGATATGTACATCAAGTCTGAATGGAAGAAAGCTCACTATGATAAGGCTTACACAAGAGCCTATACGACAGAGGTTGTGCAGGGAAAACATGGTGTGAAAATTACAAGCCATGCATCCGTTGTGGCAGAGACAGTACAGAAGATTCTTGATGTGACGATTACATGGAAAATAGAAGCTGCTGGAAAGATTGATGCAGATATTGCAGTAACAAAAGACGATGAATTCCCGGATCTTCCGAGATTTGGTGTGAGGATGTTCCTGGATAAAAAACTTTCAGCTGTAAGATACTTTGGAATGGGACCACAGGAAAGTTATTGTGATAAACATCAGGCTGCGAGCCACGGTTTATACCGGGCAGATGTAGGAGATTTACATGAGGACTATATCCGTCCACAGGAAATGGAAGCCATTATGATTGTGAATATGTAGAGCTTAACAACAGCCGATATGGAATTGTGGCATCCGCAGAAAAGGCATTTTCATTCAATGCTTCTTATTATACACAGGAAGAACTTGAGAAGAAAACGCATAATTATGAATTAATAGAATCAGATAGTGTAGTATTCTGTGTTGACTACGCATTAAATGGCATTGGTTCTAATAGTTGTGGTCCAGTTGTATTGGAGCAGTACCGATTTGATGATGTATTATTCCAGTTCCAGTTTACACTGATACCGTATGTAAAGGGATAATAAAGTTTCATGTAACCAGTAAACAAGGAAAGAGAGTCTGATTGTAATGTAAAGTCCGGATATACAGAGCAATCAGACAAAATCAGAGAAAAAAACAGAATTAGATATCATACGGTTAGCCATATTGAGATTCTAAGTGCGATGAAGATGAGGAGCAAAGAAATTCGATGGAAGAAAAAAAGTATTTGAAATGGTATAACAAAATTGGATACGGATCAGGTGATATTGCAGGTAATGTAGTCTATGCGTTCCTGACATCTTTTATGATGGTCTATCTGACGGACTCAGTAGGACTTGCTGCAGGTGTCGTGGGTACCTGATTGCCGCATCAAAACTATTTGATGGTTTTACGGATATATTTTTTGGATCAATGATTGACAAAACACACAGTAAAATGGGAAAAGCGAAACCCTGGATGCTATACGGATACATTGGTTGTGCCATTACGCTGGTCTGCTGCTTTGCAATACCAGTCAGCTTTGGAACAACGGCTAAATATGCATGGTTCTTTATTTCTTATACACTGTTAAATGGTGTGTTTTATACAGCAAACAATATTGCTTATTCAGCACTCACGTCACTGATTACAAAGAACAGCAAAGAGCGTGTACAGATGGATCTTACCGTTTTATTTTTGCATTTTCAACAAGTCTTCTGATTCAGGCGATTACAGTTGGATTTGTAGATAAATGTGGTGGAGATGCTGCGGCATGGAGAACGGTTGCTATTATCTATGCAATCATTGGTCTGGTCGTAAATACGATTTCAGCACTTTCTGTTAAGGAACTTCCGGAGGAAGAACTTAATGAAGGAGAAGTAAAGAATGATAATGAAAAGTATGGAATGGTACAGGCATTCAAGCTTCTTGTTAAAAACAAATATTACATGATGATTTGTGGAACATATATTTTACAGCAGTTATATGGTGCCATGATTGGAGCTGGCATTTATTACATGACATGGGTACTGAAAAATAAGAATTTGTTTGGACAATTTGCATGGGCAGTAAATATTCCACTGATCATTGCCCTGATCTTCACACCGACATTAGTTGGTAAGTGGAAAGGTATGTATAAACTGAACTTAAGAGGTTACGTCTTAGCAGTCATCGGTAGAGCACTTGTTGTTGTTGCCGGATATATGGGCAGTGTTCCGCTGATGATGGCATTTACAGCTCTTGCAGCTTTAGGTCAGGGGACCATGGCAGGGAGATATGAATGCAGTTATCGCATCTTGCTCTGAATACACTTATCTTACGCAGGGAAAGAGAATTGACGGAACGATGTACTCTTGTACTTCTCTTGGTGTAAAAATCGGTGGAGGTATTGGAACCGCTGTTGTTGGATGGATGCTTGAGTTCAGTGGATATGTCGGAACAAATGCAACTCAGCCGCAGTCTGCACTTGATATGATGCAGTTTATGTATCTTTGGCTTCCGTTAATCTTTTGATGTATTGATTATGTTTGTACTTTCAAGAATGAATGTAGAAGATGCAAATAAAAAACTGAAAGCAGAAAAAGGAATTACTGCAGATGAAGTAACAGATGCATCAGACATGAATTAGAATCAACAGGAAAAAGCGTTGTCTGGTTGGTGTTCGATGAGACAGTGCTTTTTCTTTATATAAGTGATAGAACTGTCTTTTGAAAATAAAAAAGGACCACTTCATTTTTGTGAAATGGTCTTAGAAAAAATGTTCTGTTTTCACAAAATAGTCCTTTTAGTATTTATACATGGTATGGATGTTCAAAATATTCAGCGTAGAATACTAAAAGGTCATTCAGATATTTTTTTAGGTTGCTCATTTGTAATTCCTCCTTTCCTTATTTACAAGTTGATTATAAGATAGGTGTAAAAGGATTGCTTGCCAAATCGAAAGAAGATATAGACAAATGTTGCAAAGGGGAGTATTTCATGCAGTTAAAATATGTTGACACAAAAGAGGAGATCATAGCAATAAATAGGAAATCAAAACATATTGAACCACATCTTCATAATGCACTGGAGATCGTTTGTGTAACAAATGGAGCATTAGAACTTGGTGTCGGACAGGAACTATACCATATGGAAAAAGGAGATATAGGCTTTGTATTTCCAGATGTTATTCATCACTATCAGGTACTGACACCCGGTGTAAATAAAGCGACTTATCTGATTGCATCGCCATTTACGATAGCCAAATTTGCAGATATCATGCAATCCATGGCTCCTGAATACCCAATCATCAAAGAGGAAAAGGTTGAACCGGAGGTATATAGGGTTATAAATGCAATTTTAGAGACAGAACAGTCGGATATTACTGTTGCACAGGCATATCTTCAAATTGTGTTGGCACGCTGCATAGGAAAATTAAATTTGGTAGAAAAGAGTAATGTGGGGAGCAACGATCTTATTTACCAGACAGTTTCCTATATATCAGCAAATTTCAAGAAGAAGTTTTCGCTGGAAGAGATGGCAAAAGACCTGGGCGTGAGCAAATATGTTTTATCCAGACTCTTTTCCAAAACATTCCATAGAAACTTTAATCAATATCTTAACGATGCAAGGTTGAACTATGCATGTCATCGCTTGGAAAATACGAGCGATTCTATTACAAATATTTGTCTGGATAGTGGATTTGAAAGCCAGAGAACGTTTAATCGGGTATTTAAGGAAAGATACAAAATATCGCCGAGTGACTATCGGAGTACATGTGTGAAGGATATGCTGTCATAAAATGTTCTGCAGATAGAAAAATTTACTTTGATTTCACGCCGTTATGCATTTGATTTTGTGCATGGATGATACAATGTTAAAATGGTCGTAGAAAACAGAGTTTTCTGAAGTGAAAGAACAAGGCATACTCTAAAGAGAAAGAAAGGCAGGACATATATGAATATGGGAAAATCAGTAATTGATTTTAATGAGAAAAAAGGATTTATCTGTGATATGGATGGTGTGATTTATCATGCAATCAGATATTGCCAGGTGTTCCAGAATTCATCCAGTGGTTGCATGATGAAAAGAAAGAATATTTATTTTTGACAAATAATAGTGGATATACACCACGGGAATTAAATCAGAAACTAGCAAGGATGGGACTTGATGTGCCAGAAGAACATTTTTATACCAGTGCATTGGCAACAGCTGCATTTTTAAAAGAACAGGCGGCAGGCTGTTCGGCATTTGTGATAGGAGAAGCCGGTCTGTTAAATGCACTTTATGATGTAGGTATCACAATGAATGATGTAAATCCGGATTATGTTGTTGTGGGAGAAGGACGATCATATTCGTTGGATACATTAACAAAAGCAACGAATTTAGTTCTGAAAGGTGCAAAGCTGATCGGAGCAAACTCAGATGTTTCCGGACCGATTGAGAACGGCATTGCTCCTGCTTGTCGTGCATTGGTTGCACCTATAGAAATGGCAACAGGTACACAGGCATATTTCTGTGGGAAACCGAATCCACTGATGATGAGAACAGGATTGAATATGCTTGGATGTCATTCAGCAGAAGTTGTAATGGTTGGGGATCGTATGGATACAGATGTGATTTCAGGTATGGAAAGTGGTATGTCTACAGTACTGGTTCTCTCAGGATGTTCAACGAAGGATACACTTAAAACTTATGCGTATCGTCCAACTATGGTTTTGAACGGTGTGGGGGATATTGCTGCGATGGCAAAGGCAAAAGCAGAGTAATATTGAATTATTAGAATTGTATTAGACTATATGTGAGAGAAGTCAAACTAAAATAATCAATTAGATGAAAGCGGGAAAAAGGCGGTGGATTGATTTCACTGTCTTTTTCTGATTTAAAAGTGAAGAAACATAAGAGAAGGACTGCAAATGGAAAAAGTATTAATTGCTGCGGATGAGGTGGAAAAGTGGAAACATCTTTATGAAGGGTTGAAACACAAATGGGTATGTACGATGGTTGATTTTGAGGTATTTGAAAAATTTCATGCAATAGCTGTTTATGACGCAGTATTAATGCTTCTGAGAAAAGATAATGGATTGTTAGGAAAGTTGATATGGGAAGTCAGACAGTACAGCAGAGCTCCAATTATTGTAGTAGTGCCGGGAATCCATACAATAAAGAAATATATTGAATGGGGTGCGGATCTTGTATTTCCGCATCCATCTGTCAGTCTGATTAATATTTATTTGTATTCTTTACTCAGGCGTTCTGATATTACATGGAATATTGGAAAAGAAAAGGAACGAAAAGATATTATCCGAAGAGGGAAGCTTTTAATCGATTGGCGTTACCACGCTGCTTTTTGGGAAGATCATCAGCTGAAAGATTTGAATGGACGGGAGATTGCCTTCCTTTACTTACTTGCAGATGCACCAAAACAAGTAG
>ENA-OQDW01000989-OQDW01000989.1-human-gut-metagenome-genome-assembly--contig:-NODE-989-length-10943-cov-2.051313_pt1 | contig 10943 bp, 13 predicted proteins | sample MGYA00242784_ERZ504613 | MGnify/ENA primary metagenome ERZ504613 (study PRJEB26092, sample SAMD00036330) | human gut metagenome | host: Homo sapiens | study: EMG produced TPA metagenomics assembly of... | reverse complement strand
CAAGGCTTGAGAACTTCTGCTCGTATTCTGTCATAATATTCCCCACATTCATCTTTTCATCGTGATGCAGGTCATATGTATGTGCCAGCAATTTCCATCCTGCTTCCGCCACCTGTTCCAAAGAGAACTCAAACAACTGGCTGTTATCTGTCTTAAATTCCACAACACCGTCTTGTGCCAGCACCTTGTCATACTGTCCAAAAAATCGAGTAGACGTAAGCCTTCTCCCGGCATGTCTTGCCTTCGGCCAAGGATCCGAAAAATTCAGGTAGATCTTTGCCACTTCGCCTTCTCCAAACACATCCGGCAGCGTGAAAGCATCCATACAGATAAAACGAATATTTTTCATATCACAAAATTCTTCTGTGTCGTATTTTTCCAATGCCCTCAGCAAAACACTCGAATAGCGCTCGATTCCAATATAGTTTATCTGCGGATTCTGCTTGGCAAGATTCAAGAGAAACTGCCCTTTCCCCATTCCAATCTCAATGTGAATCGGTTCTCATTTCCAAAGACCGTATGCCACTTCCCTTTTTGTTCTATCTCATTCTTTATTGCAACCGGATGGTTCTGAATCACATCATCTGCACCCGGAATATTTCTAAGTCTCATACTCTTGCACCTCATTCTTTTTTTCTCAGTATATCTCGTCGGAGATATATCGTCAATTTATAGTTGCATTATTTTCGCAAAACCCTTTTTTTTATTTCTTCTACTGTGTTACATTATTCATATCAGCTTGCACAAAAGGAGGGTTCACAATGAATTCTATTATCAGCAAATTGTCAGAAATTGAGACAGCCGCTACAGCCATTGTAAAGCATGCCGAATCAGAAAAAGACAGGCTCGATCAAAAGATGCAAAAAGACCAACAAAGATTCGACGAAGATCTGGCTGCAAGCACAAAAGAAAAACTGGATGCAATCCAGCAAAATCTGACTTCTAAAATGAATACGCAGCTACAGCAGCTGCAGTCAGAAAGTGAGCGAACCATTCATTCACTCACAAGGGAATACGAAATCAAGCATGAGCAATACGCTCACGAAATATTGAAACGCATTACAGAGGTATAATTATGGGAAATCTACTATCATATAGTGGAATCGTAACAAAGATACATGCAATGCAGGCCAAGCTTTTAACAGATGACCACTTCCGGGAAATTGCACAATTGTGCAACGTTGCGAGGTGGTCACTTATTTGAAGAAACTTCCCGCGTACGCAAAAGCCTTTGAAACTGTAGATGAGAATACACTTCACCGTGGAGATGTCGAGAAAATCCTCATCCAGTCCCTTTACAACGATTACTCCAAACTGTATCGTTTCTCGGGTCTGGAACACCAACGATTTTTAAGACTGTATCTCAAGCGCTATGAAGTTGATTTGATCAACTACTGTCTGCGAATTGTCTACAACCATTATGAGGAACCGTTTGATCTGAATCACAAAAAGCCGTTTTTTGACCGCTACTCCCAGATTTCAATCGACCGTCTGATTACTTCCAAGACCATGGAAGAATTAGTAGACAATCTGCAAGGCACAGAATATTACGCTCCACTGAAAATTTTACAGGAATCCGGGCAGCCCGTCGATCTGTTTGATTACGACCTCGCCCTCAACTTATATGAATTTACCTCCGTCTGGAAAGCGCGCAAAAAAACGCTCAAAGGATTGGAACTTAAGATTTTTACCCGCGACTGCGGAACGAAGATCGATTTGATTAATTTACAATGGATTTACCGTGCAAAAAAATACTATAACATGGATTCCATTCAGATTTACGCTTTTATCATTCCGGTTTATTTTCACATCAAACTTCCTGAGATAAAAACGTTGATCGAAAGCGAGTCATTGGACGAGTTCATGGAACTGCTCCGAAAGACTTATTACGGCAGACGGCAGCCTTAGATCATGCATTTACCATTGAAAAGATGTATACGGACTGCCTGTCACGCCTGTACTCCACCGACCGCAGAGAACATCCGTATTCCATTGCTTCCATCAACTCCTATCTTTTCCAAAAAGAAGAGGAGCTAAGGAAGCTTACAACGGCATTGGAATGTATTCGCTATGGTCTGTCCGCTGGAGAAACATTAAAATATATAGGGGGTGTGAGACCACAATGATTGTAAAAATGAAATTTTTAAGTATCACCGGACCGAAAAATGACATTGACCGGGTAACGGATCTGTATTTCTCAAAATATGAGATTCAATTGGAAAATGCTCTTTCGGAATTAAAAACGGTCGATAACCTTCAGCCGTTTATCGAGATCAATCCATATAAAGATGCGCTGGAAAAGGCGAATCAGTTCGTCGGATATCTGTCTGACAAAGAATCTCTTCCGGAAGTTCCGCTTTCGATGGAGGAGCTGTTCCAGACAATCCGTACAGCAAACAACAACTATATGGATCTCAAAGAAAAAGAACAGAACCTGAAAGAGGAACAAGAAGCACTGCGAGACAAACTCAAAGTGATCGAACCGTTTTCAGGTCTCGAATGCAACATCCACGACGTGATGCAGTATCACTTTATCAAATTCCGTTTTGGGCGTGTTGCACTGAACTATTATCACAAAGTAGAAAAATATGTAAGCGAGGATCTTAATGTAATCTTTTTAGAGGGCGGAAGAGATACAAGCTACGTATACGGCGTATACTTCTCCTCCCGCTCCGATTCCGAACGCATCGACGCTATTTTAAAATCACTGCATTTTGAGCGTATTTTCCTGCCGGATGAGTATGATACCACGCCGACTGATGCGTGCCGCACACTGGAAAAAAGTATTCATTCGATTGAGAAAAAAATCCGGCATATCGACGAAGAGATTGCTGAGATTCTCTCAAAAGACAGCGCAAAACTTGTCTCGGCACAAAAACGTCTGCAGGTACTCGCCAAGAACTTTGATGTGCGAAAGCTTGCTGCCTGTGTGGAAGACAAACACGATAACTTCTTTATATTATGCGGATGGATGTCCGAGGCTGACATCAGTTCCTTCCTCGAAGACGTCAAGCACGATCCGAACCTGTTTGTAGTGGTGGAAGATGACCACGAGACCTATTTCGGGGAGCCTCCGACAAAGTTGAAGAACCCGAAGATCTTCAAGCCATTTGAGATGTTTATCCGTATGTACGGACTTCCGGCACACAATGAGATGGATCCGACGATTTTTCTCGCGCTGACTTACACCTTTATCTTCGGCGCCATGTTCGGAGATGTTGGCCAGGGACTCTGTCTCGCAATCGGGGGCGGACTGCTCTACAAATTCAAAAAAATTGATCTTGCGGGGGTCATCTCGCTTGCCGGTATCTTTTCCACCTTTTTCGGCTTTATGTTCGGAAGTGTATTTGGATTTGAAAATATCATCGAGGCAAAATGGCTGCATCCGATTTCAGCTATGACGAGCCTTCCGTTTGTCGGTCAACTGAACACCGTATTTATCGTTGCAATCGCATTTGGAATGGGAATCATTCTCCTGTCCATGATTTTCCAGATTATCAACTCCCTGCGGCGCATGATTTAGAAAACGCATGGTTCTCACCGAACGGGGTCGCCGGACTGATTTTCTATGGCTCTGTCGTATTGGCGATTGTCTTGTTTATGACAGGTCACAAGATGCTGCTAACATTTTGCTCGCCGTGCTTTTCGGTGTCCCGGTTCTGATGATGGTCTTCAAGGAACCGCTCGCAAAAAAACTTGAAAAGCGCACCGGAAAAACAGAAGGCGGAAAAGTCATGTTTTTTGTACAGGCATTCTTCGAATTATTCGAAACAATGCTCAGTTACTTTTCCAACACACTTTCTTTTGTGCGTATCGGCGCTTTTGCTGTCAGCCATGCAGCGATGATGGAAGTTGTACTTATGCTTGGCGGCGCCACACAAAACAGCAGTCCAAATTGGATCGTCATTGTAGCCGGCAACATATTTGTCTGCCTGATGGAAGGGCTTGTTGTCGGAATCCAGGTGTTAAGACTGGAATATTATGAAATGTTCAGCCGCTTTTATAAAGGAAGCGGACGCGAATTCAAACCATATAATCAGAAAAATGTATAAACTCAGGAGGTTTTCATTATGACTTTAACAGTAAAATTAACTCTTATCGTAACTTTAATCTTAAGCATCATTCTTCCTTTCGGATACTATCTGATCGGTGAGAAAAACAAAAAGCGCTACAAAAAGGCAATCGGCGTCAATATCTTCTTTTACTTTGGCGCTTTTGTAATTGCAGGCATTATGATGTTTGGCGGTTCTGCGCAGGCTGCTGATGCAGCTACAACTGCTGCTTCTACCGCCACAGGACTTGGGTATATCGCCGCCGCTCTCGTTACCGGTTTAGCATGTATCGGTGGTGGTATCGCTGTTGCCAGTGCTGCAAGCGCTGCTCTTGGAGCAGTCAGCGAAGACTCCAGCATTTTTGGTAAATCCTTAATTTTCGCAGGTCTTGCAGAAGGTGTTTGTCTCTACGGACTGATCATCTCCTTCATGATCTTAGGTAAATTGTAATTATGAAGATGTTTTTGATCAGTGATAATGTCGATACGTACACAGGAATGCGACTCGCAGGCGTAGACGGTGTTGTTGTACACGAACGAAGCGAGCTTCACGACGCCCTGCAGAAAGTTATGGATGACAAATCCATCGGTATCGTTTTGCTCACCGAAAAATTCGGGCGGGAATTTCCCGATCTTATCGATGAGATCAAGCTCAAACGAAAACTACCGCTGCTTGTCGAAATTCCTGACCGTCACGGAACCGGCCGTAAAAAAGACTTTATCACATCTTATGTAAATGAAGCCATCGGCTTAAAACTATAGTAAAAGAAGGTGAAATCTTGACAATCGAAGAAAAATTAAAGTATCTGCAGGATGCTTCCATGGAAGATGCCAGAGCAATGGGCAACGAGATTATAAGTGAACATCAGGAGGCTTTAGACAGATACTAAAAGAGCATAAAGAGACTGCCATCCGTCAGGCGGAACTCACCTTAAAAACAGAGACCGCCAACGCCAGACAATCTTTAAATAAGGCCATGGCAAGAGCACAGATCGAACTCAAACGCGAACAGGGAAAATGCCAGACAGACTTAAAAAACCGCTTGTTCAAACGTGTTCTTGTACTTGTAAAAGAATATATGAAGACAGATGACTACAAAAAAATTCTGGAAAAACGCATTCAAAAATCACTGGATTTTGCAGATGGTGAAGAAATTCTGATCTACATCAATCCAAGTGATGCGCATTTGAAAGATGATTTAGAAGCAAAAACCGGCGCCTCCCTCACCGTAAGCCGAGAGGATTTTATCGGTGGGACACGTGCCGTCATGCAAAACGACGTATTCTGATCGACTACTCGTTTAAATCAGCACTCTCGGAAGAATACGACAATTTCTTGTTTTTAGGAGGTGACAACTATGTTTAGAACCGGAACAATTTATGGAGTAAACGGTCCTGTCATCTATCTGAAAGGAAATACCGGATTTAAAATGTCAGAGATGGTCTATGTAGGGAAAGAAAGATTAGTCGGCGAAGTTATCGCACTTGATAAAGATAAGACAACCATTCAGGTCTTTGAGGAGACGACCGGGTTACGTCCGGGAGAGACTGTTGAGGCTACTGGAGATGCCATCTCCGTAACCCTCGCCCCGGGAATTCTCAATAATATATTTGACGGTATTGAACGTCCACTGGAACGCATCGCCGAAAATTCCGGTGCATTTATCAGTCGTGGTGTGAGTGTAGATTCGCTGGATAAAGAAAAAAAATGGAAGACACATCTGACGGTCTCTATCGGAGATTCCGTTCACGGAGGTGATATCATTGCCGAAGTGCCTGAGACAACGGCCATCGTGCACAAATGCATGGTGCCTCCACATATCAGCGGGATTATCACTAAAGTCATGCCGGATGGAGTGTACACAATTGATGAACCGCTCGTAACAGTCGAGCTAAGCTCCGGCGAGACGATCGACCTGACTATGACTCAGAAATGGCCGATTCGTGTTCCCCGTCCAACGCACCACCGTTTTCCTGCGTCCGTTCCGCTCATCACCGGACAGCGTATTCTTGATACGATGTTCCCGATCGCAAAAGGCGGCACCGCCTGTGTTCCTGGTGGATTTGGAACCGGAAAGACAATGACACAGCACCAGATCGCAAAATGGTCCGATGCCGACATCATCATCTACATTGGCTGTGGAGAACGTGGAAATGAGATGACACAGGTACTGGAAGAATTTACAAAACTGGTGGATCCTAAATCTGGCAATCCTCTGATGGACCGAACCACTTTGATCGCCAATACTTCCAACATGCCGGTGGCGGCCCGTGAAGCGAGCATCTACACCGGTCTCACACTTGCAGAATACTACCGTGATATGGGATATGATGTGGCAATCATGCAGACTCCACATCTCGTTGGGCAGAAGCACTTCGAGAGCTCTCAGGACGTCTTGAAGAAATGCCTGCGGAAGAAGGTTTCCCTGCTTATCTGGCATCACGCTTATCTGCGTTTTACGAGCGTGCGGGCATGATGCACAACTTTAAACGGAACTGACGGCTCTGTATCTATTATCGGAGCTGTATCACCACAGGGCGGCGACTTCTCTGAGCCGGTTACACAGAATACCAAACGTTTTGTCAGATGTTTCTGGGGGCTTGATAAGAGCCTTGCGTATGCGAGACATTTCCCGGCAATCCACTGGCTGACAAGCTACAGTGAATATCTGCTCGATCTCGCCCCATGGTATAACGAACACGTTTCGCCAAAGTTTGTCGACTACCGCAATCAGCTGATGGCTCTTTTGAATCAAGAGAGCAGCCTGATGGAAATCGTAAAATTAATCGGAAGCGATGTGCTGCCGGACGACCAGAAACTCGTTTTGGAAATTGCCAAAGTCATCCGACTGGGATTCCTTCAGCAAAACGCATTTCATGCAGACGACACTTGTGTCTCATTAGAAAAGCAGTTCAAGATGATGGAAGTTATCTTGTATTTATATCAGAAATCAAAAGCACTCATCACACTGAACATGCCGATTTCTGTTCTGAAAGAAGAAGATATTTTCGAAAAAGTCATTGCGATCAAATACGATGTGCCAAATGACAAACTCGAACTATTTGATGAATATATGAAAAAAATCGATGCATTCTATGACCGGATTATGGAAAAGAACGCATAAAGGAGGAGGATTTGTATGGCAATTGAATATTTAGGCTTAAGCAGCATCAACGGTCCTCTGATCGTGCTGGAGGGTGTACAGGATGCGTTCTTTGATGAGATCGTAGAATTTGTAGTAAACGGAAACGAGCGTAAGTTAGGTCGCATCATTGAGATTTACGAGGATAAAGCAGTTATTCAGGTATTTGAAGGGACTGAAAATATGTCTCTGCTCAACACCCACACAAAACTCACCGGACATCCGATGGAGATCGCCCTCTCACCGGATATGCTCGGAAGAACATTTAACGGAATCGGGCAGCCGATTGACGATCTCGGTCCGATTACCTCAACGTTGACAAGAGATATCAACGGACTTCCGCTTAACCCGGTAAAACGTGAATATCCTAGAAACTATATCCGCACCGGTATCTCTGCAATCGACGGTCTGACCACACTGATTCGTAGGACAGAAGCTTCCGATTTTCTCCGGAAACGGTCTTCCACACGACCAGCTTGCCGCTCAGATTGTAAAACAGGCTTCTCTCGGGGATGATTCCGATGAAGAATTTGCTATTGTATTTGCTGCGATGGGTGTCAAACATGACGTTGCGGAATTTTTCCAGCGCACCTTTGAAGAAAGCGGTGTATCCGACCACGTAGTCATGTTCCTGAATCTGGCAAACGATCCGGTCGTGGAGCGTCTTATCACACCAAAAGTAGCGCTCACCGTCGCAGAATATCTGGCATTTGAGCAGAACAAACATATCCTTGTCATTCTCACAGATATGACATCCTTTGCGGAGGCGATGCGTGAAGTATCCTCCTCCAAAGGCGAGATTCCAAGCCGAAAAGGATTCCCGGGATATCTTTATAGTGAACTCGCGACAATCTATGAACGCGCAGGAATTGTGGCAGGCGTCAACGGTTCGGTGACACAGCTGCCGATTCTGACAATGCCAAACGACGATATCACACACCCGATTCCTGACTTGACAGGATATATTACTGAAGGGCAGATTGTACTTGACCGTGCGCTCCATGGACAGTCCATCTACCCGCCAATCAACATTTTACCGTCCCTTTCCCGTCTGATGAAAGACGGTATCGGAGAGGGATACACTCGCGCGGACCATCAGGATCTTGCCAACCAGCTCTTTTCATCCTACGCCAAAGTAGGAGAAGCGAGAAACCTTGCCTCTGTCATCGGTGAAGATGAACTCTCCCCGATCGACAAAAAATACCTTGCCTTCGGAAAGGAATTCGAAGAACGCTATATCGGTCAGGGCTGGAGGAAAACCGTACAATCGAAGAGACACTTGACCTTGGATGGGAACTTTTAAAAATGCTTCCAAGAGAAGAATTAGATCGTATTGACACAAAGATTTTGGAACAATTTTATGATAATCGTTCAGACTCATAGAAAGGGGGCGTTCTTATGGATCCTCGCACATTTCCCACAAAAGGAAATCTGATTCTTGCAAAGAATTCTCTGGCTCTTGCCAATCAGGGGTACGAACTTATGGATAAGAAAAGAAACATTCTGATCCGCGAACTGATGGAACTGATCGATCAGGCAAAGGACATTCAGGAACAGATTGATTCCACCTTCACACATGCATATAAATGCCTGCAGCACGCCAATATTGAACACGGTATCAGTCTCGTATCCCAACTTGCCTATACCGTCCCGATTGAGGATTCTATCAAGATTAAAAGCCGAAGCATTATGGGAACGGAAATTCCACTTGTGGATTACACTCCGGATGAGAATCAGCCGACTTACTCTTTCAGTACAACTGATGAGTCAATCGACCGTGCACGCGAAGCATTTCGCAAAGTAAAAGAGCTTACGATCAAATTATCCATGATTGAGAATGCAGCCTACCGGCTTGCGACCAATATTAAAAAAACACAAAAGCGTGCAAACGCTCTGAAAAATATTACAATTCCGACCTATACCACTTTAGTATCTTCCATTTCCAATGCTTTGGAGGAAAAAGAACGTGAAGAATTCACACGATTAAAAGTGATAAAACAGCGGAAAATATAATGGAATACACTATTCTATTCAAAAATGGAGTGAACTTTCTATTCACAAAGTTCACTCCATTTGCATGTTCCGCATATTTCTTTTCGCTTCCCCGGAAGTAAGATTTGTTCTGATACCAGCTTAGAAAAAGTATCCCAAGTCAAAACTACACCTTCTTCCAGACCGCAAAACGAAAGTACTTTCTGATCATATGCCCGAACAAGATCCGGCGTATTACAGCTTCCATTTTCTAAATTGGGGCATTTCTCGCAGATAACATCTGCGCACGTAACAATTTGCAAAGAAGGATTCTCTTGCATCTGTTCTAAAATCTTTCCCATATGCGCCACAAACAAATCACTATATCCTTCTCCTTGAAAAAATGCAAGGCACATTCCATGATGTGCCCGCAATAAAATCGGTTGCTTTTCCATAATCTCTCACTTTTTCAACTTAAAACTCAAACACTGCAACACCATATGGCGGTAAATCATAAGCAAATGAAAATGGTCTTCCGTCACATTCTTTTTTCACACTCTTATAAATCTCAGGACGTACTTTTCCCTCTCCACCATATTTCTTTTCATCACTGTCCAAAATCAGCTTATACTGCTTTCTCCTTGGAACGCCAACACGATATTCCGCTCTTTCCATCGGAGTAAAATTACATACAAACAAAAGATTCTTCTTGCCGTCTTTAGAATGTCTGATAAAGCTGTAGATACTTCTCTCCGCATCATCTGCATTCACCCATTCAAATCCTTCCGGTGAACAGTCTAATTCATACATCGCCTTATTCTTTTTATACAAATGAAGCAAATCTTTTGTAAATTCCTGCAACTGTCTATGCCAGTCTTCTGCAAGAAGAAACCAGTCTAATTCACGCGCTTCACTCCATTCCTGAAGCTGAGCAAAATCCTGTCCCATAAACAACAGTTTTTTACCAACATGTCCCATCATAAACGCATATCCGACTTTCAGGTTGGCAAATTTATCAAATCCAAGCCCAGGCATCTTATTTAGCATAGAGCACTTCAGATGCACCACTTCATCATGCGACAATACAAGAACATATTTTTCGCTATACGCATAACTCATGGCAAATGTCATCTGATTGTGGCACCCTTTTCTAAAATAAGGATCCAGTTTCATATACTCTGTAAAATCATGCATCCACCCCATGTTCCATTTTAAACTAAATCCAAGTCCATCATATTCTGCTGGCGCTGTTACTTTTGGCCAAGCTGTAGATTCCTCCGCAATCATGACAACTCCCGGATTTCTTCCAAGAACCACTGAATTCAAATGTTTAAAAAATTCGATTGCTTCAAGATTTTCATTGCTGCCGTATTTATTTGGAACCCACTGACCTTTTTCTTTTCCATAGTCCAAGTACAGCATAGATGCAACTGCATCTACTCGCAAGCCATCTACATGATAATGCTCTATCCAAAACAGCGCATTTGCAATCAGGAAATTTTGAACTTCTGACTTTCCATAGTCAAAAACCTTTGTTCCCCAATCAGGATGTTCTCCCTTTCTCGGATCTGCATACTCAAAGGTCGGTGTTCCATCAAAATCAGCCAGTCCATGTGCATCTTTCGGAAAATGCGCCGGAACCCAGTCAAGAATTACTCCAATCTTATTCTTATGGAAATAATCAATCATATACGCAAAATCTTCCGGTGTCCCGTATCTTGAAGTCGGGGCATAATATCCTGTCACCTGATATCCCCAAGATCCGTCAAAAGGATACTC
>ENA-OQDW01000988-OQDW01000988.1-human-gut-metagenome-genome-assembly--contig:-NODE-988-length-10953-cov-1.666359_pt1 | contig 10953 bp, 16 predicted proteins | sample MGYA00242784_ERZ504613 | MGnify/ENA primary metagenome ERZ504613 (study PRJEB26092, sample SAMD00036330) | human gut metagenome | host: Homo sapiens | study: EMG produced TPA metagenomics assembly of... | reverse complement strand
CTCGCGGCACCTCTCCCCCCTGCAAACTTCAAAACAACCAACAAAAGAATGAGATAGGGATTAAGGATTCATCCTTCATCCTTCATTTTTCATCTTATAAACAGTAACTCGCGATATTTGGGCAACGTCCACATCTGATTGTCGACGATGAGTTCCAGCTTGTCGATGTGGTAACGGATTTCCTCCATCATCGGTACGATGTTGTCGTGGTAGGCGATGGCTTTTTCACGTTCACTCTCAATTTTGTTGGCCACTTTGCGCGCCTCGATCATGGCATCCACATGCTCCTTGATGAAGGCGGTACGGTCGGCAATCTCTTCGATGAGTTCCAGATTCTTGGCAGACAGTTTTGCAGCCTTCTCTGCGGGGAACAGGTCTTTCATCTTGTAGACGTTGTCAATCAAATCCGACTGATACTGTGTAGCTACGGGGATAATGTGGTTCATGGCCAAATCTCCGAGCACGCGGGCTTCAATCTGTATTTTCTTGGTGTACATTTCCCATTTCACCTCGTTGCGGGCTTCCAGTTCCTTCTTCGTCATGACACCGATGGACTCGAACATCCGGATGCTTTCCGGTTTCAGGTAGTTGTCGAAAATGACGGGAACACTTGTCTCGCAGTCCAGACCGCGGCGGGCTGCTTCGGCTTTCCATTCATCGCTGTAACCGTTGCCGTCAAAGTGGATGGGTTTGCAGACTTTGATGTACCGGCGGATGACTTCGAGGATGGCGGAGATTTTCGGCTCACCCTTTTCAATCAGTTCGTCCACATCTTTCTTGAATTCCACCAACTGCTCGGCAAGGGCGGAGTTCAGCGCAATCATGGCACTGGCGCAGTTGGCCTCGGAACCCACGGCGCGGAACTCGAAGCGGTTGCCGGTGAAGGCGAACGGGCTGGTGCGGTTGCGGTCGGTATTGTCTATCATCAGTTCCGGAATCTGCGGGATGTCCAGCTTCATGCCTTGCTTGCCGCTGAGGCTGACGAGATCGTCCTTGGTGCTCTCTTCGATGTGTTCCAGCACCTGGCTCAACTGCTTGCCCAGGAAGGAAGAGATGATGGCCGGAGGCGCTTCGTTGGCACCCAGCCGGTGGGCGTTCGTTGCACTGGAGATGGAGGCTTTCAGCAATCCGTTGTGACGGTATACGGCCATCAGCGTATTCACTACGAAGGTGATGAAACGCAGGTTCTCTTCGGGCAGTTTGCCGGGTGCGTGGAGCAGGATACCGGTGTCCGTACCCAGCGACCAGGTTATTATGCTTGCCGCTACCGTTGACACCCTTGAAGGGCTTTTCGTGCAGCAGTTACGCGGAAACCGTGGTTACGTGCCACTTTACGCATCAAGGCCATGATGAGCATGTTGTGGTCTACCGCCAGGTGCATTCCTCGAAGACGGGAGCCAGCTCGAACTGGTTGGGAGCCACTTCGTTGTGACGGGTCTTGACGGGGATGCCGAGTTTCAGCGCTTCGATTTCCAGTTCCTTCATGAAAGCGGCCACACGGCTGGGGATGGCCCCGAAGTAGTGGTCTTCCAACTGCTGGTTCTTGGCGCTGTCATGGCCCATCAGCGTGCGTCCGGTCATCAGCAGGTCGGGGCGTGCGGCGTACAACCCTTCGTCAACCAGAAAATATTCCTGCTCCCAGCCCAGATAGGCAACCACTTTCTTTACTTCCGGATTGAAATAGTGGCATACGTCGACGGCACCTTGTCTACGGCACGCAGGGCTTTCAGCAACGGTGCCTTGTAGTCCAGAGACTCACCGGTATAGGCGATGAAAATAGTCGGGATGCAGAGCGTGTCGTCTACGATGAATGCCGGGGAGGAGGGGTCCCATGCCGAGTAGCCACGTGCCTCGAACGTATTGCGGATACCGCCGTTCGGGAAACTGGAAGCGTCTGGTTCCTGCTGCACGAGCAGTTTGCCGGTGAATTCCTCCATCACGCCGCCTTTGCCGTCGTGTTCCACAAAAGCATCGTGCTTTTCGGCAGTACCTTCGGTCAGCGGATGAAACCAGTGCGTATAGTGGGTCGCCCCCATTTCAACCGCCCATTTCTTCATACCTGCGGCAACCTCGTCGGCTATGCTGCGGTCCAGCGGAGCTCCGTTGTCAATCACATCCGTCAGTTGGCATACACCTTGCTCGGCAGATAGCGGAACATCTTCTCCTTGTTGAATACATACTTGGCAAAATACTCTGACGGACGTTCCGCCGGGACTGCCACTGCAACGGGTTTTTTCTTGAACGCCGTCTCTACTACTCTGAATCTCAATTTTGACATAATACCTTAGAGTTGTAATTGTTGGTTTAATAAAATATAAAATCATTATGCACCGTAGGCAGACTCGCCGTGTTCGTAAATGTCGAGTCCTTCTTCCTCCACACGTTTGGAAACGCGGAGGCCGTGGATTTTGTCGAGTCCTTTGAAGATGATGAATCCCATGCCTGCTGCCCATGCGCCTACTACGAGTGCACCGAATACCTGCGCTCCGAGAAAGCTCCAGCCTGCACCGTAAAACAGTCCCTCACTGGTGGAAAACAGTCCGGTGAGGATGGTTCCCGTGAAACCGCAGACGCGTGTACGGAACTGGCCCTACGGGGTCGTCAATTTTCAGTGTCCGGTCGATGAATTCCACCGAATAAATCATCAGGATGCCGCAGATGGTGCCGATGATTACTGCCCCGAAGGGAGAAACCATGTCACAACCGGCCGTGATGCCTACCAATCCGGCCAGAATGCCATTCAGTGTCAGAGACAAGGAAGGTTTGCCATATTTCATCCAGCTTACCGCCAATGCAAAGAAACCGCCTGCGCAGGCTGCCAGATTGGTGGTGAGGAATACATGCGAGATGGCCCTTGCATCGTCCGTAGTGGCTGCTGCCAACTGTGAACCGGGGTTGAAGCCGAACCATCCGAACCAAAGGATGAATACACCCAGTGCCGCAATCGTGAGGTTATGTCCCGGAATGGCTCTTGACTTGCCGTCTTTGCCGTATTTTCCGATGCGCGGGCCGAGGATGGCCGCACCTACCAGGCAATCCAGCCTCCTACGGAGTGGACGATGGTGGAACCTGCGAAGTCATGGAAAGTTGTTCCGAATGTTTCCATCATGAAGGAACCTGCCTCACCGTTCATCAGCCAGCCGCCGCCCCAAGTCCAGTGACCGGAAACGGGATAAATCAGCACACTGATGAAGATGGTGTAAACCAGATACATGGAGAATTTGGTACGTTCTGCCATAGCGCCGGACACGATGGTGGCAGCCGTTGCGCAGAATACAGTCTGGAATACCAGGAAACCTTCTGTGGGAAGCCCGCCTCCGTCGTAGAACGAGAGGTCGAAGAAATGGGGCATTCCTATGAATCCGCCTGCACCGAACATCAGTCCGAAACCGATGAACCAGTAGAGCAGGCTGCCAAACATGAAGTCAACGAAGTTCTTCATCAGGATATTGGCCGTATTTTTTACTCTGGTGAAACCGGCTTCGACCAGTGCAAAGCCCGGCTGCATGAAGAATACCAGCATGGCTGCAAGCAGCATCCATACAGTGTTCAGTCCGTTGGTCAGTTCACTTAAAATAAGTTTATCCATAATTTCTTGTTGCTTTTAGTTGTATTGTATTTTCTTGGTTGTGGTTTGTAGCTGCCCGTTATCTTTCTTGTTCGGCATTGTAGAGTGCGATGTCGCCTCTCTCTGCAGTACGTATGCGTATGGCATCCTCAATGGGGATGACGAAGATACGTCCGTCGCCGATTTCACCGGTTTGTGCAGATTTGATGATGGCTTGTACGGTCTTTTCCGCATTCTTGTCGCGCACCACGATGGAGATAAGGATGCGCTCGATGGAACTGGTGTCGTACATGACACCACGGTAGATACGGGCTTGCCTGGATTTCCCGATGCCCCGTACATCATAATAGGAGAACCATTCGATGTCCGCTTCGAGTAGCGCGTCCTTCACGTCCTCGAACTTGGTCTTTCGGATAATAGCTTCAATCTTTTTCATACCTTAAATAATTTACGATTAGACAATTTACGATTTACTATTTGCCTTTCGGTGTGTGTAAATCATAGGTTTTTCATCTTAGAAACTTAGTCCGACTACGAAATAGGCACCTTCAGACCTTGGATTCCAGGTTGCTTTGGCAAACAACGGGAGGGAGAAGGAATCGGTGATTTTGATGTCTTTTGATACTCCCAGGCTGACGTCGCATACGGCAAATCCGTTGGCTCCATAGAAGTCCGTGGCCCAAGGGGTAGCGCCTATCTCGGCCGTCCAGTCCAGTCCGCCCAGTGTGAAGGGGGCTGCCACGGAGATGTAGGATGAATAAGCACGGTCACCGTCTTTGTCAACACCGTCGTCGCCTGCAAAGTTGGTGTACCAGTTTATGGCTACGGGGCCGAAATCATAGCCGATTTGCGCTTCGAACAGATGTGAGTTGGCAGCATTGTGTGCACCGTACTGGAAGTATTTGGCTGTCACCCCATCTCCGGTCACATTGTACCAGTAGTCCGTCACCGATACGCTGAAGCCTCCGGTTGAATATCCCAGTATGAGGTCGAACTCTTTCGTGTCCGAACTCTCGATGCCTACGGAGCCCCAAGCTCCCAGAGAGAAACCTTTGTAGGCGATGGATGCGCTCGGCTGGAGCTTACCCCTCCCAAATCCTGGCCACGCCACACGTAACCGCTTACGAGGTCGACGCCTGCCGACGCTTCCACTTTATCCTGAGCCTTTGCCGTGAAAGGCATTGCCATTGATAACAGCGCCATTGCCATTATTCCCCATTTTACACTTTTTGTTTTCATACCTTTTTACCTTTAAGTTTAGAAAAATTCCGGATGATCAGTCCGACTCGATTATAGCAAGTACCTCGCTAATTCAATTGTTTTTTTATTTCAGCCACTTCCGGATGCGCTTCATGCTTCCACGCAGTCTTCGTGCTTGCCGAAGGCCGTCAGCCGGATATATCCTTCACCGCTGGGGCCGAAACCTACACCGGTGTGCCCACTACATTGGCTTCGTATAGCATCTGTTCGAAGAACCGCCAGGAGCTTGTTCCGTCGGGCGTTTTCAGCCAGATGTAAGGAGCGTTCACACCGCCGTAGACTTTCAGTCCGGCCGCTTCAAGGCCCTGCTTCATGGTCCGGGCATTGTCCATATAATAATCTATCGTTTCCTTTATCTGCCGCTGTCCCTCCGGTGTGTAGATGCTTCCGCCGCCCGCTGGGTGATGTAGCTGGTACCGTTGAACTTGGTAGATTGGCGGCGGTTCCAGAGCTTGTTCAGCGGGATGCGTTCGCCTTCCAGCGTGGCGGCAGTGAGTTCTTTCGGCACAACGGTGTAGCCACAGCGTACTCCCGTGAATCCGGCAGTCTTCGAGAAGCTGCGGAACTCGATGGCGCATTTCTTCGCTCCCTTTATCTCATAGATGGAGTGGGGTACGTCATCTTCGCGGATGAAGGCTTCGTAGGCGGCATCGAACAGAATCAGCGTGTCGTTGGCGAGCGCATAGTCCACCCATTTCTTCAGCTCGGGCTTGGTCAGGGTGGTGCCCGTGGGGTTGTTGGGGTAGCAGAGGTAGACGATGTCGATGCGCTTGTCTGGAATCTCCGGGATGAAGTCGTTCTCGGCGGTACAAGGCATGTAGGTGACGTTGCTCCACTGGCCGTTTTCCTCCAGTACTCCGGCACGTCCGCACATCACGTTGCTGTCTATATAGACGGATAAATAGGGTCGGTCACTCCCACGCTGTTGTCGTGGCGGAGAATGTCGCCGATGTTTCCCGTGTCGCTCTTTGCTCCGTCGTTCACGAAGACTTCCGTAGGACCGAAATGGATGCCTCGCGGAAGGTAATCGTGCTTGAGGATGGCTTCTATCAGGAAGTCGTATCCCTGCTCGGGACCGTATCCACGGAATGTCCGTGCGTCAGCCATCTCCTCCACTGCCTTGTGCATCGCTTCGATGCAGACCGGTGGCAGTGGCTGGGTAACGTCTCCGATACCCAGACGGATGACCTCTTGCTTGGGATGTGTTATCCTGAAAGTATTTACCTTCTTGGCTATGTCTGAAAACAGATAACTACCCGGTAGCTTTAAAAAATGTTCGTTTACTAATGCCATAATCTTTTCTTGGTTGATAGTTGGTGATTAGTCAATTAATTCAATTTTGCCGTCGAATACTTTGGTGGCTTCTCCCGTCATCAGTACATGCCTGGTGGCGATGTCCCATCGGATGGTGAGTGAGCCTCCGTCCATGATGATGATGGATTCCCTTCCTGCGCGTCCGGTGAGGAAGGCTGCCACGGCGGTGGCACAAGCTCCGGTTCCGCAGGCTTGGGTAATGCCCGAGCCTCGTTCCCAGACACGCATCCTTATTTTTCCTTCTCCCAATATCTGGGCAAATTCCACATTGATGCGTCCGGGGAAGAGAGGGTGATTCTCCAGTTTGGGACCGATGACTGTAAGGTCGATGGCTTCAATATCATTGACAAAGATTACCAGATGCGGGTTTCCCATGGATACGGTGGTCCCTACATATCGTTCTCCGTCCACTTCGATGGGCTGTTCTTTCATCGGTTTGGCTCCTTTGCCGTCGTAGTCTGCCGGTTCGTCGGCAGGTATGCCCATGTCTACGGTTACAGAGTTGACCTTTCCGTCTGCCAAGTGCAGGTTTAGCATCCTTATACCTGACAGTGTATCGAGTGTGATTTCTGTTTTGGAGGTCAGTCCGTAGTCAAAAAGATATTTTCCGATGCAGCGGCTTGCGTTGCCGCACATCCGGGCTTCCGAGCCGTCGGCATTGAATATCCGCATGCTGAAATCGGCCTTGTCCGAAGAACCGATAAGTACCAGACCGTCACTTCCAATTCCCGTATGCGGTGCACTCCATGCCCTCGCAAGCTCTTCCGGATGGCTGATAGGATATTGGGTCGTATCTACATAAATGTAGTCGTTTCCGGCACCGTGCATCTTGGTGAATTTTATAGCTCTTGTCATTTTGTCCTTTATCGGTTGGTTAGTATTATCCTTTTGTTTTATTTCGATGCAAATATACGACGTTTTGTTTTATAATTAACTGTAAAGCATATCTATTTTCTATTATTTTTTAGCGAAACTTTCATTCAATGAGAATATCTACTGTCAGACTTTCAATTTAAAAGCATATGGCTTTGTTTTTATATAAATTGTAATCCATGTGAAAGTTTAGTTTGATTCAAAATAAGAAAAAAGATTTTTTATAGGGCTAATTGCTATCTTTTTGAAAACAAGAAACCGCTCCATTGCGGACATAATGAAGCGGTTTGTTTGGTTTTTGTTTCTAAATGTATAAGGAGCGGCTATTTTTTCTTTAAAATTTCTTCCAGCACTACCGGCTCATTGGTTGTGATGAAATCTACTCCTTGGCTGATGAGCCATTCCATGTCTTTGGCTTCGTTTACAGTCCAGGCGTTTACTTTCATGCCGAGGTCGTGGCATTCCTTTATCCATTCAGGATGCTTTTGGAAGACACTGAAGTGATAGTCGGGACCGGCACAACCCCATGCTTTCAACTCCTTGGGGGTAAGGTCACCGGTCAGGTAGTAGACGGGGGTGCCTTTGGGTGCCAGACGGATAAACTCCTTGGTGGCATGTTGGGAGAAGGTGATATATTCCGTACGGTCCTCCAGTCCTTTGTCCTTTATCATTTTTACGATGCCCTCTACGGCTCGTGTTTCTTGTTCAGGGGTCTTGTGGGCTTTCAGTTCGAGGATAAGGCGGGTTTTCAGGCTTTTTGCCTTGTCCAGATACTGTTGCAGGGTAGGGAGTTGTTCGCCGTTGTCCAGTTGCACGGCGGTGCATACCTTGGCTGTGGCATCTTGCATAGTCACGCCTTTAAAGGTGGCGTCATGATTGACAACTAGCTGATTGTCTGTAGTGAGCCAAACATCAAACTCGGAGCCGTAGCAGTGGATAGAATCGGCCTTTACAAGTGCGGCAAGGGAGTTCTGAGCCGAACCGTCTGTAGTCCAGAAACCACGGTGGGCAATGACTTCCTGGGCTGGATAGTGCCGCATGCAGCAAAGAGCAGGGCGGAAGCAAAAAATAGTTTTTTCAGATTCATAATGATTAGGGTGTTTTGTTATGGACACAAAGATAAGTATTATATTTCTTTTATTAATCTAACCTCTGAGTAATTTCAGTATGTACTTTCCGGGCATCACGATACGGGCTTTCAGTTGGGGTGAGCTGTTCAACTCATATAGGATTTTCCAGATTTTCCCTCCCAGTTTTCCAAAATCCGTCAGTCTCAGGATGGCATTCAAATCGTGGATGTCGGTTACTTCTGCCTTGCCAGTTCTTCCATCAGCCTTGGTAATTATGCGTCTGTCTGTTGAGCGTGTACTCCGGTGGAGTCAGAAGAATCTCCTCCTTCCTTCTTCCGTCTCCCCTTGGGGAGATAGAGAGGGGTTTTCTTTATTCTCTTTATTTAGTTTATTTGCTAAAGCGCTGCTTGTTTTGGCATCCCTGATTCTCTGCTGGTTAACCAGTCCACCGCGACGTCCGGCCTCTTTTTTAGCTTCTTGTTGGGCGTCCCATGGCTCCATGCGGCGGCTTAGTCCGGGGGATGAGAAGCTTGTCTCGTTCACCTCGAACAGCGCATAGTCATAGATGATTCGCTTCAGTGTGGCGGTTGTCACCCTTGCTTTTTGTGCCAGTATGGGAATCACTTTCAGGCTGGCTTTATATTCATTCTGCAATCTGAGGAATTCGAGCACTGTCCAGTAAATGCCATATCCTTTCATACCTTCTTCTTGTATCATAATCATTAATTTTAGGTTGCTGCCGGCATTGGCATCATGTAGTAAATAAGCCTCCATAGCTTTTGATATTGGTGTTTTTTGTTAGTTTACTATCGGTCTCCACTCCATAAAATTCTCAATCAGAAAAGTCCGCCAGCCTTGTTGTTCCGCGTCCCAATAGGCTACGTGAGCTTTAATGCTTGTCATGTCATGTTTCTTTTTGAAGTCGCTTTCGTAGGAAACAAGGGTTCCTCTTCCCATGTGGAAGCTGCCGTCCTGCTTTCGGTAGGCTATCAATGCATATCCGTATCGCATGTATTCCAATAGGGAATTTATGCGTTGTGCCATCCATTGTACAGACTCCATGCTCAATGTCGTGTTTTCCGTAATCCGTTTTTCCCATAGTTTCTTTGTTTTTCTGTTTTGGATACAAATTTCTCCTCAAATTCAGTTTTTTCTTTTCCCATTTTTTATGTTTTTAGGGTTAGTAAATGTATGATAATCAGCAATGAAAAAGGGCTACTCCTTTCAGTACGGATGCTACGCCCTTGCCTTGTTGAGGCTACACCATCCGACAAGAAAGGTGTAGCCCTTCTGTCCGGTTGCTGACGGCGGCAAAATTACTGCCTTTCCAGGTACTGAACTATCAGTGATTTATCCTTACATCATATCCGTATGGGTCAATCAGTGTGGTGTCTTCCCGTTTTATGATGGCCCATACCTTCTCTAATTCGGTGATTATCGTACTGTAAGTCAAAGGCTTTTGCTCTCCTCTGGCTCTCTTTGTGAAGTTTTCGGATGCTACGAGCAGTTTGGCTATATCCGTTATTTTTCTAATTTTTGTACCTTCAAAATAGCCTGATTTAAAGGCTCTTAAGTAACCTACATAAACATGGGTCTGGTCTCCGTAGTAAACCCGTTCTGACAATAGCTTTTCATCCACTATGGAACTGTGTTCTTTTACTTTTGTTGCTTTTAGTTTCTGTGTATCAGATTGATACGACATGCTTCTCTGTTCGTTACTGTTGAGATGCTTCTTTTTTTGAGTTCTTTCATTTGTGTAATTCTTCGTTCGTTTAACTGTTTTTTATTCTGGTTAAAAAAATGCGAAAGTATAAAAAGTGAGGGAGAAATAAGGGAATTTTGGAGGGAAATGTGAAGGGCGAGTTGTAAATAGTTGATATATAAGATGATATGCTGTTTTAAAAACGTACGTTTAATGAACGCAAAGATAGAGACGTTTTTTGTAATGGCAAAATGTTTGATAGAAAAATGTTCCTAATAATAAATAATGATAAGTATATTACATTGAATTTCAGCAGTATATGCAATATATGTAATCAGTTAAAATCTTCTTATTTTTAGCTCTTTGAGTATGTCTTGTATAAGTTCGAAATAGGTGTTTTTTTAACGTACGATTAAAAAACGCTTTTTTGTTTCTAATACGTTCGTTTATAGTCTCTTACCAAAAGGTAATGAACAACCGCAGAGAATCTGTTGACAAGAAGGGCATAGTGCTTGTCAAACTTCCCATAAAATGCTCGCAAGTGATTGAACTACAGTTCTGTAATAGTAGTTCAAAGCCCCCAAGGAATACCTTTTTCTAAGTAAAATTAGCAAGAATAGAAATGGATAAAGAGACCGAAGTTTGGTTTGCTATGCGTGCCACATACCGCAGGGAGCTTGAAGCTATGCATCTTCTCGAAAAGGCAAATATTGGCTGTTTCATTCCCATGCAATATAAGATAAGTATCTGTAGGGGCAGGAAAGTCCGTGCTTTGGTTCCTGTCATCCGTAATCTGGTTTTTGTCCACGCACGTCCTTCCGAAGTGCAGCGATTTAAGTCTCAAATTACTTATTTGCAATATATTACTGATACCCGTAGCGGCCAGAAATAATCATTCCCGACCATGATATGCAGCGTTTCATAGCCGTTGCCGGTACCTACAATGACCATCTTCTCTATTTTCAACCCGAAGAACTGAATCTCTCCAAAGGTACGAAAGTCCGTATCACCGGTGGCGACTTCGAGGGCCAAGAAGGTGTTTTTCTAAAGGTAAAAGGTGCCCGTGATCGTCGTGTAGTAATTGCGATACAAGGTATCATTGCCGTTGCTATGGCGACCATCCATCCAGACCTCATCGAAGTAATCCGCTAGTCTTTAATTGTTAA
>ENA-OQDW01000986-OQDW01000986.1-human-gut-metagenome-genome-assembly--contig:-NODE-986-length-10962-cov-2.428611_pt1 | contig 10962 bp, 14 predicted proteins | sample MGYA00242784_ERZ504613 | MGnify/ENA primary metagenome ERZ504613 (study PRJEB26092, sample SAMD00036330) | human gut metagenome | host: Homo sapiens | study: EMG produced TPA metagenomics assembly of... | reverse complement strand
CGCACTTTTGGGCGTTGCGCTCATTTTCGTGGTATGGGCACTCGCCACGAAAAAGGAAAATGCCAAGAGCTATCTGACAGCCTGGCTGGTATGTGTCATATTCACCCTATTATTCATCACCAACAAATAACCGTCATGAAAGAATCATTCTCATACTCGGACTTGCCGCCTCGATAGGGCTGATGGGAACCGGCAGTGTTCATGCCCAGTTCGTCGTGCATGATCCCGGCCACACCCTGCTGAACTCAACGGAATGGATCGCCAATGTCAAGAAATGGGTTACACAAATCAATGAAATGATCGATGCCCAGGAACTGCGGCTCGGCCTGCAAAAGATCGACCAGTTGAAGGAACTCAAATCATTGAAAGAGCTTGCCGACCTGCTGGACGACGTAGCCTGCCTGAGCAGCGACTACAGCTTTTACCTGAACGTAGGATCGAATTACCACTGCCTGAAATTTCTCAACTTTCAGCGTGTGACCGTCAATCTGAGCCTGAGTACCGACCTGCTGTTCAAGGTGGCCACCGTGACCAGTTACTTCTCGATGAACTCGGAAGGGCGCATGTCCTTTATCGAGCAGGTGAAGGAATCGGTGGAAAAAGCCGCCGAAGAGATGCGTGAGTTTAACGAATCCGTGCGTTCCACGGTCATTTACAAATCCATGAAGGGGCATAACCGGAAGACCTATTACCAGGGACGGTTGGCCGCTTTCACACGACACACCAATTAAACGTTATGAATCAAGATAATTTTCTCTGGGGACTTCAGATCACGGACGGTCTGACGATGGAACTCGTTTCGCAAATGACGGTCATCGCCTTCGGTGTTGGTGTCATCTGCTTTATCTGCAACCTGGCATACAACTATCTCTATCACGGAGCCAGCCAGCTGTTAAGCCCGAATGAGGACAAATTTCCCGACATGATGGAAATCGCCCGTTGCCTGGTACTGTTCTTCTGCCTAAGCATGTACACCCCCATCGCCCAAACCATCGTAGGCACGATGGAAGTAATCAACGAAGCCACCTCGCTGACCTCCGAGCGTGCGCAGGAATTTGCCCAGTTCATGGCACAATCAGCCACCGAACAAGGAGAGATGATTGTCGAATACGACAAACACAGCCTCCAGTCGGAGGTAGCAGCCGGAGAAGACAACACCGGCGCCATGCAGCACGAACTGGATAAAAAGATGGAAGAGGACGAAATGACCGGTGTACGCTCCAGCGTGGAGAAGATTGTGCAGCTGCTCAACCCCGCCAACCTCGCCACCCTTGTACTTCATGGCATTTCCGCCCTATTGGTAGGAATCATACAAGTAGTCATCTTGGGTATCGGCGTGGTCATTGTCAAGCTATTGGTCATTCTCGGCCCGTTTGTCTTTGCCGTAAGCATGCTGCCGGTCTTTCAGAAACAGTTGAGTATCTGGTTCGGTACGCTCTGCTCCGCCTGTATGGTATTCACCGTCATCAATATCCTGAATCAAATCATGTGGCAGACCTTCAAGGCCATCTATACGGAAAGTGCCGACATGGTAGACGCAGCTACGCAGCAGATACAATATTTAGGAATGGATCTCGCCTTAATCGGTGCTTATTGCAGCTGTTTCTGGCTATCCTCCAAAATCGTAGGACACAGCGATGCCGGGAAAATCATTTCGAAAACCGTGTCAATCGTCACCACGGCGGCCACCATCGCCCTGATGGGAGGCGCAGCGGCAGGCGGCAAGCTGACCAACGTAGGCGGTGCCGCCTCTATTGGGGCAAGTTTCATAAACGACAACAATAAAAAATAGAACTATGAATCTGATGAAATTCAAAGGAGCAGATGATGCGGTCAAGCTGACTATCCGGCTTTCAGCCGGGTACTGCATCATCCTGACTATCGCTTTTGCCAGCAGTATCATCTTCCTTATCAACAAAATAGAAAAAGCATACGGCCAGGCTCTCGTCATCGACAGGCAGGGAGAAGTCTATGAGGCAAGCAGCCTGTCTGCCAGCGATATGCGGCAATACGAATACATGAACCATGTAAAGACCTTCGTAACCCACTGGTATGCCTTTGACGAAAGCAGCTACGAGAAGAACATTTCGCTTGCGCTCAACCTCATAGGCAACAAGGGGAAGGAGCTGTTGAACGAGTACAACGATGTGAATATGCTGAACTCACTCATACAAAAGAATATCCGTTACGGGGTACGCATCAAGGATGTAGAGATTAACACCCAAACGATACCCGTTTCCGGAAAGATAATCTTCACGCAGACCGGGTACCGGGCACGGGGAAGCATCTCACGTAATATCGAAGCGGAGTTCACCATCTATGATATGCTGTCCCGCAGCGAGGAAAATGCGCACGGAGCCAAGATAGAAGATTGGATTGTCCGCTATTCCGAACCCGTGGAAAGCAACGGCGCCAACACATCGCAGGCAGCTTCTCCGGGCAAGAATGAAAACCAGTCAGAAACCTCTAAACCAACCGACCATGGAACCGAATAAACTTATCAAAGACAAGAACAAGCTGTTGATGGCCATCCCGGTAATCCTGGGCATCCTCTTCCTTTATGTATTCTTCATCCGTGAGGACGGGAACGTGCCGTCAGGGAGTGACAGACAGACCGCCTCGCAAGCCTTTCTGGAACCACAGTCGGAAATGGCCGACAAGGTGAACGACAAGATGGAAGCCTATAAGCAGGACAAACTGGAAGAGCAGGAGAAGGCACGCATCCTGAAAGAGTCTCAAGTCAAAGGATCTGATTTTTACTTCGAGCTGCAAAACCAGCAGGAACGGTATGACCGTGCCACACTGGAGCGCATCCGCCGTATGCAGAACGATCCGTACAGCGAAGTCATGGCAGAATACGGAGGTGGCCGGAACGGACGCTTCTCTCATCAGCTGGAAAGCCAACTGGACGGACTGGAGGACGAGCAGGCGCTCAACGAGATTATCCGGGAAGCCAAGAAGAACTCACGCATCCGCAAGGAACTGGAAGAATCCGACAAATACCGCAAGCGCATGTATGAACGGATTGTCAATTATGACCAAGAGGGAAAAACGGAGAAAGCCGCTGCCAACCCTTCCGGCCATCCATCCGCCGACAGCCTGATGCAAAAAGGCCCGATCTACCGTGCCGAAAACGGCAAGCGGGTACGCCGCCAACCGACCTCCACACCGGGAAACAGCAACCTCTTCAGGGCTTGCATCCACGGCGACCAGACCGTAGTCACGGGCAGTACGGTACGGATGCGGTTGCTTCAGGACGTAACCCTATCCGGCATGAAGATACCGGCCAACACGCTGTTTTACGGTGTCGCCACTTTGGGAGCCAACCGCCTCGATGTGGTGGTCAGCAACCTGAAGGTAGGAGACAACCTCAATCCCGTATCGGTGGTTGTCTTCGACAATGATGCCATGGAAGGTTTGAACCTGCCCAATAACCTGAAAGCCAGTGCAGCCAAGCGTATGGAACAAGGTCTTGTACAGAACATCGACATGCCGCTCTCTTCCATCGGCACGATGGCCAGCGAAGTGACCAGCGTAGTCAACGCCACCACCCAGGTAGCCAAGCAAATCTTGAACATGAGCCTCTCACAAGTGAAGGTACATCTCAAGTCCAACTACGAAATGTATATCCAGGAAGAGAGTCAGGAATCGAAGTTGCGCAGGCAAGCCGTGCAAGCGGAGTTACAGAAGCTCTATGAGCAAATGGAACAAGAGAAAACGAACAAGAAAAATCATCCCCTTCAAACATTGATAGACAAATTATGATAGACATTCTCAATTACCTGCTTGCGCTGTCAGCGGTCTTTTTCGGCTATCGGATCTACGTATCACGCCGGAACGGACGAGCCTTTAAAGAAATCCGTCCGCTGACCGTTTCTTTCGGCATTACCCTGCTTCTTCTATGGGGCATTACCGTATTCACCGCCTTTTTTTCAAGAACCGTTTAACATATCGACAACATGAAGAAATATATTTATCTACTGTTTTACTGCTTTGTGTGCAGTCTGCCGCTCTTCGCTCAGGAAAACGGCACTCCCCGGCAACAAGCCATCAGCCAAAAAGACATCTTTATCTCTTTCGACTGTGTGAAACACCTGGTATTCCCTGTGCAAGTATCTGATATCGCCATCGGCGAACAGGAGCTTGTCATGGCCAGCCGGGTAGAAGAGGCGCCCCATATCGTCAGGCTCTCGGCGCAAGCGGAAGGATTCACCGAAGAGACCAACCTGACCGTAGTCTGCATCGACGGAAGCGTTTACACCTATCACATCCGCTACCTTCCCGAAAGCGGCACGGATTCGCACCCGAACATTTACGAGGACAACGGGAAATGGCAGCACCATGACTATCAGGCAGAAGTCAGCGACCTCCATCTGGCCGAGTTCTTCTTTCCGGAGGACATCGCTTACGGACGCCCGGCAACGAGGTGTCCTTCACTCTGGCCGCCTACAACAACCAGTTGAAAGTATCAACCGCCAAAGATGCCGTGGCATATTCCAACCTGTTTGTGGTGGATAAGGCCATGAACACTTACCACATCACCATCAAACGGGGCAATACCTCCGTATTCACCTACAATTTCGATGACCAGCGCAAATATACCGCCCATGTGGATGTGAACAGCGAGGAAATGGAAAGATGCATCCAAGAGCTGCGCACCAAGAAGCGCAACATCTACAGCCTGGGGGTCATCGAGAACAAGTTTGAGTTGTCAATGGCCAATCTGTATGTGCATGAGGACTTCATGTTTTTCATCTTTGACCTGAAAAACAAATCATACATCGACTACGACATCGAGTTTGTCAAATGTTTCCAGCGTGACCAGAAGAAGAGCAAGAACGCCATCCAGCAAGAAACGACCATCGAACCTATTTATCAGAAAGATTTTGATACGAAAATCAAGGGCAAGAGCCGGAACCGGCTGATACTTGGTTTCGACAAATTCACGATACCCGATGATAAGGTATTCGAGATCGAGATTTACGAGCGAAACGGCGGGCGGCACATCAAGCTGGCCGTGTTGAACGAATACATCCTTTCCGCAGAACCCTTATACAAGCCACAGCCATGAAACTGAGAGAAGCATTAGACACCTATATGTTCGACAACGTGGGACAGTTCGGCGGCATCGCCGAATCACTGGGCTATCAGACCGAATACCGGGACGGATATTTCCGGTTCCGCAAAGACGGGGAAGAGCTGAGCATGAGCGTAAGCGAAATCAGGGAAAAAGCCGGAGCAAAGTACGATGAAAGCCTTCGTGACCAATCAAAAGAACGTGTATCCGCCCTTTTTAACAAGGAACGTGCCAATGATCCTAAATATGTCGCCGAGCTGGAGAAGGAGGGCATCAGCATCAAGCGGTGGGAGAACCTGAAGGGACATGACAAGGACGGCTTTACCGTCATCGACCATCGCCTGAAGGTATGCTACACCGGACAGTCGCTCTATGAATACGCCTACAAGCAAGGGAACATCCTCGACGGGAAAGGCACCAAGCTGGAAAAGGGTATCATGTCTGATTTGATGGAGATACACGGCAAACCGGGGAAGCTCCGTTTAAACGATGACGGAATCTCCGTATTCTACCGCAAAGAGGCGTTGGTTATCCCGGACAAGGTGCTGGGAAAGAAGTTGGGCAAGAAAGAGAAAGAACAGCTGCTTGCCGGTGACATCGTACCCATCACCGTAAATAAGAAGGACATCCTGCTGCAAGTTGACCGGGATCTGAACTCCGTCATCCTGCGCACCAACCAGGAAATCAAGATTCCCGATATCATCGGGCAGACCAGCGAATATGGCGGCTACAAGTTAACCAAAGCCGACAAATACCTGCTCGCCAACGGCCATGCACTGGAGAACAAGCTGTTGCACAGTCCGGAAGGCTACTTCATTGCCGACATCCAACTGACGGATGACAGGAAAGGAGTCATGATACAGAACATACAGAGTATCACTCCCGGCAAGGCACAAGAGCTGATCAAGGCCATGACCCCCAAACTGGAAGCCCATGCGGCCAACATAGAGGCTGCAAAAGAGCAAAAACACGAAGAGGGGCGCAATATGGAAGCCGAGTTTAAGGAAGCGGTGGGCAAACATGACTTTGAAAAAATCGGGAAGCTCAAAGAGGAAGGATATAAACCCAGTGAAGAGTTTATCAAAGGAATCGGTAAGGAACACGGTCTGGATGAAAGGCAAACCCATGAAGTCATCCAGCTGTTCGGCACCAAGCCGGAAGAACAGGGCGAACATGAAAGGCAGGCCGCACGTCTGTTGGATGCCGCACAGACCGACAACTTTCATGTCATCCAAGAGATACAGAAAGAAGGGTACCGGCTCACCCAACAAGACCTTACCCGGATGCGTGAAACGGGTGTGCAAGCCAACACGCTGATAGCCGTACAAAAGATTTTCGGGATGGAAGGCAGCACAAAGACACTGGGAGATGTCAAACTGGCCAGCACACCCAAACCCGACAACAGCAAGGAAATGGCCCGTCCGATAGCCAGCACCATCAACCGGGCTTTCAATGACTTATAACCTAAAAAATCAGGAATTATGGATTACGATGAATTAGTACAGAAAAACATTGCAGGAGAAATCTGTGACTTAGAGTTTCTACTTGCACAGGAAGAGCTTGCACAAGCCTATCAAGAAGAGATGGCTGCCAAGCAGCAAGAGATAAACAACCAAACGGCCAGAGAATGGCTGCTTGATTACGAGAACAGAAATCTATACCAATAAATCATGGATACAGCAAGTGACAAAGCATTACAGCATTTCGCCGAACTGATGATCGAAAAGATAAAGCAGGTGGAAGACAACTGGCAGAAGCCTTGGTTCGGGATAAAGGGTGGGGGACTTCCGCAAAATATCGAGGGAAGAACCTACAACGGAGTAAATTCCTTCATGTTGTTTCTACTTTCGGAAAAAGAGCAGTACAGCCTGCCGGTCTATATGACCTTCATGCAAGCCAAAGACAGCGGCCTTAACATACTGAAAGGAGAAAAGTCATTCCCGGTCATTTACTGGAATTTCTCAGTAAGAGACAAGAACGGAAAGAAAATACCTTTCGACGTATATAAGAACCTGGATAAAAACGAGCAGCAGGAATATAAGGTCACGCCGTTTCTGAAGACATACAATGTGTTCAACGTACAGCAGACCAATCTTCAGGAAACGAAACCGGAGAAATGGGAAGCATTGAAGGAGCAATTCAAGATACCGGCCATCAAGGACGAGCAAGGGATGCTCACCGTGCCTCTGATTGATGCGATGGTACGGGAACAGCAATGGATCTGCCCCATTTATTCCAAGGAAGGAAATAGTGCTTACCATGCAAGGGGAGAAGATAACCATATCGTCGTACCCCTGAAGGGGCAGTTTAAGGACGGAGAGAATTTCTACTCCACACTACTGCATGAGATGGCGCACTCGACTGGAGAACCTGAGCATCTGAACCGGGAAAAAGGCGTGATTTTCGGAGACAAGCAATATGCCAAAGAGGAACTGGTTGCCGAACTCACCTCCGCTACCGTCGGGCAAAGCCTGGGAATATCCACCATATCCGGGAAGAAAATGCCATGTATCTAAAAAACTGGCTGGGAGCCTTGAAAGAAGATCCCAAATTCATCTATAACATCCTTGCCGATGTAGGCAAAGCCAGTAATATGATTCAGGAACACGCCTCACGGATGGAACAGTACCTCACACCGGAGGAACGGTTTACGCTGGCCGTCCTGCAAGACAACCGTCCGGTATTGGAGCAGATGAAGAATGAAGGTTTTATTCCTTCATCCCGACAATTGGAAAACCTCGCCGCCAACCATCCCACGGCAAGCAACCTTGAAACACTATACGGCACTTTCGGCATTTCGCTGCCTGTCATGGAGCGGAACCGGCCATGAAAAATACGAATGAGCCACAGCTCGGATTATAAACTTTTAAAAACCATCATTATGTTTACAGGACAAATTATCGGTTATGTCGGTGCGGATGCCCGGCAGAACAAGAACGGAAAAGGATTCAACTTCCATGTATCCACCAAGTACAAGAACGTGAACAACGAGGAACAGACCCTATGGGTATGCTGCTTCGTAAATTACGAGAGTAAGGTCTTTGAGTATCTGAAAAAAGGGACACAGGTATATGTCTGCGGCGATGTGTATGCCGATGTATTCCAGAAGGATGACGGTAGCCACATCCCATCCGTCAGCCTGACCGTCTCACGCATTGAGCTACTGGGAAAGGCTGAGAAAAAAGAGAACGGTGACGGAACGGCAACCGGACAACCCCAATAATTGCAACGGCCATGGAAAGAGAAAAGAAAGACCTGTCATTCATCCTGATCCTGCTATCCACGCTCATCGGGACAGCCGTACTGTTTCAGTGGGCTATCGTTACGGGATTATACGCTCCACTACGTAATCCGGCCATGTGGGAAAGGCTGATGGAAAAGGATGCCCTATTCCGGTTTCTCTACGTCATCCTGATCGGCGGTCTTGCTTTTCTCTTCCCGGTAGGCAAGGTGAAAGACGAAAACAAGAAATGGGTTTACACCAGTATGACATTGGTTTCGGCATCCATGCTGGTTATCGGATTCAGCCGGTTATCAGCGTGGTATAACCTATTTGTGTTTCCTACTGTGTTTGTGGCGTACACGCTGCTTGTCATCAAGACTCTGCCTTATTTCATCCGGCGCCATGCCCAATCCGATGACAGCATTTTCGGGTTAAGCCGGGAAGAATCAGCTTTCTACTTCCGCTTTGAGACCACCTCCGGGCCGTTGGTCATCCATAAGCCGCAGCAGAATGTCTATATTGACGGCGGTCCGGGAAGCGGTAAATCGGAAAGCTGGATCAAGGGAATCATCTACCAGTGCGCCGAGCGCAACTATGCCGGATTCGTGTACGACTGGGAGGGTGATCCCACCAAGACAAGTCACCCACCTCTCACGTATCGCATACGGAAGCATCGAATATTTTCGGGACAAAGGAATGGAAACGCCCCGTTTCGCCTATATCAATTTTGTGGATATGTCGCGAACAGTCAGGGTGAACGTACTTTCCCCACAATACATGTCAAAGGGTAACGAATCGCTATTCATCCGTAATATCATCATAACACTGATGAAAAACTTGGAAGCAAGCTGGAAAGAAAAGACTGATTTTTGGGCCAATAACGCCATCAACTATGTCTATTCAATCGCCTACAAATGTTTCAAGGAAAGAGAAGTCAGGTATCTGTACGCTTCCCCATCGTGATAGCCCTTGCCCTTTCGGACAGCAATCTGGTATTCCATTGGTTATCGGAAGATCCTGAAATAGCTCTGAATATGTCTTCTATGCTGACCGCCTGGAAATTAGGCGCACAGCAACAGACGGCCGGTGCCGTATCTTCCGCACAAACCCCGTTGGTACTCCTGAACAACAAATATATCTTCTGGGTGCTGTCACCACTTCCGGAAGAAGAGTTTTCGTTGGATATTACCAACAAAGCACATCCCACCCTTCTGTGTGTAGGAAACGCACCTACCATCAAGGAAGCCGTTTCTCCGGCCATCTCCTGCATCGGCAGCGTCCTTATGTCTCAAATGAACAATCCTGGCAAAGCGACCAGTATTTTTATGGTGGATGAGTTTCCGACCATCCTACTTCAAGGTATAGACACTTTTATCGGTACCGCCCGAAAACATAACGTGGCCACAATCCTCGCCGTACAGGACTTCAATCAGGCGGTCAGGGATTACGGGGAAAAAAGTGCCAACATACTGAAAGCCTCCTGCGGGACACAGGCTTACGGTATGACCGGAAACGAGAAGACAGCCAAAGACATTGAGAATTTGCTTGGGGAGAAAAAAAGAAGCACAAGAATCCTACTCTCATCAAACAAGCGGAAGCGACAGCGTGACCGAAAGCCTTCAAAAAGAAAAAGTATTAAAAGCCAGGGATATCGCGGGCCAAGCAGCCGGACACTTCATTGGCAAGATTGCCGGAGGCAAACCGCCATTCTTCAACGTGCAGATGGATATGTGCCGTTTGGAAGAGAAGGAGATACCCCGTTTCTCCTTGCCGGTCAGACTAGGCAACGGCAAAGAAGAGATGGAACTGGAAATCCTGGAAGAGATTATCCAGCAGAACTACATTAAAATCATTGAAGATGTCAACGCTATCCTTAAAAAGATAGAGGACAAATTAAAAGAAAAGTCAGCAGTTCCGGCAGCCGGGACACATAAGACAGAACAAAAAATCATCCGATAACATTCAACAAAAGAATCCTACCATGAGAAAAATCCATTCATTATTAGTGGCAGCCTGCTTATTGGCGGCTTCATGCAACAGAGAGGAAATCCAACCGGAAACAGACAAAGCCGGTATGTATCACATCACCGTAGCCGTAACCGGCACCTCACCCAAAGGCAGTGTACATATATATAATCTTGACGACGTGAAATTCAGGAACGAACGCACCGGCACCTCCGCATTTTCCGTAGATGAGACCTTCACCGATAAAGTGGAATACAGTACGGAAAAGCCGGTCAGCCAAATTACCGTGCAAGGCATCCTCTATTCAAAAGAGAACGCAACCATCACCCTGCAAATAAAGAAAGACGGTGAAAGCGTGTTCAACCAGAGTAAACAGTTAGAGGCCGTTCCCGGTATAGACACTACTGTTGATTTGGTTTACAGTACCATAAAATAAAAAGCAACCATATTCAAAAATCAGGTATTTTCTCTTTTACACTTGAACGGATTTTATTATCTTTGTGAAAGATAATCTTTCTCACTTATAATATAAAACTAACACAGATGAAGTTCAACCAATTTATAGACAGACAGGATTCTTTGAAGAGATTGCGCAATGCTCTTTTAAGAACAACACCCCAGTTTCTTGTCATATACGGCAGAAGACGTATCGGTAAATCCACGCTCATTAAAGAGATCATGCAAGACAAGGATGTAT
>ENA-OQDW01000985-OQDW01000985.1-human-gut-metagenome-genome-assembly--contig:-NODE-985-length-10966-cov-2.398376_pt1 | contig 10966 bp, 16 predicted proteins | sample MGYA00242784_ERZ504613 | MGnify/ENA primary metagenome ERZ504613 (study PRJEB26092, sample SAMD00036330) | human gut metagenome | host: Homo sapiens | study: EMG produced TPA metagenomics assembly of... | reverse complement strand
TGCCGCAAAGCCCATTCCTTTCCTTTTCTTTTTCACTTTGTCTCCACCTTGCTGTTCTTTTTAGTCTACCAGCTTGTCCAGTTCTTTTACATATTCTGTCTGGCTGGAAATCTTGTGTTTTGCCTGCGCCGCATATTTGTTGACTGCCGCCTGCGACTTTTTGATTGACTGCATCGTGCCGGCTCCTGCCACGCATCCGCCCGGACAGGCCATGCCTTCGAGAAGATAACCGTTGTACTTTCCGGCCTTTGCCATTGTCAGCAGTTTCCGGCATTCCTTCAGACCTTCTGCATTTGCCATCTTGATTTCGCGGTCCGGGTATTTTTCACGGATTACATTTTCCACAGATTTTGCAACGCCGCCGGAGACAGCAAAGTTTCTTCCGTCCACCGATGCATCGCTGACGCCGTCCGGATCTTCCTCAAGTGCACTCACATCTACCTGGCGCGCATCGAAAATGCCCGACATCTCTTCAAACGTCAGAACGAAGTCCACCTCACTGCGGACAGACCGGCGCATGGCCTCCAGTTTTTTCGCCGCACACGGTCCGACAAAGACAACCTTCGCATTCGGATTGTGTTTCTTGATCAGACGCGCCGTCAGCGTCATCGGGGTCAGTGCCATCGAGATACAGTTAGCGTAATCCGGGAACAGTTTCTTCGCCATTACAGACCAGGCCGGACAGCAGGATGTCGCCATAAACGGCAGTTTCTCCGGAACTTCGTTCACAAAATCCTCTGCCTCCTGTGCCGCACAGAGATCCGCTCCGATCGCAACTTCAAAGACATCCGCAAAGCCGAGCTTTTTCATCGCCGCACGCAGTTTTCCAGGCGTTACTTTCGGTCCGAACTGGCCGACAAACGCCGGTGCCAGCGCTGCATAGACGCGCTCTCCCGACTGGATCGCACGGATTACCTGGAAGATCTGGGATTTGTCCGAAATAGCGCCGAACGGGCAGTTGACGAGACACTGGCCGCAGGATACACATTTCTCGTAATCGATATCCGCTTTTCCGTTCTCATCTGAACCGATGGCATCCATTCCGCAGGCTCTCGCACACGGACGCTCCTGAATGATAATAGCCTGGTATCCGCATACCTTGGCACACTGACCACATTTGACGCATTTATCCTGATCAATATAGGATCGTCCATTGGTGCGGTCCAGCGTAATGGCCTTTTTCGGACAGACTTCCACGCACGGATGTGCAAGACATCCCTGACATCCCTCCGTGATCAGAACCCGTTTTTCATGACAGGCGTTGCATGCAAATTTGATGACATTAATGAGCGGCGGTGTATAATATGTCTCCGCCTGATCCGCCAGTTTGATATTGTCCGAGATCGGGGCGTGCTCTGCCGCGCTTCTGCACGGAAGTCCCATTGCAAGGCGAAGCCGCTCTCCTACAATCGCCCGCTCCAGAAACACATCATTTCTAAAATTTCCGACCTCACCGGGAATTACACGGTAAGGAATTTCCTCGATCGTCTTTTCCACCGGAGAGTCCACGTCATACGCCATTTTTGCAACTTCCGTAAAAATGGCATGGCGGATTTCCTGAATTCTTGTTTCTACTCCTCTCATTCTTTCTTCCTCCTGCTGTATTTTCCTCCGCATCTTTTCAGTTAAAATTATTCCGCTTTCTATTACTATACTTGATTTCGAAAGTATTGTCATCTTTTTCCCGTATTTTTGCTGAAAAATTTCGGTCTGCACAAAAAAGAACCTGCCGTCTCTGTATCATTTCACAGAAGTGACAGGTTTCTTATTTTTACCGCTCCCAGAGATCCGGGGCGAGTTCGTCTTTTTTCATACGCTGCATCAGTTCATCCACAGCCTGTTTCGGGTTTTTGTTTTCAAACAGAACCTGATTGACGGCCTGAATGATCGGAGTTTCGATTCCGAATTTTTTCGACAGGGTAAGACCCGCTTTTGCGGAATAGACGCCCTCGACGATCATCTGAACCTCATCCATCGCCTGCTGCATCGTTCTGCCCTGGCCGATCAGGTATCCGGCTTTCCGGTTCCGGCTGTGAACGGAAGCACACGTTACAATCAGGTCGCCGATACCGGAAAGACCGTAGAAGGTTTCCGCATGGGCACCCATCGCCGTGCCGAGCCGTGCAATTTCCGCGATCCCGCGGGTAATCAGAGCCGCTTTCGTATTGTCGCCGTAGCCAAGACCATCCGCCGTTCCGGCTGCCAGTGCGATGACATTTTTCAGAGCTCCGCCAAGTTCAATTCCCGTGATGTCCGGGCTTGTGTAAACGCGGAAGACCGGACTCATGAACACATTCTGCACATACAGTGCGCTCTCGCGGTCATGCGCGCCGACAACGATCGTGGTCGGCAGGCCGCGGCCGACTTCCTCTGCGTGGCTCGGTCCGGAGAGAACAACGACATTCGCTCCCGGCACTTCCTCCTCGATGATCTGAGACATCGTCATCAGGGTATCGGCTTCCACGCCTTTTGCCACATTGACGATGAGCTGGCCGTCCGGAATATCCGCCGCATACTTTTACATGTGGTTCGCACGTACGGGGATGCTTTTGCCATTACAAGGATGTCCTGTCCTGAAAGGGAGCCGCGCACATCGCAGGTGAATTTCATTTCATCCGGCAGTCTGACGCCCGGAAGCTTCGTCAGATGCTCTCTGTGTTCCTTTAAGCTCTTAATTTCCTTTTCATTTTCCGAGCAGATCGTCACGTCATGCCCGTTGTTGCAGAGCAGGAGGCCGAGGGCGGTTCCCCAGCTTCCTGCTCCGATGATGCTAATCTTTGCCATATTTTATTTCTCCGACTTTTTGGATAAATACGTTTTCCGCTCTGTTCCCGCGATGAGACGCTTGATGTTTGCACGGTGCTCCCAGAAGGCAAGCACGGCAAGAAGTGCGATCACCACGTACATCTCATAAAGATACGGCGGTTCCAGCGCAAAGCAGCCCGCCTGTCCCATGATAACGGCCATTGCAAAAAAGACAACGTAAACCATCATGGAACCGAGGGAAACATAGTGTGTTACTGCAAGATTCAGGAAAAACAGCGCTGCACAGACCAGCGTGATTCTCCAGTCAAACGAGATAATCAGACCCGCGGTCGCAGCGATTCCTTTTCCGCCGCGGAAGCCTAAGTAAAACGGGAAGTTGTGGCCGAGAATCGTTCCGGCCGCAGCATACACCGTCAGCAATTTCAGCATTTCCGGGTGCGATGCACCGAAGATCAGGCGTACCGTCAGGACCGCCAGAATGCATTTGATGCAGTCGCCGGCAAGCGTGATGGCGCCTGCTTTTTTCCCTAAAGTCCGGAGCGCGTTGGTCGTTCCTGCGTTTCCGCTGCCGTGTTCCCGGATATCAATTCCCTTCGTCCTTCCATAAATATATGAGGTCTGAAAAAGGCCAAATGCGTATCCGATCAAAAGGCATATGATCCGTACCATAACTCTTTACTGCTCCTTCTCTTTTCGTTCTCTGATGATGAATTTCAGCGGTGTGCCGCGGAAGCCGAACGACTCTCTGATTTTATTCTCCAGATATCGAACATAGGAGAAATGCATCAGTTCTTTGTCGTTGACGAAAATAACAAATGTCGGCGGTTTGACCGAAACCTGTGTCATGTAGTAGATTTTCAGTCGTTTTCCACGGTCTGACGGCGGCTGCTGCATTGCCATTGCCTCGGTCAGAATCTCGTTCAGGACACCGGTCTGTACGCGCAGGTTCTGGTACTGCAGAACCATGTCGATCGTCTCGAACAGCTTCGGAAGACGCTGTCCTGTCTTCGCAGAGATGAACAAAAGCTCTGCGTACGGCATGTAAGCCAATGTATTTCTTACTTTTTCGGTAAAGCGGTAGATCGTCTTGTCATCTTTTTCCAAGGCATCCCATTTATTTACCGCAATGATCATACCTTTTCCACGCTCATGGGCGATACCGGCAATTTTGGCATCCTGCTCGGTGACGCCCTCGGTTGCATCGATCAGAAGAACAACGACATCTGCGCGCTCTACGGCAGATACGGTACGGATGATGCTGTACCGCTCCAGCTCCTCTTTGATCTTGTTTTTCTTTCGAAGGCCTGCGGTATCGATGAAAATATATTCATTTCCATTGTGCATGATCGTGGTATCGATCGCATCGCGCGTCGTTCCGGCGATGTCGGATACGATGACACGGTTCGAGCCCAGCAGTTTGTTGACCAGGAGGATTTTCCGACGTTCGGTTTTCCGACAATGGCGATGCGCGGAATCTCGCTCTCCTCCTCGTTTTCCATCTCCGGATCAAAGTAACCTGTCACCTCATCGAGCATATCGCCGATGCCGAGCTTTCCGGATGCGGAAATGGCGTGCGGCTCTCCGATGCCGAGGTTATAGAATTCATAAACATCCATCATCTGACGGTCAAAGTTATCTACCTTGTTGACAACGAGTACAACCGGCTTGCGGCTTCTTCTCAGCATGTCTGCCACTTTTGCATCCGCATCTACAAGTCCCTGACGGACGTCAGTGATGAAGATGATGACATTTGCGGTATCAATGGCGATCTGCGCCTGGTCTCTCATCTGGGAGAGAATGATATCTTTGGATTCCGGCTCAATACCGCCGGTGTCTACCAGCGTAAATTTGTGGTTCAGCCACTCCACGTCGGCATAAATACGGTCACGGGTTACACCCGGTGTGTCTTTTACAATCGAAATATTGTCTCCGGCTAATACATTAAACAGGGTGGATTTACCCACGTTCGGCCGGCCCACAATTGCTACAATCGGCTTGCTCATACATTGTTCTCCTTCTGTGTATCGTCTCCTGGTTTTCCTCCACAACGGCTTTCACCAGGTCGCTGCCCGGCTCATCGATAATCTGTACCGGTGTTTTCAGGCGCTCTTCCACCTCTTCCACCGTCACATCGTCGAGAAAGACGTTTTTTCCCGAACGGAGCATGTTGCACGGAAGCAGCAGGCAGTCGCCAAGATCTCTTCCCTCTAACTGCTCCATCAGATCCTTTCCGGTAATCAGACCGGATACGGTAATGGATTCTCCAAAGAAATAGTTGATAATCGTGACAACCTCCGCCTGTACATTCGGATATTTTTCACGAATTTTCTGCATGTGTTTTTCCAACGACGGCGCCGCAGCTTTTCCGGTCGCAATCGTTACATGGCGGTGACGGTCATCCCCTTCTCGTTTCGAAAGTTCTTCCGCAACCTCGTCCTCCAGAAGCCGGAGCATTCCCACTCCGTTTTCCAGCTGGATATAGCCATCGTAATTTTCCTCCTCCGGGATCGGCTCTCCCGCCAGCAGATACCATTTCATCACCAGCATGGATAAAGTGAAGTCCCCACTGTTCATACAGCTTTTTCTGCCATTTGTGAATCGTGGCAAGAACTTCTTTTGCATCCTCCCTGGTAAACGGTTCCAGAGGCGCCAGTCCGTCGCGGTACTTCGAAAGTCCGACCGGGACAACCGAAACACTTTTCAGATGCGGCAGATATTTTGACAGATCCGAAATACTGCGCTCCAGCTCTGCGCCGTCGTTGTATCCCTTGCAGAGCACAATCTGTCCATTCATCTCGATTCCCGCCTCGTAAAGGCGCTGGACCTTCGGAAAGATATTGCCCGCAAAACGGTTGTGCAGCATTTTGCAGCGGAGCTCCGGGTTCGTTGTCTGGAACGAAATATTGATCGGTGCCAGATGGTAGCGGATAATCCGGTCGATATCGTGGTCGCTCATGTTGGTCAGTGTAATATAGTTTCCCTGCAGGAAGGACAGACGCGAATCGTCATCCTTAAAATACAAGGTGGGACGCATTCCCGGCGGCATCTGATCGATGAAGCAGAAAATGCAGTTGTTGCTGCAGGAACGGTACTGATCCATGAACTCGTTCTCGAATGTGATGCCGATTTCCTCGTCATACTCTTTTTCGATTTCCAGGTCCCATTCCTCGCCGTCCTTTTTCCGGATCGTGAGTTCCAGATACGTGTCGTTGGTCTGGAAGTGGTAATCGAAGACGTCCTCGATGATTTCCCCGTTCACGCGGAGCAGTTCATCTCCCGGTTCGAGTTCCAGTTCTTCGGCAATACTGCCCGGTTCTATTGTCTTGATAATGTGTTTCGTCTTGTTTTTCACAGATCTTACGTTTTGGCCTTTCCATTTACTTCTTTATAACTTCTCTTTGCCCAGTAAAAAGCGTGCTTTTTTGCATACCTTCCGGACATTCATCCATTATAATAACAACAACCTGCACAAAAAGCAAGGATTCTTTCGTTTTTTGCTTGACGCGCCCTTTGTTTCGATGATATAAATAGGAAGAAAAAGCTTTGTAAAATATGTCGATTACTGGAGGTTTGTATGGCTAATTTAGATTTACTTGAAAATTCCATTCCGGTCGCCCCGTTAAAGCTCGCCGCTCTGCCGGGCAGCATGGAAATGGCAAAAAAAGTCGATGCGTATCTGGTTCAGTTCCGTAAAGAGCTCTCCGAGCGCCGCAACGGAGTTCCCTTTTCCGGATATTCCGAGGATTCTTTCCTGATTGACTGCGAGTGCCCGCGTTTCGGTTCCGGCGAAGCAAAAGGAAAGATCAACGAATCTGTCCGTGGTGCCGATCTTTACATTCTGGTCGATGTCTGCAACTACAGCATCACCTACAAGGTATGCGGCTACGAGAACCACATGTCACCGGATGACCATTATCAGGATCTGAAACGTATCATCGCTGCTGCAACGGGAAAAGCACATCGGATCAACGTAATCATGCCTTTCATTTATGAAGGAAGACAGCATAAGCGCACCAAACGTGAATCTCTCGACTGCGCACTTGCTCTGCAGGAGCTGATGAATATGGGCGTTTCCAACTTCATCACCTTCGACGCGCACGATCCTCGTGTCATGAATGCAATTCCGCTCGGCGGCTTTGACAACTTCATGCCAACCTACCAGTTTTTAAAAGCCCTTCTTCGTTCTGTTCCGGATCTGACGATTGACAACGATCATCTGATGATCATCAGCCGGACGAGGGAGCGATGGCGCGTGCCGTATACTTCTCCAACGTGCTCGGCGTCGATATGGGTATGTTCTATAAGAGAAGAGATTACTCCACCATCGTAAACGGAAAGAACCCGATCGTGGCACATGAGTTTCTCGGTGATTCCGTAGCAGGAAAAGATGTTGTCATCATCGACGATATGATCTCCTCCGGTGAGAGTATGCTCGACGTTGCAAAACAGGTCAAAGAACGCGGCGCGGAACATGTCTTTGTCTGCACCACATTCGGCCTCTTCACCGACGGTCTTGAGAAATTCGACGCTTACTATGAAAAAGGCTATATCAGCAAGGTCATCACCACCGACCTGACCTACCGGACACCGGAACTCGTTTCCCGCCCTTGGTATGAGCCGGCTGAAATGAGCAAATATATGGCAAGCATCATCGATACGCTTAACCACGACGTATCCGTTGCAAAAGTACAGTCTACGACAGAGAAAATCAATAAGCTGCTGGCAAAACACAGATAATCGATTTTGTGTCCGCCGGATGCATACAGCAAAAAACGGATCTGTTTTTTCCAGGTCCGTTTTTTGATGCTTTCTATTCTGTTTTCGATCCTGTTTTCAGACCAGGGAAAGGAATGCCGCGAGGTTTCCTCTTTTTCCCTTCGATGCACGGTGGGAATACAGGAAATCCGGGTTGCAGCAGGTGCAGAGGTTCGGCAGATGAATCTGCTTCTCCGGCACTCCTGCTGCAAGAAGGATCTGATGATTCGCCTCCCAGAGATTTAACTGGTATTTTCCATCTGGTTTTCCGTAGAACAGTTTCTCATGCAGTGTTTCCGGGAATGCTGCCCGGAACTCTTCGATCACGTCACCGCTCACCTCGTAGCAGTCCTGGCAGATCGACGGGCCGACGGCTGCGATCACATCTTTTGCTTCTGTTCCAAACCGTTCGTGCATCGCATCGAGCGTTGCCTGTCCCATCTTGTGGACCGTTCCACGCCAGCCGGAATGTGAAAGTCCAATTGCACGGTGCACCGGGTCGACAAAGTAGAGCGGCACGCAGTCCGCATAGAATGTCGCAAGTACGACGCCCGGCTCGTCAGTGATCATACCGTCAATATCATGAAATCGCGGTCTCTTGTCACGCCGCTGCCGCAGTCTGCTTTCGTCACATAACGGACCTTCGTCGTGTGTGCCTGATCGGAGGTAACAATGTTTTCCACTTCAAACCCCGCCGCCTCACAGAATCTTCTGTAATTCTCCCGCACATTCGCCGGATCGTCGCCGCGCGAAAAGCTGAGATTCATGCTGGAAAGATGTTCCTTACTCACCCCGCCGATCCGTGTGGAAAATGCATGGCGGATGCCCTCAATTTTCTCAATCGCCGGCCAGGTCAGATAGACCACGCCGTTTTCCGCCTCGTTGACATGCATCGTTTTTTTATCGTTTTGTTTCCATTGAATTGGTATCATAAAAACTCCCTTCCTACCAGCGCTCCCCTGATAATAAAACCGCGTTCGCATATACGCGGATCTCCTCCGGTGTCTCTGCCACGACGTCGAAACGGCAGGGCACATCCATCGGGATCTGGTGGAGCATGCGGTAGTAATCTGCTGTTTTTGAAATTTTCTTCTGTTTCTTTCCATCCACGGCGCTTGTCGGGTCTCCGGCTGTCCGGCCGGTGCGGTATTTTACTTCGATAAAAATGTATGTGTCGTCCTGTTTTGCGATCAGGTCGATCTCACCGAAGCGGCACCGGAAATTCCGCACCAGGATGTGATATCCAAGACTTTCCAGATATTCTGCCGCACGGCTCTCCTGTCTCGTTCCTACTTCCCGCTGGTTCAAATGCGATACCCTCTCCTTTTTTGATGCGGTGCCTTTACACGAAATGGCCGATAAACGACTGCCGGTGGATCGGTGACGGGCCGATTTCTTTTAAAGCAGCGATATGCTCTGCCGAACCGTAGCCCTTGTTCGATGCAAAACCGTAGCCGGAAGCACCTTGTCGTACTCTTCCATCAGGCGGTCCCTTGTCACCTTCGCAACAATACTTGCCGCCGCAATCGAAACACTCTTGGCATCTCCCTTGATGATCGGCACCTGGCGGATGTCCACCTGCGGGATTTTCACCGCATCGTTTAAGAGTACATCCGGCTTCACGGAAAGCTTGCTGATCGCCTCCCGCATCGCCTCGTACGTTGCCTGTAAAATATTGATCTCGTCGATCCGCGCCGGGGAGGCATAGCCGATGCCGACGGCCACTGCCTCGCGCATGATCACATCGTACAGCTCGTCGCGTTTTTTGGCCGTCAGCTGCTTGGAATCGTTCAGATACAGGATTTTACTGTCACGCGGCAGAATGACCGCACCTGCGACCACAGGGCCCGCCAGAGGGCCTCTTCCGACCTCGTCGATGCCGCAGATCCAGCCAAGATCCTCATATTTGTGCTCGTAGATCTTCATCTGTTCCGTGCGCTCGCGCTCTTTTTTTAAGGCCTCTTCCTGTTTCTGGTATTTTTGAATCAGATTTTGTACGCCGGCACGGGAATCCTCTTCATATTCCAGATAAAGGGCGGGCAGCTCCGTCTCCGAAGCTGCCGCAAAAATTTCCCGTATGGCGGATATCGATTGTTTTTTCTCTGTCATCGTTGTTCTCCGCATTTTTTATTTTGATAAATCCATTTATTCCGGTTTTTCCAGCGTGATTCTGCCGAGCTTTCCGCTCCGGAAATCATCCATCAGAAGCCGTGCTGCTTTTTCGTAATCGAGCTCATTTCCCTTTTTCAGGCATCCGCGCACACGCGCAATCTCACCCAGGATTTCCACACGATCCGTCACACCTTCAAAGCCAAAGCGTTTCTCCAGCGTTCCCGGATACTCTGCCGTCAGATAATCGATGACGGACAGCGCCAGCTCCTCCACGTTCAGGATCTCATCGTTGATGGAACCGATCATCGCAAGATGCAGTCCCACCTGCTGGTCCTCAAACTTCGGCCACAGGATACCAGGTGTGTCCAGAAGCTCCAGCTGTTTGCTCAGACGGATCCATTGTTTTCCCTTCGTGACGCCCGGTTTGTTTCCGGTTTTCGCACAGGCTCTGCCCGCATACGCATTGATAAATGTCGATTTTCCGACGTTCGGAATACCGACAACCATCGCGCGGACCGGACGGTTCAGGATGCCGCGTTTGCGGTCGCGCTCGATTTTCTCTTTGCAGGCCTCCTGTACGGCGCTGTTGATCGCTTTCATGCCGGCTCCGGAACGGGAATTAACCTTCACAACAGAATATCCCTTTCCCTTGAAATATTCCATCCAGCATCGTTTCCGCGCTCATCGGCAAGGTCCGATTTGTTCAGCAGAATCAGCCGTGCTTTGTTCTTTCCAAGTTCATCTATATCCGGGTTGCGGCTCGCTGCAGGAACTCTCGCATCGACCAGCTCAATCATCAGGTCGATGAGCTTTAAGTCTTCCTGCATCTGTCTGCGGGCCTTCGTCATATGACCCGGGTACCACTGATAATTCATGTTTCTTCTCCTTCTATGCTGCGTTTACACGAAACCGATTTTCTTCCACGGCGAAATCGTAAACCAGAGCTTTCCGACAATGCGGTCCGAATCCACGAGTCCCATGCCGTTGTGGCGGCTGTCCTCGCTGTTGTTCCGGTTGTCGCCGAGTACAAAGTACTGTCCCTTCCCGACCGTGATCGGCTCGGAGGCAAGTCCCGCGTTTGTGATGGCCGGAAATTCATCTTTTTCATTATAGACTTCCCCGTTGATGAGGATCTGTCCGTCTTTGATCTGTACCGTCTCGCCCGGCAGCGCAATCACACGCTTGATGTGGATGCTCGCTTCTTGTCCTCACTCGTCCGGAACGCGATGATATCCCCGCGTTTCGGAGAACTTAAGCGGTACCAGGCGGAGTCCATCAGCACACGCTCCCCCGGCACGAGAGTCGGCTCCATCGAACCCTCCTGCACCACGAC
>ENA-OQDW01000981-OQDW01000981.1-human-gut-metagenome-genome-assembly--contig:-NODE-981-length-11010-cov-1.737205_pt1 | contig 11010 bp, 10 predicted proteins | sample MGYA00242784_ERZ504613 | MGnify/ENA primary metagenome ERZ504613 (study PRJEB26092, sample SAMD00036330) | human gut metagenome | host: Homo sapiens | study: EMG produced TPA metagenomics assembly of... | reverse complement strand
GGTGCAGAACCTGATGATCGCAGTGGGAACCGGTACTGGTGTTGGTATCAATGCGCTGGTGTCGCGCTCTCTTGGGGAGAAAAAGCAGGAGTATGCCAACAGTGCTGCAAATAACGGTATTTATCTTGCAATTTTTAGTTTTATTGGATTTGCAATTGTTTGTGGATTTTTTGCACCTGCTTTTTTCAGAGTGCAGACTACGGATTCGCAGATTATGAAATATGGTGTGGATTATGTCAGAGTGATCGGAATTATGTCCTTCGGCCTGTTTATCCAGCTGACCTGCGAGAAGCTTCTGCAGTCTACAGGGAAGACGGTTTATTCCATGGCAACACAGCTTCTTGGCGCTATTATCAATATTATTCTGGATCCAATCATGATTTTTGGTTTATTCGGCTTTCCAAGAATGGAAGTAACAGGAGCAGCCCTTGCCACTGTTACCGGACAGATTATTGCAGCAATTGCAGGTGTGATCGTGAATATGAAGCTGAATAAAGAGCTTCATATTTCTCTTGTGAAATATAAGATTTCCGGTGATGTGATCCGCAGCATTTACAGTGTAGGCTTCCCATCTATTATTATGGCGTCTGTTGGTTCTGTTATGACATTCGGAATGAATAAGATCCTGATGGGCTTTACTTCTACTGCAACGGCGGTATTTGGCGTGTATTTCAAGCTGCAGAGCTTTATTTTATGCCATGTTGGTACTGAATAATGGAATGGTTCCCATTGTTGCTTACAACTATGGTGCCAGAAAACCGAAACGTATTACGAAAGCAATTAAGCTGAGTATTATTTACGGAGTATGTATTATGCTTGCTGGTTTCGCGGTATTTCAGCTGTTTCCTGGAAGCCTTCTGGGAATTTTCAGTGCCTCTGACGATATGATGGCAATCGGTATCCCGGCACTTCGTACCATTAGCCTCAGCTTTCTGATCGCAGGATTTTCTGTAGTTGCATCTTCTGTGTTTCAGGCGCTTGGACATGGTTTTTTAAGCCTTGCAGTGTCTGTGCTGCGCCAGCTGGTAGTACTGCTCCCGGCTGCGTTTATCCTGTCAAAAGCAGGTGGCCTTGGAGCCTGCTGGTGGTCCTTTCCCATTGCAGAGGTGTTCTCAGGAGTGATCTGCTTTGTGTTTATACGATATGCGTATAAGAAAGAAATTCATCCGCTTTACGAGAAATAAAATGATATGAGTGTCAAAAGGTCTTTTGACACTCATTTGATACCCGGATTGCTACGCAGCTACGCTGCTCCCGCAATCCTCCAAATATTCGAAATCCGCTGATTTACTGCGTAAATCGCTACTTTCTCATATTTGGCGTGTCCCAAGTTCAAAAGCCTTATCGTGCAAGCACGAACAGCTTTTTGACCTTTTGACACTGGTATCATAAAATATGGAGACGGAATCAGCTTGTTGATATACGAAACAGCCCCTCTTGTTGATAAAAAAAGTGCAATGTCTAAACTAAAAAAAGATAGACATTTCTAACATGATTTTGTAAAATAAACAAAGGTTAGAAAACACTAATAACAGTTAAACAAGGAGGAAGAGGATGGCTGACAAAAAGTTATTAAGAAAAATTGCTCCGATCATTATGAGTGCAGCTGTAGCGATGACCAGTTCACCGGTTGGAGTTATGGCAGAGGACTTTACTTCTGGAGAAGCAGCTGTTGAGGTATCTGAGGAGACTGCATATGGTTCTGATGAGATTTCAGACGACTATGACGAATCATCAGAGGCTGACGATTCAGCAGATTTTGGTACAGACACAGAGGATGGTTTTGAATCTGGAGAAGCCGCAGAAGAGGAGTCTGGATTTGAGGACGGCGAAACCGGAGACACAGAAGATGCTTTTTTAGCAGACACTGAGGGCGAAACCAACAATGAAGCGGGAGCTGTGAAAACAGTGGAGGATGGTCAGATCGTACTGATGAACATTCCCTATGAAGCTTTTTACAGATCTGAGTTGAAAAACAATGATGTAAAAGTAGATGCATTTACATCCGCGACGAAAGCAAAAACAAAGATGAGCGGCGTGATGAATGGAAATGCTGCTTATCATACAAGCGCGGAAGGAAATGAACTTGCAGGTGTTACTTTTCCGGTAAAAGTGAATAAAGCTTCTGATTTGGAAAATTTTAAACAGATTACAGACAGCACTACTATAGAGATTACTACGAACATGAAAGGCCAGGTAAGTACTAATACATATACTGGTGCAGCGGCTCTTATTGAACAGCCAAGCTATACTTATTATGTTCCGGCAGAAACTCCTGCATATTACAAGGAAATGAGCGTAGATGAGAACGAAAATATTTCTTTTGGCGCTGTTCAGGGAATGTCCGAACAGAATGTTAGTGTGAATGCTGAATTAAAGCTTAATTCCAAATATGGAGATTATCAGCTTGAGCTGGATGAGACAGCAGTAAAGGCAGTAGTAAATGCATCTAATGGTGATAAGATTTATGGTGTAATCATCAATACAACAGACGGAACCACTTATGCACTCCGTCATCTTGAGAATATCTGGAAAGGAAAAGAACTTGCATGGAGCACCGGCTTTACAACAGAATCTCACGGTTGCCCAATAAGCTCTGACCACTACAAATCCATGATGGGAAAAACTATTTCCAGCGTAACGTACTATACGGATAAGGGGGAAATTAATTTTGATATTCCAGATACTTATGTTCCGGTAAAAACAGGTGTCAGTGCAACCGTTGACAACATCAAGGTAACAGATGCAGAGGTTAAAGTTGAATTATCTGAAGCACTTCCATCTGATTATTCAAAGAAATATGCAGTTGATGATGTGGAAGCAGCGACAACAGAGATAGGAGTAAAGGTTACAAATCTTACACCTGGAACACATACTCTGACAATTTCCGATGCAAATGGAAAATATGCTCCTGTCAGCGCTACTTTTACAGCAACAACAGATACTGTAATGGCTTCCTATGATGAGTATGAAGGAAAACTGGTTGCTGCGGCAGATATTACCGCTGAGCAGTTTGTTGCATTTACCAAAACAGTTTCAAAAGTAAAAATTGGTGACCAAGAGTATGCTGCAAGCGGAAAAGGTGCTGTGAAGATTGTTCAGGAGGATGGAACTCTTGATTATTCTAAAACAGCTGTAAACGATGGAGATACAGTAGTTGTAAGTGCTGCCGGATACCCAGATGTAACATTTGTTTACAACGAAAACGTATATGTATACGCAGGTCTTACATGGGCTGAGTACTGGGCTTCCGAGGATGTATACAATGCAGGCTCCACCGCTTCTTCTGAAGAAAAAGACAGAAGAGGTGAGTCAGACCTTGGAGCATTTGATGCTGTAACAAGAGCAACTGCAAACCATGGCCTTCACAGAGGAAGCTTCCAGGCAATCGCGGTTCTTAATGGAAAAACAGTTTCCCACTGGAGCGCAGACGGAAAAACAGTTTATTATGCCGATGGAACATCAGAAGTATTTAACCGGAACAATGTAACCGGATATACCGTAACTGGACTGAAATATGTACCGGTTGAGATTAAGAGAGCTGACCTTGCTGCTTTTGCAGAAAGCCATGCAATTGTAAAAAATGGCGGACAGCTGATCGGCGGTTATGGCGAGAAAGAACTGAAATCCTATGAAGCTGTTGCAAATGTAACTGCAAATACAAATGGTTTGAAAAAAGTTACAAAAGCTGAAGACGGAAGCTTTGTAATCGGAGCAAGACAGAACGGAACTGAGTCTGGTATCAAAGATGCAGAGCTGAAAGTGGCAGACGGAATTACAGCAACTGTAAAACCTGGAAATGGTTCTTATGGTGAGTTCCTGAGAGTTGACCTGACTGGAAACTATGGCGATCTTGGTGCACATATGCAGTCTGTTGAGTGGGCATATTATGGAAATGATTCCACTTATACAAACAGACTTGCAAACTATGGAACAAAATTTGCAGCTGATAACTGGATGCATAAAATGATGGGTATCCAGCTTGGTCTTACAGAATCTGGAAGATGCAAGCTTCCGGAAGGAACTGACGGAACTGGTTACTGGATCCTTACTGTTCATGCCCTTGGATACCAGGATTACGTTGTAAAATTCCAGGCAACAGCTGAGAATATTGCAAAACCTGCAGGTGATGCAGATTCCACACCACTGGAAAACATTATCGCAGAAGCAAAAGCCCTGAACGAGGCTGATTATACTCCGGAGAGCTGGGCTGCTGCAAAAGACAGCATTGCAAATGAGCTTGAAGAGTGCGAGGAAATGCTTGCAAATATTAAGAATCAGACAACTTATGGCGTAGAAGAGCAGATCGGACATTTAAGAGAAGCTCTTAACATGCTTGTAAAAGCTCCGGCTCCAACCGCAACACCGGCACAGCCGACTGCAACACCAGTCCCGGCGCAGCCGACCGCAACACCGACCCCTGCACAGCCAACTGTAGCACCTACACAGCCAACTGTAACTCCGGCACCGACTGCAGCACCGGCCAAAGGAATTACAGCAACTGCAAAAGCTTCCACAATTTACACCAAAGGAAAAACCTCTACAACCATTACGGTTGTAAAAAATGATGTAACTGGAAAAGTTAAATTTACATCCAGCAACAAGAAAGTAGCGACTGTTTCCTCCAAAGGCGTTGTAAAAGCGAAAAAAGCGGGAAAGACAACCATTACTGTAAAGGTTGGAAATTACACTAAGAAGGTAGTAATCCAGGTTAAGAAACCTTCTCTGAAGCTTGCAAAATCTTCTGCAACAATCAAGAAAGGCAAAACAGTAAAAATCAAAGCAACCGCAACACCATCCGGAAAAGTAACATATAAGTCCAGCAACAAGAAAGTAGCGACTGTTACTGCAAAAGGTGTTGTAAAAGGTAAGAAGAAAGGTACTGCAACCATCACTGTTACAAGTAATGGAGTATCTAAGAAATTCAAAGTAAAAGTAAAATAATGATTACAAAGCTTTTACGATAACAAATAATACTTGTGCAAAAACAAGGCAAAGGAACGGGGGCCGTTTTTAACAGCCCCTGCTTTTGCTTGTAAAAAGAAACTTATTTTGCTACATATTTTAACAGGAGACAGCATGAAAAAACGAGACAGTGATAAGAATCCTTTTGAAAAAAAGAATCTGGTGAAACTTGCTCCAGCAGCAGTGGTTATTGCGGCTGTGGCTGCAGCAGGTGCTCAGGCTGGCAGCAGTGGAAAAGAAGTGACTGCTGAAACCAGAGAGGTTGTAAAATCCCAGGATCTGGAATCGCTTCTGAAAACAGCCTATTCCTATGAGGCAGCAGATGACGAGGCAGAAGAGGAGAGTCTGCTGAAAGCAGGCAAGAACACATCATTAGCTTCTTCAAAGAAAAAAACCTCCAAAATTTCAAAGAAAAAAAGTGGTATAAAAAAAGGAAGCTCAAAGACCCTTCCAGTAAAAACGGCTGCATCTTCAGGGATAGGTCAGGGCTCCACCACTACACCAACTACAGAAGTTCCGGAAGGCGGCTATAAAGATGGAACTTACCAGGGAAGCGGAACTGGCTTTGGAGGAACGATTACCGTACAGGTAACTGTATCAGGTGGGAAAATCACAGCTGTTGATATATTGAGTGCCTCTGGAGAAACAGGCTCTTATTTTGCCTCCGCACAGGGCGTTGTAAGTAAGGTTTTATCAAGCCAGTCCCCGAATGTGGATGCAGTCAGTGGTGCAACTTATTCCTCAAACGGAATTATCCAGGCAGTACAGAACGCCCTTTCACAGGCGGGAAACAGTGATTCTGCCACACCGGCTGCCACACCAACTCCAACGCCAAAACCTGCAAAGAAACCGAAGAAGGATACTTCTGTCAGCTATAAAGATGGCGTATATGAGGGACAGGCAGAAGGCTTTGATGGAACCGTAACGGTAAAGGTTACAATAAAAAATGGAAAAATCAAAAAAATAAGCAACACAAATACAGATACACCTGAATTTTTTATAAAGCATGGAAAACAATCAAGTCCAATGTGATTTCCAGACAGAGTACTTCTGAAATTGATACTGTAAGTGGTGCAACACTTTCTTCCAATGGAATTCTCGGAGCTTTATCCCAGGCTCTTTCAAAGGCTGATCAATCAGGAACTACAGACTCAAAGGAAGAAGATATAACTCCAACACCGACTGCTGTACCTGATGAAACTGTAACACCAATTCCAACGGAGCTTCCACAGCCTACCAAGACTCCGGATAATCCGTCAGATGAGCAGCCGGTTGTAAATCTTTTGAAAGATGGCACCTATACAGGGTCTGCAATGGGATATTCCGGACAGGTCAACATAACACTGACAATTAAAGATGGAAAATTACGGAAGTAACCAATACAAACTCAGATACCCGAAGCTTTTTCAATAAGGCATGGAGATCCATACAGCGTAAAATACTGGAAAAGCAGAGTACAGAAGGAATTGACACTGTAAGTGGTGCAACATTTTCTTCTATGGGAATTCTGGATGCGTCCAAAATAGCATTGGAGCAGGCAAAAAATACAGAGGTACAGCCTTCAGTAACGCCAGAGCCCACTGAGGCGCCGGATTCCACCGAGAAGCCAGAACCCACAAATACGCCAAAGCCGACTTCTGTTCCGGAACCAACGACTGCACCGGAGCCTACAGCTGTACCAGAGCCTACTGAAACGCCAGCGCCAACTTCTGCACCGGAACCGACGGATACACCGGAGAATTCTGTGACGCCGGAACCGACAGCTACGCCAGAACCCACGCCTGTGCCTGCTGGTGCATATACAGATGGAACCTACACTGGCATTGGAGAAGGCAATGACGGACCAGACAGTGTACAGGTTACCGTAACAATATCCGGAGGCAGATTGTGGGAGCAACTTATTTTTCCTATGATGATGAAGAATATGCAGATACAGCCTGGGAGGGAATTCTTGGACAGGTTATGGGAAAGCAGTCCGCAGACAGTGTAGATACAGTATCTGGATGCACATATTCCTCCCAGGGATTTATTCAGGCATTTAGAAATGCATTAAATCAGGCAAAAGGAGCATAACCCATGAAATACCAGAGTTTTATTATGAGAGTTTTATGTCTGCTTCTGATCGTTGGTGTCGTTCTTGGCTACAACTCCATGCAGAAAAAAGATAGTGATACCGAAAAAGACCAGCAGATCGCCAGTCTGACAACCAGAGTGGAGGCCTTGGAAAAACAGCAGGATGAGATATTAAGTGCCCTTGAAGAGGCTGCAAAAGCGCAGGAAGAGGCGAAGAAAAAGGCAGAAGAGGAAGCGAAGAATCAGAAAGCCCAGACGGAAGAAGCGGCTTCCGGGGATGCTTCCGAGGACGCGAAAAAAGATGACAAGAATACAGATGAGACAGAGGCTGAGGACGCTTCTTCTGAGGAAGAAAGTGAAGATCTTGTCTACAAAAACGGAACCTACACAGGAGACGGCCAGGGCTTTGGCGGCAATATCCAGGTTCAGGTTACACTTGAAAATGACACGATTACAGACATTCAGGTGGTAAGTGCACCAGGCGAAGACTCTGCATACCTTTCCCAGGGACAGGGCGTGATCAGTACCATTTTGGCTGCCCAGAGTACAGATGTTGACACCATTTCCGGAGCAACCTTCAGTTCCACTGGAATTGTCAACGCTGTAAATGATGCACTTGGAAAGGCGGAAAATCAATGAAAAAGAGACAGAGAAAAATCCGGCTGATCCGTGCCGGCATCCAGCTTCTGTTTTTCATTTTTGCTCCGGCACTTTTTTCCACAGCATTCGCAGGCGTGAAGTCCGTTTTTCAGGCAATCGCAGCACATCAAGCAATCAGCTGGAATTCCTTTCTGGATGTGACTGCCGTGCTGCTGGTGGTAACCTGCCTGTTCGGACGGCATTTCTGCGGATATGCCTGCGCATTTGGTTCCCTTGGGGATGCATTGTACGAGCTGACTGTGTTTATCCGCCAGAATGTTTTTCATAAAAAAGGCCGTCACGGATACTCAGAAAAAGCCATCCGCATTTTGCAGAAGGTGAAATATATCTGGCTTCTGGTGCTTCTTGTATCTATCCTTACCGGCTGGTACAGCAAGCTTCAGGGCATGAGCCCCTGGGATGTGTTTTCCATGCTCACCGCTGGCAGACTTCCCGGTGCTACCTACAAGGTGGGGATTGTGCTGCTGATTCTGCTCATGATCGGAATGTGCACTCAGGAAAGATTTTTCTGCCAGTTCCTCTGCCCAATGGGCGCAATTTTTGCTATAATGCCTATAGCGCCCTCTGCGCTGTTCAACCGTGACAGCGGCACCTGTCCAGCGAAATGCGGAGCCTGCAAAAAGCGCTGTCCTGCTCATCTGGACATTGACGGTGATACCCCTCTCTCAGGAGAATGTATCTGCTGCCACGCCTGCCAGGGAATCTGCCCGAAGAGGAACATCCGGATCGGGATTCCGAAGGCGAAAGATGAGAGCCTTTTTTAAACACGAGCTGGGAAAAGATGGGCGAACGCTATTGGAAAATAAGAGAAAATAAAATCAGAAAGAACAGGATATGAGTAAAAAAAGAAGTAAAGTAAGATTTCAGAATGAAGTCGATTTAATTAAGGTACATTATAAAAAGCAGTCCAGAGGTCAATCACTTACCTGCTTGGATATGTTTAATGGGAGAAGGCATTTGAGAAAGAGAAGTGCGGCAGGAATCCTCTGCGGCAGCCTGCTTCTCACTGTCATTTCCGCTACAGTAACTGGGAAAAACAACTACAGTTGTTTATGCATCTGACATAGAAAAATACACAAACGCAGATTTCGCAATGGACACGGTAGTTTCCGAAACCCTTTATACCTCAGGCGAGGACATCAACACTCAGATTGGCGAAAAGCTCCGCGAAATGGAAACCACCCTCCTTTCCTGGACAGAGGAAAACTCCCAGATTTCCCAGCTGAACAATGCTGAGGCAAGACCATGGAAGTCTCTGATGATCTTGCCGCCGACCTTGAGAAAATCCGCCAACTGTCCCAGGATTCCGACGGTGCTTTTGACCCCACCCTTGGAAAGATCATCCGCCTGTGGAACATTGACGGCGAGAATCCTCATGTCCCGGACCAGTCCGAAATTGACACTCTTCTTCCCGAAGTGGGCTACGAGAAAATTCAGGTGGACGGAAACAATGTAACCCTTCTTGATGGCTGTACCCTGGATCTTGGTGCCGTTGGAAAAGGCATGGGCTGTGACCAGATCATGGATTACCTGCAAACCCAGCCAGACGTTTTCGGTATGATTCTGAACCTTGGTGGCAGCAGTGTCATGACCTACGGCGAAAAGCCCGACGGCTCCTCCTGGAAAGTAGCCCTCACCGATCCCCGTGACACGGAAGGCGACTATCTTGGAGCCATCACCCTGGACGCCAATCAGTTCCTTTCCACCTCCGGCGACTACGAAAAATACTTCATAGAAGATGGAATCCGCTACCACCACATCCTGGATCCAAAGACCGGTTACCCCGTCCAGAACGGTCTCACCTCCGTCACCATCGTCTGCGACCAGGGCTATCTGGCCGATGGTCTCTCTACCGCCTGTTTCGTCCTTGGTATGGACGCCGCGAAACCCCTTCTGGAGAAATATGGCGCAGAAGCTGTATTTGTAGACGAAGATAAGAATGTATATGTGACAAGTGGATTGATGGATAAATTCGAATTAATGAAAGACGGATACACAGTAAACGAAGCATAAGTTGTCCATGATAGATTCGTAGAAAATGATAGCTTACGGAATAACGAAAAGAGCTCCAGAGAATAGTCAAAAACTATCGCCAGGAGCTCTTTTTCAACTAACAGCATTTGGGCTGAATATATTCAGCCAGATGCGTACGGTGGTAACATCTCACGGAATTCTCTTAAGAACTTCCTTCGTCAGCACTCCAATCAGCAGTCCTGTAATCACTCCCGACACCATCAGCGCCGGAGCATAATAATACAACAGTCCCACCGTATGCGTTGCCGGAATCGCCACCAGCAGCTGACCGATGTTATGGGAAACGCCACCAGCCACACTTACACCCAGCTGCCCGAATCCAATCTTATTTTTCACAAAAACCATCACAATCAAACTAAGGGTCGCCCCCGCCAGGCTATACATAATACTGGAGCCGCTTCCAAACATAAAACCGATAATAAAAATTCTCACAATGGAAACCAGCGCCGCTTCTTTCCACGTATACCTCTCCAGCACAAAAAGCACCGCCAGATTTGCAAGCCCTAGTTTCATTCCCGGAATTCCCGCAAAAAACGGAATCAACGATTCCACATACCCGAAAATAATGGCAATGGCTGCAAACAGCCCAAGATACGCTGTCTTTTTCTGATTCATCACTTACACCACTGCGTCAAATCCACTTTCGGAATCCTGTGAATCTGAATCGCCCTCTCCCTGAATGACTACTCTGTTTGGCAGGCACACAATATATCCGCCTGCACTGCCCACTGCCGGCTGCTTCATGCAAAGATGATCCGGGCAGTCCGCCTCTGTCATCTTTACCTCGCCGTCCTTAATTTCACACACATTGGTATCCCCAATCTGGATCACCTGATCCTCCGCCAGTGAATAAGTCCCATAAAGTTCCCCATCCACCGTAATCTGGATCGACCCATGAGTCCATGTGGAACCGCATAAACAAAAATACAAAGCACCACTGAAATAACCAATAGTGCACCAATAAATACCGCTTCTTTCTTCTTCAAAAATGATACCTCTTCATTAATAGCTTTAACCAAAATCATCATATCATAGAACCATGTTCCACAAACGAACCATTAGTTTATGATATAAGAAATACAGAGATTTTTCAACCTATTCTAAAATCCATTTTTGAGAAAAAATCGCAACAGAGAGAATGACTGTTATTCACAGAGGAAACGGTAACGGGTGGCTGTTCCTTTCCACACCGCTTTTTATTGTAATTTCCCACGGAATATGCTATTGTATAGTTTGAAAGTCTGTGTGCCTGTGCGGATCGCGGGAATGATTTTTCAA
>ENA-OQDW01000979-OQDW01000979.1-human-gut-metagenome-genome-assembly--contig:-NODE-979-length-11020-cov-2.652988_pt1 | contig 11020 bp, 13 predicted proteins | sample MGYA00242784_ERZ504613 | MGnify/ENA primary metagenome ERZ504613 (study PRJEB26092, sample SAMD00036330) | human gut metagenome | host: Homo sapiens | study: EMG produced TPA metagenomics assembly of... | reverse complement strand
ACTGTGGGTTCGATTCCCATCACCCGCTTTTTTGCTATCCATTTATATGGAAAATGAGACGAATTGCAGTGAGTTTTGTGAAGTCAAAGGAACTCGAAGGAGTGCATATGAAAATTTTTTTGCCTGAGAAAGTAAATTTTATTATCAACAAATTGAAGGAGAACGGCTACGAGGCGTATGCGGTTGGTGGCTGCGTGAGAGATTCTGTTTTGGGACGAGTGCCTGATGACTGGGATATTACGACGTCGGCGACTCCGAATGAGACAAAAGCACTGTTTAGGAGAACATTTGATACAGGGATTGAGCACGGGACAATTACGGTGCTGGTCGACAAAGAGGCGTTCGAGGTGACAACATACCGTGTGATGGGGAATATGAGGACAGCAGACATCCGAGGGAGGTTGTGTTTACACGAAGTCTGAAAGAAGACCTTTTAAGAAGAGACTTTACGATCAATGCGATGGCATATAATGAAGAGGAAGGTCTGGTGGATATTTTCGGCGGAATCGAAGATCTGCAGCGAAAGATGATCCGTTGTGTGGGCAATGCGAGGGAGCGTTTTGGGGAAGATGCGCTTCGGATTTTGCGCGCAGTGCGATTTGCGGCACAGCTTGGATTTCGGATTGAAGACGAGACGATGGAAGGGATTCGAAAGCTTGCGCCGACACTTGCAAATATCAGTGCAGAGCGGATTCAGGTGGAACTGGTCAAGATGCTCGTATCGCCGAATCCGGGTTTGCTGGCGCTTTCATATGAACTTGGAATTACAAAAGTGGTTCTTCCGGAATTTGATGAGATGATGCGGACAGGTCAGGAGACGCCGCATCATATGTATTCAGTAGGAATGCACACGTTGAAGGCGGTCGAACAGGTCAGAGCTGATAAGGTCTTGAGACTTACGATGCTGCTCCATGATGTTGCAAAACCTCAGATGAAGACGGTGGATGCAGACGGTGTTGCACATTTTAAGATGCATGATGTAAAAGGAGCGGAAGTTGCAAAAAGAATTTTGAAGAGACTGAAGTTTGATAATGATACACTTGGAAAAGTGACAAAACTTGTGCAGTATCATGATTATCGCATGCCAGCACAGCCGAAGAACGTCAGAAGAGCCATGAATAAGATCGGTGAAGAATTGTTTCCGTATTATTTGGAGATCAGAAAAGCGGATACAATGGCGCAGAGTGAATATATGCGGGAGGAGAAGCTTTCAAATATTGCCGGAATCGAGCGGTGCTACAAAGAGATTCTGAAGAAAAAAGAGTGTGTTTCTCTGAAGATGTTAGCAGTTTCGGGGAGCGATCTGATCGCGGACGGTATGCAGCCTGGAAAACAGATTGGCGCCGTCTTGCAGGCGTTGTTGGAGCTTGTGATTGAGCAGCCGGAATACAATACAAAGGAGATTTTATTGGAGCAAAGCAGGAAACTGCGCAAGGAAACTCTTTTGTAGAAATACACATACTTACAAGATGTCCGTCATACATTTAGAGAGAATAGGAAATAATGAATGTAGGGGCAGCGATGAAAGAGAACGAAGTAAGTGTGTTGGATCAATATGATATAGATATAAAAAGCACCCGCAGAATCAGGGGTGCTATTTTATGTGCTACAAATCAGGGGCTCTTTGTACTCAGGGAGCTTATGATTTCAGAAAAGAGAATTCCAATGCTGCACAAATTATATGTGCACATGATGGAAAATGGATGTGACAGGGTAGATGCGGTCATAGAAAATAAAGAGCATGAATTATTCAGCACATCAGAAGATGGGATTAAGTATGTGGTCAAACGTTGGTATGACGGAAAAGAATGCGATATCCGAAAAGAACAGGAAATTGTGGGGGCGACAAAAAATCTTGCAAAACTGCATAAAGTCTTGCGAGGACCCATTGATTTTGGAGAGGAATCAGAGACCTTTGTTATGGAAGGCGAGGATTTGCGAAAGGAGTACTGCCGGCATAACCGTGAGATGAAAAAGGTACGGGCGTTTATCCGCGGGAAAGTAGGAAAAGGTGAGTTTGAGCTGATGTTTTTGAAATATTTTGATGCGATGTATGACTGGGCGCAGAGTGCGAGCGCCCGATTGGAACAATCGGAATATGAGTTGTTGATGCAGCAAAGCAGAGAGAAAACAACGATTACGCATGGTGAATACAATTATCACAATGTTCTGATGATGCAGGATGGAATTGCAACAACAAATTTCGAGCATTTTCACCAAGATGTTCAGTTGGCGGATCTGTACTATTTCCTTAGGAAGACGATGGAAAAGAATCATTGGAATGTGATGCTTGGTGACAAGATGCTTGAGGCTTACAGTGAAATTTTGCCGCTTGGGGAGCGGGAGATGGAATATCTTGCAATCAGCCTGTCTTATCCAGAAAAGTTTTGGAAGGCGGCAAACTCTTATTATCGGTCCAGCAAAGCGTGGATTCCGATGAAGAGTGTTGAGAAATTGGAGGTTGCAATTCATCAGACGGAAGAAAAGAAACATTTTTTAGAGGCGATATTTTCTTTTCATTTGTAAAATGCTGGTGTATAATAGTAGGGAAAATGCAAAGGAGGAACAAATGGTATGAATTATCAGGAACAGTATCAAGAATGGCTCACAAATCCATATTTTGATGAAGAGACAAAACAGGAATTAAAAGCAATTGCAGATAATGAAAATGAGATAAAAGAAAGATTTTATAAAGACTTAGAATTTGGAACAGCGGGGCTGCGCGGTGTGATCGGTGCAGGAACAAACCGTTTGAATATCTATACAGTGAGAAAAGCAACACAGGGACTTGCGAATTATATTTTGCAAAAAGGACTTCAGGAAAAAGGTGTGGCAATCGCATATGACTCAAGAAGGATGTCGCCGGAGTTTGCGGATGAGGCGGCTTTGTGTCTGAATGCAAATGGAATCAAAGCGTATGTATTTGAATCACTCCGTCCTACACCGGAACTTTCCTATGCCGTAAGAAAGTTGAATTGTGTTGCGGGAATCAATATCACGGCAAGTCACAACCCGCCGGAATATAACGGATATAAAGTGTATTGGGAAGACGGAGCTCAGATCACTCCTCCTCATGATAAAGGAATCATGGATGAAGTGAAAAAAGTGACTGATTTCAATACCGTGAAGACGATGACGCTGGAGGCGGCTAAGGCGGCAGGACTTTATGTGGTGATCGGCAGTGAGATTGACGATGCTTATATGGAAGAATTGAAAAAGCAGGTAATCCATTGGGATGCGATCAAAGAGATGGGGAAAGAATTAAAGATTGTTTACAGTCCTCTTCATGGAACAGGAAATATTCCGGCAAGACGTATTTTGAAAGAGCTTGGATTTGAAAATGTATATGTTGTAAAAGAGCAGGAATTACCGGATGGAGAATTTCCGACAGTCTCTTACCCGAACCCGGAGGCTGAGGAAGCATTTGAGTTGGGATTAAAACTGGCAAAAGAAGTAGATGCGGATCTTGTTCTGGCGACAGACCCGGATGCAGACCGTCTCGGTGTATATGTGAAAGACAGTAAATCCGGAGAATATAAAGTGCTGACAGGGAATATGTCAGGATGTCTGCTTGCAGACTATGAGATTGGACAAAGAAAAGCGACCGTAGGATTGCCGGAAGACGGTTATCTGATCAAGACAATCGTGACATCAAATATGGCAGATGCGATTGCAAAAGGTTATGGTACAGGATTGATCGAAGTTCTGACAGGATTTAAGTTTATCGGACAGCAGATTCTCGGTTTTGAGCAGAGTAAAAAAGGCACATATTTATTCGGATTTGAGGAGAGTTATGGTTGTCTGATCGGAACTCATGCAAGAGATAAAGATGCAATTGTTGCGACGATGGCACTGTGTGAGGCGGCCGCATACTATAAGACAAAAGGTATGACACTTTGGGATGCCATGGTTGATATGTATGAGAGATTTGGATATTATAAGGATGATATTCAGGCGATTACATTAAAAGGAATTGAAGGGTTGGCAAAGATTCAGGAAATCCTTGAGACGCTGCGCAAAGAGCCGCCGGTAAAAATCGGTGCTTACGAAGTGCTGAAAGCAAGAGATTATCAGGCTGATACAATCAAGGATCTCGCTACAGGCGAGGTGACAGGAACGGGACTTCCGAACTCTAATGTCTTATATTACGACCTGACAGATGACGCATGGCTGTGTGTACGTCCATCCGGAACAGAGCCGAAAGTAAAATTCTATTATGGTGTAAAAGGTACTTCTTTAGAGGATGCGGATGCCAAATCAGAAGCGCTGGGAAAAGAAGTTCTTGCGATGATTGATAAAATGCTGTAAAAGGGTGTCAAAAGTGCCCAAAAACCCCGAAAAAACAAGGAAAAGTGGGCAAATACACTTGACAAAAGACGGGTGAAACGGTATAACAGTATTTAAAGGCATATTCATACAGAAAAAGCGTGTGAGACATGCGAAAAAACCGATAGAATTTATTGATGAATACATTCTATGTTTGAAATAAGAGGAGGAACATAATCCATGAACAAAACAGAATTTATCTCAGCAATCGCTGAGAAAGCAGAGTTATCAAAGAAAGATGCAGAAAAAGCTTTAAAAGCTTTCACAGACGTAGTGGAAGAAGAACTGAAGAAAGGTGAAAAGATCCAGTTAGTTGGATTTGGAACATTCGAAGTAAGTGAAAGAGCAGCAAGAGAAGGAAGAAATCCTCAGACTGGTGAGACAATGAAGATTGAAGCTTGCAAAGCTCCAAAATTCAAAGCTGGAAAAGCATTAAAAGACGCTGTAAATGCATAATAAATGTTCATGATAAAAAGAATGTGCTTGGCACATTCTTTTTTCTATAAACAGTTTAGTCATGTGCAAAGTTATAAAAAAAGAAAAATAAAGGTGGAGGAGAAAAGATGAGACTGGATAAATTTTTAAAAGTATCAAGATTGATTAAAAGAAGAACAGTGGCAAATGAGGCGTGTGATGCGGGGAGAGTGCTTGTGAATGGAAATGTTGCCAAAGCATCCGTGAAAGTAAAGCCGGGAGATGTTATTGAGATTCAATTCGGAACGAAGAATGTAAAAGTAGAAGTGCTGGATATTCAGGACACAACAAAAAAAAGAAGAAGCAAAAGATTTGTTTAAATATTTATAAAACAGTCATAATACAGCAAGACCTTTCATATAATTAGGATATATCAAAATTGATATTACTTCCGGTAAAAATACCGGCGGCAGTTTGAAATAAGGAGAAAGGTTGTGGAATCTTGGAAGAAAAACAGGTACAAAAACCACATAAGCTGGTAGTGAACAATAGAAAGACAAGTATGGTTACAGGTGTGCTTGATGTACTGTCGTTTGATTTGAATGAGATATTGCTGGAGACGGAACAGGGTATGCTCATGGTCAAGGGGAAGGATCTGCATGTAAATCGTCTGAGTGTAGAAAAGGGGAAGTGGATTTATCCGGACATATCGACAGCATTGCGTACTCGGATGTCCATCAAAATGCCGGTCAAAGCGAGAATTTCTTTATGAAATTATTTAAGTAGGTGAGTTATGCTTGGAATCGGTGATGAAATATCCATTTTTTTGCAGGCGTTATTGGCGGGCAATATTGTACTTTTGGTTTATACGTGCATTAGAGTTTTTAGAAGACTTATAAAACACGATCTGTTTTTCGTTTCTTTAGAAGATTTTTTCTTTTGGGTATGGGCAGGTTTGTATCTGTTTGTCAAGATCTATGACACTAGTGATGGTAGTATACGTTGGTTCTTTACCATAGGTGTTGTGGTTGGGGGAGTTTGTTCATTTTTTGTGCTGCATTTTTTGTCTGAGATGGGGAAAAAACTGTTTGCCAGGATTCGTGAAAAAGACGAAAAATCTATTGATAAATCAAAGGAAAAAAGGTAATATAACTATATGGGGACAAAAAATAGATTTATAAGGGTGTATCAATGATGAGAAGTGTAAAGCAGCGGAACCGTGATAAACGTCAGCGGACAAGAATGCGCCGTCACAAAGCGAGTATTCTTTCGATATGTGGTGTGATTTTATTATTGACAATCATATTGTCGGTGGGAAGTATGTCACTTCAGGCAAAGAACAAGCGTTATAAGCAGCAGGAAGCGGAACTTACGGCACAGTTGAAAGAAGAAAAAGAGCGTACAGAAGAGATTAAAGAATTTGAAAAGTATGCAGGAACAGATGCGTACATAGAAGATGTTGCAAAAGATAAGCTGGGGCTCATCCACAAGAATGAGATATTGTTTGAGCCGGAACCATAATGGAAAAATTTCATAATACCATACAAAAGATAGAATGTGTTTGAGCACATTCTTTTTGTTTAGACGGAATTTCTGGAAAAGGGGTTATTCATGATGGAGGAGTTAAAAATAGGACGAGCTGTGCAGGCGAACCCATATGTGATACAGATGGATCGGTTTGTGCAGTCTTTGGAAAAATTGACCAAGGTATTTTTGCAGCTGGAGAGAAAACATGATTTATTTACAAAAGCGGAAATGGAAGAAATGTACGAAAAAATAAATGAGAAAGTGTGCGGCAATTGTGCGAATAAAGAAGTGTGTCTTGGACAAGAGGCGTTTCTGACCTACCAGATGGTACATGAGATTTTTTGTACCATAGAAGAATATGGTGTGGAACTGAACACTGAGGTGAAACGTAAGATACAGAAAAGATGTGTGCAGGCGCCGCGCTTTTTGCGGACGGCGCTTGAGGTGTTTAAAGGCGCGAGACAGAATCTGATGTGGAATAATAAAATGGCACAGAACAGGGAAGGATGTGCGGTGCAGCTTGACACATTTGCCCAGATGATTCAGCATGCCACAAGAGAACTGGACGCCAGTATTTTTGCGGACGAGCATTTGGAAAAGAAAATACGGGGGAGATTTTCCAAAATTGGGGTACGGCTTTTAAGTACGGTATTTTTTGTGACAGAAGATGGGAAATATGAGGTTCATGTTACGGCAAAATCTATCAAAGGGCAGTGTGTATCCACGAAAGAGCTTGTGCAGATCATATCGGAGTGTGTCGGAAGAAAGATGGTGGCGGACCGCGATGAAAGGCCGGTGCTTGGAGAAGAGTATTGTACAGTCACCTGTGTGGAAGGGCCACGTTTTCATACGCTTCAGGGAATTGCGAAAATCGGAAAGGGATGCCGTAAGATATCGGGGGACAGCTTTTCGATGATGGAGATGCCGGGCGGCAGGAAGGGCATCATACTCTCCGACGGAATGGGGGCAGGGGAAGCAGCATTTAAGGAAAGCGCCATGGTGGTGGAAATGTTAGAGGAACTTCTGGCAGCTGGATTCCCGAAAGAGACAGCAATTCAGATGTTGAATACAGCGCTGGTGATGGGGCGCGAAGAGGTGCGGTTTTCTACAATTGATATGAGTGTATTTGACCTGTATAGTGGGAAATGTGAGTTTGTGAAGGCGGGGGCATCCACTACGTTTGTAAAATATGAGGATAAGGTAGAGACAATCAAATCAACCAGTCTTCCGATAGGAGTTTTGCCTAAATTGGAGGTGGATTGTGTTGTGCGAAGCTTGTGCGATGGGAATTTTGTTGTGATGGTGACAGATGGGGTGCTTGATGCGCTTCCGGTTGGAGAGCAGGAGCTGATCATGAAAATGATCATCGAGGGGACAAGCATAACCAACCCAAAAGAGATGGCGCATCACATTTTAGAGCAGGTTTTGGAATGTTCCGGGGAGATCCCTTTGGATGATATGACGATTATGGTCGTGGGCATGTGGAGTCTTGCAAAATAAAAAGGAATAAGATAAAATTAGTGCGGGTGAATAATTACAAAGGAAAATGTGGATAATGTTAGAAAAAATAAGAAGGTATGTGGAAAAATGGCATATGATCGAGAATGGCGATAAGATAATTGTAGGCGTATCAGGAGGTGCAGATTCTATATGCCTTCTTTTTGTATTGATACAGCTGCAAAAAGAGATTCCGTTTGAGTTGGTCTGTGTTCATGTGAACCATGGATTGAGAGGGATAGATGCGGATGCGGACGAAATGTATGTAAAAAAATGTGCGAGAAGCATTGTGTCCCATGTGAAATTTATCGGGAAGATGTTGCATTAATTGCAAAAAAAAGGAAACAATCTTTGGAGGAGGCGGGGCGTGAAGTGCGCCGGGAAGCCTTTGTGAAAACCTTGAAGCGATATGGAGGAACTAAAATTGCGCTTGCGCATCATCAAAATGACAATGCAGAGACATTTCTGATGAATGTGGCTCGCGGAGCAGGTCTGAAAGGGCTTGGCGGCATACGTCCGGTAAATGGGAATGTGATTCGTCCGCTTCTTGCAGTGGAGCGTGGTGAGGTTGAGAAATATCTGGAAGAAGAGGGGATTGCCTTTTGTGTAGATGAGACCAATAAAAGTGATGCGTACATGAGAAACCGTATCCGGAATCACATTTTGCCGTATTTTGAGGAGCAGGTGAATAAAAGGACAGTTACTCACATTAATGAGACAATGGAGCGGCTGAGGGAGATTGAAGGATTTTTGGAAGAGCAGACTGAGATTTCGTGGAGGCAGTGTACTAGAACCGAAGAAACAGGAACTGTTATCCTGCAGGCTGAATTTCAACAGATTCCGCATGTGATACAGTCATTTGTTTTGAAAAAGGTACTTTGGGAAGTCTGCAGGCGAGAGAAAGATATTGAAGCTGTTCATCTGCAGATGCTTCAGGAGTTGTTTGAAAAGCAAGTCGGAAGAAGGGTGGATTTGCCGTATGATATGGAAGCCTGGCGGACGTATGACGGTGTTGTGTGCAGGAAAAAAACAGAGCCTGGACCGCAAAAAGCAGAAGGAAAAATATTGGACTGTGAAGGGCAGGAAACACATTTGTGTGAATGGTGTGGCTGGCAGATCAAAAGCCGCGTATTCGTGGCAGACCAAGTGCCACAGGAGGCTTCTGAAAAAGTTTACACGAAATGGTTTGATTATGATATAATAAGGGACGCGGTGAGTATTAGAACAAGAAAGCCCGGAGATTACTTGGCGATTCATAGCGATGGCAAGACGCAGAAACTGAAGTCTTATTTTATCAATGAGAAGATTTCGGCGGAGGAAAGAGGAAAGATTCCCTTGATCGCAGAAGGCAGTCATATATTGTGGGTTGTCGGGTTATCGTACGAGCAGCGCTTACCGGGTAACTAAGAATAACAAAAACAATATTAGAAATACAAATAAACGAAGGAGAAGAATCATGGCAGAGACAATTAAAGTATTAGTATCAGAAGAAGAGGTAGATGCAAGAATTGAGGCGCTTGGAAAGCAGATCAGTGAGGATTATGCGGGAAAACAGGTACACCTTATCTGTGTGCTGAAAGGTGGCGTATTTTTTATGTGTGAACTTGCAAAAAGAATTACAGTTCCGGTATCCATGGATTTTATGAGTGTGAGCAGTTATGGGGACGGAACGACATCCAGCGGCGTTGTAAAGATTGCCAAAGACTTAGATGAGACATTGGAAGGAAAAGACGTAATTGTTGTGGAAGATATTATTGATTCCGGAAGAACGCTGTCTTACCTGCTTGAAATTTTGGCAAAGAGAGGACCAAAGAGTATGAGACTTTGCACACTGCTTGACAAGCCGGAGAGACGTGTGCGCGATGTAAAAGTAGATTATGTAGGGTTCAATATTCCGGATGAATTCGTTGTGGGATACGGACTTGACTATGCACAAAAATATAGAAATCTGCCATACATCGGTGTTGTAGAAGGTGTGGAGTAGGAAGGAGCTAAGAATTGAATAGTAAGAAAAGCAGAGGAATGGGAGGTGCTTCAATCTTTATGGTTGTGGCGCTTGCCTTATTAGTGTACTGGTTTATTGGCCAGATGAACATGAAGCAGCGTGAATATACGTATCAGGAATTTACGCAGGCAGTTCAGGACGGAGAGGTGGATTCAGTCATCATCCGGCAGAATAAAGAGGTGCCGACTGGACGGCTTGAGATTCAGATGAAGGATCAGAGCGAAGATGTAAAATACCTGAATGTTTCTGATGTAAATGAGATACAGGAGTTGTTGAGTAAAGCAGATGTAAAGTGCACACTTGATGATGTGCCGAAAGAGTCATGGTTTATGACCACGATGTTTCCGACGCTTTTGATGGTCGGGGTTGTGATTTTCTTGTTTATGATGATGAGCAGACAGGGCGGCGGTGCCAATGCAAAAGCGATGAACTTTGGAAAGAGCCGTGCGCGTATGACAAGTGGTTCGGATAAGCAGGTGAAATTTGCACAGGTTGCAGGGCTTCAAGAGGAAAAAGAAGAATTGGAAGAAATTGTAGATTTCTTGAAAAGTCCGAAGAAATACATTCAGGTGGGAGCCAGAATCCCGAAGGGTGTTCTTTTGGTGGGACCTCCGGGAACAGGAAAGACATTACTTGCCAAAGCCGTGGCAGGAGAAGCGGGTGTTCCGTTCTTCACGATTTCCGGTTCTGATTTTGTAGAGATGTTTGTCGGTGTGGGAGCTTCTCGTGTGCGTGATTTGTTTGAGGATGCGAAGAAACATGCGCCATGTATTATTTTCATTGATGAGATTGATGCGGTTGCAAGACGTCGCGGTACCGGAATGGGCGGCGGACATGACGAAAGAGAGCAGACATTGAATCAGCTTCTTGTTGAGATGGATGGTTTCGGTGTAAATGAAGGAATTATCGTAATGTCAGCGACGAACCGTGTGGATATTTTGGATCCGGCAATTTTAAGACCGGGGCGTTTTGACCGAAAAGTGATGGTCGGAAGACCGGACGTGAAAGGAAGAAAAGAGATTTTGGAAGTTCACGCGAAAGGGAAACCGCTCGGTGACGATGTGGATTTGGCGCAGATTGCACAGACAACTTCCGGATTTACGGGGGCAGATCTTGAGAACCTGTTAAATGAGGCTGCGATTTTGGCGGCGAAAGAGAATCGGGTATACATTCAACAGTCTGATATCCGCCATGCGTTTGTGAAGGTTGGAATCGGAGCAGAAAAGAAAAGTAAAGTGGTATCTGAAAAAG
>ENA-OQDW01000978-OQDW01000978.1-human-gut-metagenome-genome-assembly--contig:-NODE-978-length-11028-cov-1.386111_pt1 | contig 11028 bp, 8 predicted proteins | sample MGYA00242784_ERZ504613 | MGnify/ENA primary metagenome ERZ504613 (study PRJEB26092, sample SAMD00036330) | human gut metagenome | host: Homo sapiens | study: EMG produced TPA metagenomics assembly of... | reverse complement strand
ATCAGCGATGATGGTGAAAACCTATATCTTCTTTGGAATTCGACCTTATTGAAACTAGAGAACAACGCAAAGAAATGTAAACGGGTAGATAACATCAGCTTACCCTCCAACTCTATTATCGAAAAGCACATATACACTGATTATCATGGAGGCATCTGGCTATATTCATATACCGATGAACAAATATTCTATAAGAAAAACATAAAATCGGAATGGAACCAAATCAATCTCCATTCCAAAATAGAGACAAAAAGTAATGCGGTAAGGAGCATACTGGATGACTCGAACGGACATGTCTGGATAGGAACGGACCATAAAGGAGTATTCATTTATGACTACGTAAATGATAACCTTGTCAACCTCCTGAATACCCCTATGTCTTCCACATCCCTTGCTTCCAACAGAATAAATACAATCTACCGTGATGATTCAGGCGTCATTTGGTTAGGAAATTTCAAAAAAGGAGTTTCTTATTATCACGAAAGCTTCCATGAATTTATTGATACCCAGCATAAAGAATGCGGTGATATAGCCTCCATTTTAGAGGATAAGGCCGGAAACATTTGGCTGGGAACAGATGGGAACGGACTTTATGTAAAAGAAAAGCAAAAAGGATTTGCCATTCGCAAACTATCCATCCCCGACATAGCCATCATCAGTCTTCTCGAAGACCATAAAGGACGGATTTGGGCAGGAAGTTATCAAGACGGATTGTTCTGCTATGAGAACAACAGTATTCGCCATTTTACTCCAGAGAACAGCCAACTGCCATACAGTGGCGTATGGAGTATGAAGGAAGACCGATATGGAAACTTATGGATAGGTTATGTACTGGAAACTTTGGTTTGTTTTAATCCGGACGCAAATACTGCGACAAGTTATCTACTACCTGATGGGAATAATATCAATGTACTCAATATCTGTTATGACTATGGAGACAAAATGTATATCGGGACTACATACGGACTCTGTGTAATGGACATCGTGACGAGAAAACCCGAAATGATTTATGCCAATCGAAAAGAGACACAGCCATTCAAGCAGCTCTTCATTTCCACTGTATTCAAGGACGACAGAGATATATTGTGGTTAGCCCATAAACAAGGATTGACTGCCTGGGACTTAAAAAATGATTCACTACACTGGTTCGACGTAAACAACGGATTGTGTGACAATCTCATTAACAGTATAACCCAAGACAATCATGGTAACATGTGGCTTGCAACAAGTAACGGATTGTCTATATTGGAAGTAACCCCAGACACCCAGGAAGGAGTAGACTTTTCTTTCAAGAATCTTTCTACCAGAGACGGATTGCCAGAAAATCATTTCAACTCCCATTCCGCTTGTAAATTGTCCAGCGGAGATTTACTGCTGGGAGGCACCAGTGCTATACATCTATAAATCCGAACAAGCTGACCGAAAAGAGCCGACCGCTGGCAAAGGTGTATTTTACAAATCTGACCATTGGCAATCAACATATAGAAGTAGACTCAATATATGAAGGGCGTAAACTATTAACAACTGTACTTGGCAGAACCCCATCATTGTCTGTCAGATATGACGATTATTTAATCTCCATCGAATTTGCCGCAGGCGATTTGCTGAATGCTGATAAAATAAGATATGCCTATAAACTGGAAGGATTAAATACCCAATGGTACTATACAAACGAGAACAAAGTAGCTTTCACCACCCTTCCTCCTGGCAATTACAAACTATTGATTAAAGCTTGTAACAGTGACGGTATATGGAATGACGAAGCTAGTGAGTTGAATATAACCGTTTCATCTCCAATATATTTATGTAATGTTGCTATCATCTTATACATATTGTTTGCCATTGGTATAATATCCTATGTAATATACCGATTCAAAAAGCAATCACAACATAAGACTGGAGCAACAACGAGCAAAACTGGAGCAAGAACAAAAGTTGCTCCTGAATGAGATGAAGCTAAAGTTCTTTACAAATATAAGCCATGATTTACGTACACCACTGACGCTTATCATTAGCCCGTTACAAATGTTATTGTCAGAAACCCTGGATGACGGAATACGCAAAAAACTAAATACAATCAATAAAAATGCACAACAATTACTTACATCGATAAACTCTCTGCTTGATTTCCGGAAACTGGATGTAGGAGCCGAGACAGCTCATTACAAATCGGGAGATATTGTCAACTTTATCCGCGAGATTTGCAGTACTTTTCAAGAGTATGCTCTTGACCATACCATCAGCTTCTGTTTCATGTGCGAAGTAGAAAACCTGAACATGTCCTTCGATCCGGTTAAAATAAAAAAAGTAATGAACAACTTGTTGTCCAATGCCTTCAAATACACTCCTGATAAAGGAGAAATCAATGTACATCTTTATCGCGAAGATGACAATGTATGCATCTGTGTGGCAGACAACGGACAAGGTATCATAGACAAAGACAAGAAACATATCTTCGAACGTTTTTATCAGGTGCAACAAACTTCGGAAAAAACCGGCAGTGGAATCGGCTGCATATTGCAAACGAATATGTACATCTACACAAAGGAACAATCTCCGTTACAGACAATTTTCCTAAAGGTTCCGTATTTACCGTTAAATTGCCTATCGTCACATATGCCAGTGAAAAGGAGGAATTACTTCCGGAACTGCTAAACAATGACAAAGCTCCGAATGAACTTCCCGTTCCAAATGCGGAAGAATTGCGGTATACCATCTTGTTGGTGGACGACAACAAGGATTTCTGTAGTTTCATGTCTGAATACCTGTCCGATGAATACGCCATACAGGTTGCCTACAATGGAGCAGAGGCATTGAAGATATTAGAAAAAAACAGTGTCAATATTGTAATAAGCGACATCATGATGCCAGTGATGAATGGAACAGAGCTATGTCGGCAAATCAAAACAAACATGCAATGGTCCCACATTCCCGTTATATTGCTTACAGCCCGTATGGCAGAAGAATACAAAAGTGAAGGATTTGAGCAAGGAGCCGATGACTATATCGTAAAGCCTTTTGACTTCAAATTACTAAAGCTGCGCATCGGGAAATTTATTGAATGGACAGAAAAAAGCCATCGTAAATTCTGTCAGAAAATAGAAGTGACACCTAATGAAATAACAATCACTCCACTAGACGAACAATTTATTGAAAAAGCTATCAAAATAGTAGAAGAGCGCATGAGTGATTCCGACTTCTCTGTGGAAATGTTAGGAGCAGAATTGGGGTTGAGTCGTAGCCATCTCTACAAAAAGCTGATGTGTATCACCGGTAAAGGTCCGGCAGAATTCATCCGGATTATCCGTTTGAAGCGCAAGTAAGCAACTTCTAAAGGAAAGCCAGAAACAAATTGACAGAAATTGCCTATGCGGTGGGAATTCAGTTCTCCAAAAAGGTTCACTGTAAACTTCAAGAATGAATTTGGAATATCACCATCTGATTACATCCGCAGTCTAAAATGATAACTTGAAACATAAAGGTTATGTTATTGAGACATGATAGACCTATGCTATTATGATAACTTTCCATATTTGCAGTAGCTTTTAATAACAGTTATTTTTAAATCTTAAATTAAAGTATTATGAAGTTACACGCAAATGTATGCTCTCAATGGGAATGGACAAAATTGAGACAATTGCTTGTTATCGTGTTACTAGGTTTGGGTATTGTTTCCACGTATGGACAAACCAAAACAGTATCCGGTATCGTTAAATCAGAATCGGGCGGTGAGCCACTTGTAGGAGCCACCGTCAAAGTGAAAGAAACCAATACGGGCGGCATTACCGACATCGACGGCCGTTACACCATCCAGGCAAATCTGGGACAAACATTGATAGTCTCTTACATCGGCTACCGCACCAAAGAGGTGAAAGTAGAGCGCACCACCCGCATCGACATACTGCTGCAAGAAGACAATGAGATGCTGGACGAAGTAGTAGTAGTGGGATACGGTACGATGAAACGCAGTGACCTGACCGGTTCCGTAGTCAGCGTGACGGGTGACGAACTGAAAAAGTCCGTAGTCACCTCGCTCGACCAAGCTTTGCAAGGACGTGCCGCCGGTGTGCAGGTGACCCAGAATTCCGGAACTCCGGGTGGCGGTATCTCGGTCAGCATCCGTGGTATCAACTCCTTGAACGGCAACGAACCGCTCTACGTTATCGACGGTGTAGCCATCTCAGGCAACAACACCAGCAACAGCAGCGTGCTCAGTTCCATCAACCCTGCAGACATCGTTTCCATGGAAGTATTGAAAGATGCATCGGCCACAGCCATCTATGGTAGCCGCGCCTCCAACGGTGTAGTACTCATCACCACCCGTCAGGGCGAAGAGGGCAAAACGAAGGTCTCCTACGAAGGTTACTATGCCTTGCAACAGCTTCCCAAGAAACTGGAAACACTGACACTCCCCGAATATGCAGTTTACCAGAACCTCCGCGCCGCCACCATCGGCTTCGGTGCACGCGAAGAGTTCAAAGACCCCTCACTCCTCAGCGCGGTACCGACTGGCAGAATGAAATCTTCCGCACTGCCCCGATGCACAACCATCAGATAAACATCTCCGGAGGTTCGAAGAGCATGAAATACTCGCTCTCCGGCGGCTACATGCAGCAAGACGGTATTGTATTCGGTTCGGACTTTGAGCGTTTCTCTTTCCGCGTCAACATGGACAACGACATCAACAAGTGGCTCACCACCGGCTTGCGCGCCTCCGTAGCCCGTACACAGCAGACCAACAACGTAGACGGTTCGGGTGCCATCTACAATGCCCTGAACCAGCTCCCCGAAGTGCCTGCCCGCAACCCGGACGGCAGTTTCGGCATGCAGACGGAGAACATGTATGGAACTTACTTCTCCAACCCCCTCTCCGACCTTATCCAAAATGAAAACTATAGTCGCAACACACAAGTCTATGTCAACGCCTTTGCCGACATCAAGCTGTGGAAAGGACTCGTATTCCGCACGGAATATGCCGCCAACTTCAATTACAGCAACGACTATAAGTTTACCCCCTCCTACGACTACGAGCACTTCAAGCAGCAGTCGTCAGCAAGCCGTGGAGCCGGCAACGGAAGCAACTGGACATTGAAAACTTACTTTACTTATAATAATACCTTCGGCAAACACGGCCTCTCTGCCATGCTGGGACACGAAGCGCAAGAAAACAAGTAACGAGTCGCTGAGCGGCAGCCGTACCAACTTCCTCTTCAACTCCGTACACGAACTGGATGCGGGTGATGCCACAACAGCAAAAGCCAACAGTTCCCGTGGTTCATCCGCCATCGAATCATACTTCGGCCGTCTGAACTACAACTACGACGACCGGCTACTTGCTGACCGCTACGCTCCGTGCCGACGGTTCGTCTTCGTTTGCCAAAGAAGTCGTTGGGGTTGGTTCCCTTCGGTAGCATTGGCTTGGAAAGTCAACAACGAAGCTTTCCTCAAAGATGTGGAAGCCATCAACTCACTGAAACTCCGCCTGGGTTGGGGTGTAGTAGGTAACCAATGGGCGGGTTCCTATGCCTACGGCGTCACCATGGCTTCGGCAGCCTCCATCTGGGGTACTGGTTTCTATGCAGGCAACTATCCTAATCGTGAACTGAAGTGGGAAGAAACAAACTCCTTCAATGTAGGACTCGACCTCGCCTCTTCAACAACCGCATAGAGTTCATCGCCGATGCTTATTACAAGAAAACGGACAATCTGCTGATGCAAGCTTCTCTTCCTACCTACGTAAGCGGTCTGATTCGTGCACCGTGGGTCAATGCCGGTGCCATGACCAACAAAGGTGTAGAATTTACCCTGAACACGCACAACATCCAGACACGTGATTTCACCTGGACCTCAGGACTCACCTTCTCCATCAACCACAACGAAGTGACGAAGCTCTACTCCGAATCATCCGCTATTTCGGGAATCAACGGTTCGGAAACACTGACCTACACCATGGTGGGCGAACCGGTCGGGCAGTTCTACGGCTATAAAGTAATCGGTATGTTCAAGGAAGAAGGAGATTTCTACAAGAAAGGTGCCGACGGCAACTTCCTGCTCGACGAAACGGCAACCGCATCCAAGTAGCCATCCCGAAAGACCAGACCATCGGCAAATCGGCATCTGTAGGTGACTACATCTATGAAGACCGCGACAACAACGGTGTAATTGATGAGAAAGACCGCACGTTCCTCGGCAATCCGGCACCCAAATTCACGTTCGGCTTCAACAACTACCTTTCTTATAAAGGATTTGACCTCAACATCTTCCTGAACGGCTCGGTGGGCAACAAGGCTATCAACCTGATTCGCCGCACCTTCACCGATCCCATGCGTAACAGCAACCTGCTGAAAGAAGCTACCGGCATTGCCCAAATCGCCATGCACGACCCCGAAGTGGGCGACGAGGTACTTTCCAATGTTTACGTGGCCAACGCCGATGCAGCCAAAGTACAACGCATCACTACCAGTAGCGCCAACGACAACAACCGTATCTCCGACCGCTTTGTTGAAGACGCTTCCTACCTCCGCATAAAAAACATCTCGCTGGGGTACACCTTCCCACAGAAATGGTTGCGCCGTTTGCAGATAGACCATCTGCGCCTCTACGTCAACATCCAGAACCTCTGTACCATCACAGGCTACAAAGGCTACGATCCCGAAATAGGCGCTTTGAACTACAATGTATTGCTACGTGGTGTGGACGATGCGCGCTATCCTTCGCAACGTATCTATACATTTGGCCTTAACTTCAATTTCTAATGAGCCAGACAAATCATTTATCATTTAAAATCTCAATATAGTTATGAAACACAGATTTCTAACCCTTATATCATCGCTCCTTCTGCTTACGGCATGCAGCGACTCATTTTTGGAACGTGCTCCCGAAGGAAACTACGTAGATGTGACATACTACACTTCCGACGATGCACTCGAACAAGCCACTGCACCGCTTTACAACCGTGCATGGTTCGACCTCAACTCCCGCGCCATCGTGCCGCTGGGCAGTAACCGTGCCAACGATAACTTCAGTCGCTGGGGAGCTCCCGAGTTCACCAACTTCAAGGTGACAGCCCTGAGCGAAAACCTTGCCAATGCATGGACAGGTTTCTACTCGGTCATTACAATGGCCAATGCAGTTATCAGTGATGTGCAGACCAAATGTAGCAACAGCGTAAGCGAACGTGCCAAGCGCACAGCCATTGCCGAAGCCCGCCTGATGCGTGCTTGTGCCTACTTCTACATGGTTCGCCTCTGGGGACCGGTTATCATCATCGAAGACAACGACAAAGTGGTTGCCAATCCCATGCAACCGCTCCACCGCGAAGAAGATGTGCTGGAACTCGTTATTCGTGACCTCACTTATGCAGTCGAGAATCTTCCTGAAGTGGCAACCGCCAAAGGACGTGTCAACGCATGGGGTGCAAAGGCATGCTTGCCAAAGTCTACCTCGCCCGCTCAGGCTGGAAAGGAGGCACACGCGACAACGCCGACCTGGAGAAAGCCAAGGAACTGGCCGCCGACGTGATAAACAACAGCGGCATCAGCCTTTACGAAAACTATGAAGACCTCTTCAAGTATAAGCACAACAACAATCCCGAATCGCTCATTGCCATGCAGTGGGTGCCACTGGGTGATTGGGGCGTATGCAACACTCTGCTTGCCGACCTCGCCGGCAACAGCAAGATGACCGGCGGTGTAAACGTATGGAGCAGCTATCAGGCAAGTATAGATATGCTCCAGCAATATGAGTTGGGCGACACTATCCGCCGCAACGCCACCTTCTGCACACCGGGTACATACTATTCATACATCTGCATTGCCGACGGTGGTTATACTTACGACGGCGCCACCTCTTGCATTAAAAAAGGTGTACCGGGCGGTCCGGACGACGACAACGACGGTTATATCCAGTCCATGAACTCTCCGCTCAACACCTACATCCTACGCCTTGCCGATGTTTACCTGACCTATGCCGAAGCTTGTCTGGGCAACAGCGAAGAACTGACCGGTGGTCCCGGCCTGGAAGCATTGAACCAGGTGCGCGACCGTGCACGTATCCCCCGCAAGGAACGCGTAACCTTCGAAGACATCATTCGCGAACGCCGCGTAGAGTTCTCGATGGAGTATTGTAACTGGTATGACATGGTATCGTGGTATCACTGGAAACCCGACTACATGCTGAATTACTTCCAGAACCAACACCGCGGCTACACAGTAGACCTCATCGTGAAAGACGAAGACGGTTACCTCCACTTCGGCAAGAAAGAAGGCGACACTTTCCTCGAAGGCATAGAAAATTGGCAGGAACCGGGCGAGAACATCGAAATCCACCACGGCAACATCCTGATGCCTTATCCGGAAAGCGATGTCATCCAGAATCCGCTACTGAACGAAGAACCGGTAGCATACGAATTCAGTGAATAAACCAAGTTATACATTCATTATCTCAAATAACGACTTTAATATGAAATATATACATTTTCCTTTTGTGTTGCTCACCATCCTGTTGGCATGCAACCTTTTCACCGCCTGCAACGATGACGAGGGCGGCGGTGTTCCCGTAATCCACCACATCCGTCTTGTCGACCCAGAGAAGGCCGACAGTACGTTCACCGATGTAAATCCGGGCACCATGATTGTAGTCATCGGCGAAAATCTGAATGATGTGCGGAAAGTGTTCATCAACGAACAAGAAGTTTCGTTCAATAGCAACTACGGCACTTCCACCAGTCTCATCCTCACTATCCCCGGCGAATTGCAACTGACGGGTGCCAACCCCGAACTGAAAGGCGAACTGCGTATCGAGACCTCGCACGGCATTGCCACGTACTCCATGCATGTACTCTCGCCCGCACCCTACATCACCCGTGTAGCCACAACCTTCCCCGTGGAGACGGGCACGCCTCTGCGCATCGTGGGCGGTAACTTCTACGAAATTCAGCGCGTTTATTTCACCACTGCCGTGGACGACATCACCAATGCACCTATTTCGGTAGAAGTAACGGACTACACGGTAAACAAGAACTTTGACGAAATATCATTCAATGCTCCCGCAGGCCTGATTGATGAAGGCAGTCTGGTAGTGGAGTGCTATACCGCATCCGCATTTACTCCCTTCCGTCGCACAGCCCTCCCACCAAGTATCAGCAAGGTAAGCTCCATGATGCCTATCACGGGTACCACAGTTACCGTACTGGGACAGAATTTTATGGATATCGCCTCCATCACAATGGGCAATCGCTCGGTAGATCTCTCTACTGTTACCGTAAGCGAAGCTAACGATATGCTTACCTTTACCATGCCGCGTGCACCGCAAGGCACTTGCTCACTCGCCATTACCACAATGGGCGGTACTGCCGAAGTTCCGGGCTTCTATCCTTTGGAGAATATAGTATTGAACTATGACAACATCGGTTGGTTCTCCTGGGGCGGGCAAGCTGTACCCGTCACTGCCGACGGTACAGCAGCTCCTTTCTTCTCGGATGGTAAATGCTACAGCATATCAGGGGAACTTTCAGCATGGAATTACTGGTGGGGCCAATTGCAGAACGGTGCCGTATGGGGCATTGACACAGCCTTCCTGCCTACCGATACACCGACTTCCGAACTGGCTTTGCAGTTCGAATGCTTCGTGGCAGTGGAATATGGCGAAGGTCCTGTATTCCGCATCTACCTCAAAGGGAATGAGGCTCACAACTACACGAACTATCGTCCGGTGAGCGACTTCACCGGAAAAACCGAAGTAGGCCAATGGATGCAGTGCAGCATTCCGCTCTCCGAACTGGTAGACGAAACCACTTGGGGCGAGTTCCAAAAACGTGACGGTGACGAGTTGGCACTCCAGATGACAAATCCCAGCGAAAACGGTCCATACAACATCGAAATGTATTTTGATAATTTCCGAGTTGTCAAGATACAATAATTTGAATTAAATTCTGGCACAGGATTACACAAAGTGACACCTTCTTTTAAACTCTTAGACGCTGATTCAATTGAATCAGCGTCTAAAAATAAATACACCGAAATTATTAAAACGAAATTTCACCGATACCATGACACAAATCTTCAAGAAAACCTTATTAACCAGCCTGGTTCTATTTCTGATGACAGCTTGCTCTGACGATAAAAAGGAGCTGAAAATCATCGTAGAGCCTACTTCTTTCCATTTTGAACAAACGGGTGGTAGCAAGAAATTCGGTATCACCCCAATGAACCAGCCACTTTCCAAAGTTCGGAAGCATGGTGCAAAGTAACCTCGGAAAGCAGCACTCCCGTACAGGCAATCTATAACATAACCGTAGAACCCAACACTACGCCCGACGTGCGCAACGCCATCATCACCGTCAGCGTAAAGGAGCATATACAAGAAATCAACGTGGAGCAGGCGGCCTATATCCAAAGCGATGAACCGGAAAAATACACTGTACGCGAGAATCTCACAACCCACCAACTGATTAACGAAATGGGACTGGGCATCAACCTAGGCAACACGCTGGATGCCGTGGGCGACTGGATAGACCCAAGCAACATTCTCAATTACGAACAAGCATGGGGAAGCCCTATTATCACACAAGAAATCATTGAAGGATATGCCAAAGCGGGCTACTCATCTCTGCGCATACCGGTCAGCTGGGGCAATCTGCTGTCCGACGACTTCAAAGTGCATCCTGACCTGATGGACCGCGTAGAGAAAATCCTAAACTGGACCCTCGACTGTGGCATGGTGGCTATCATCAATATCCACCACGAAAACGAATGGATTAAACAAGTACCCACCGACAGCAAAGCAAAAGAAAAATTCACTTCCATCTGGAAACAGATATGTGAACGCTTCGAAAAGTACGGTGACCACTTACTGTTCGAGCCAATGAATGAAATCGGATACGATGAGATTTGGACTCCGTGGGGCGGTAGTGAAGCCGACAAGGCAAAGGCACTGGGATACGTGAACGACCTCAACCAGCTCTTTGTCGACATAGTAAGAAACAGTGGCGGCAACAACGCCAAACGTCATCTGTTGGTGGAAATCTAC
>ENA-OQDW01000977-OQDW01000977.1-human-gut-metagenome-genome-assembly--contig:-NODE-977-length-11031-cov-2.035950_pt1 | contig 11031 bp, 13 predicted proteins | sample MGYA00242784_ERZ504613 | MGnify/ENA primary metagenome ERZ504613 (study PRJEB26092, sample SAMD00036330) | human gut metagenome | host: Homo sapiens | study: EMG produced TPA metagenomics assembly of... | reverse complement strand
TTATGTCTTTAAGTTATAGAATAACCGTCCAACCTTTAGCCGGGGAGTGGACGGTTATTTTTTGCGCTTATTATCTCTAACAAGCGTAATGATTGCACAAAGCATGATGACAAAGGTAAATAAGTCTGAGTATGTAACCATAGCTTGTCCCCCTTCCGCAAGGTCTCGGAACGGATGGCAAGAACCGTCTAACAGCTCCCTTGGTAAATATATTAAATTATCAATGTACCTCAAGGGGAAATAAGAATTTCTATGAAAAATAAAAGAGAGCAGACAACGGGAATCGAACCCGCCTCCTCAGCTTGGGAAGCTGATATACTACCGATGTACTATGTCTGCAAAACACATACCATTATTATAGCGTAAATAAAAAAGATTGCAACCACTTTCTGTGAGAGATCAGTGTTGAAGTGGAGACGAATATGATATAATGAATCCTATCGGATTCATATTAGAAGTTCCTACGGAACTTCGGATGCGCAGAAAGCAGCGCAAAAAGATGATAGGGCGAATGCCCGTCAGAGGAGAAAACAATGAAAACAGTTGCAATCGTGGCGTGTTCCAACGGGCAGAAAGAAGAATATCGAAGCCAGAACGAGGAACTGGCACGGTATCTGGAGGAAACGGGACACAAGGTTTTATGGAGCAATTATATCTATGAAAAATGCCGCATTTTCAGGTACGGGAGCAGAGCGCGCCGCGGAACTGATGCGTTTCTTCAATGACCCGGAGGTGGAGGAGATCTATGACATTTCCGGAGGAGATCTCGCTAATCAGGTGTTGGACGGGCTGGACTATGCCGCCATCCGAAGAAGCAGGGCGGTTTTCTGGGGCTACAGCGATCTGACGACGGTCATCAACGCCATCTATGCACAGACCGGGAAAAGCAGCGTGCTCTATCAGGTCAAGAACATGGTCTGGGGAGAGGGAAAAGAGGTGCAGCGACGGAGATTTGAGAACCGTGCGACGCTGTTTGACCCGCAGGTTCGCTTTGTGCAGGGGGAGAAGATGGAAGGCGTTGTTGTCGGCGGGAATATACGCTGCTTTTTGAAGCTGGCGGGAACCCGTTATTTCCCGGATCTTTGGGACAAGATTCTGCTGTTGGAAGCATACGGCGGTGAGGTGCCGCAGATGGCGACGTATCTGGCGCAGCTAAAGCAGCTGGGGGCTTTTGAGAAGGTTGGAGGAATTTTACTCGGAACATTTACGGCGATGGAGGCGCATGCGTGCAGCCGGATATCACTGCACTGGTGAAGGAGGCGGCAGGAACGAAGATTACGATTGCAAAGACACAGGAAATCGGTCACGGAAATGACGCGAAAGCAATCCGGATCGGAGAAAAGATATACTGCGGCGGAGACGAAGCATGTCGAAGCGTTGTTACAGATGCTGAAAGGAGACAGTTGGAAACCAGATGAAAAAAGAGATGACATACACAGAACTAGCGAAAGAGACGGCAATCCTGACGGCTGCCGTGGCGATTATCGCCGCAGCCGTATACTTTTTTCTGGTGCCGAGCCATGCATCCGTCAGCAGTATCTCCGGTCTCGGAATCGTGCTGTCCAACTTTATACCGCTGCCGCTGTCCGCGATCACGATGATTTTAAATGTTGTGCTCTTAATCATTGGATTTTTTACCTGCGGAAAGGAATTTGGCGTGAAGACGGTTTACACCAGTGTGGCACTGCCGGTATTTCTGGGAATTTTTGAGAGAATCTTCCCGGATTACGAATCGCTCACCGGCAGCCAGGAGGCTGGATGTGCTGTGCTATATTCTGGTGGTCAGTGTGGGACTCAGCATTCTGTTTAACCGGAATGCGTCTTCCGGCGGACTGGACATTGTGGCAAAGATCATGAACAAATATCTGCATATGGAACTGGGAAAAGCCATGTCGCTGTCCGGCATGTGTGTGGCGCTTTCGGCGGCACTCGTCTATGACAAGAAGACGGTTGTGCTCAGTATCCTCGGTACGTATTTCAACGGCATTGTGCTGGATCATTTTATTTTTGACCATGACATGAAGCGCCGTGTCTGCATCATCACCGAAAAGGAAGAAGAACTGCGCAAGTTTATCATAGAGGATCTGCACAGTGGAGCGACGATCTATGAGTCGATCGGTGCATACAATATGCAGAAGCGCAACGAAATCATCACCATCGTGGACAAGGCGGAGTATCAGAAACTCATGAATTATATCAGCCGTGAGGATCCACATGCATTCATTACGGTATACACGGTGTCAGATATCCGCTATCAGCCGAAGCGGCAGCAATGAAGAATGCGATACAACTGTTGTAAAAGGGAGAAACATACATGGAAATCTACGATAACGCAGACAGTTCATACAAAGCTGCCGGGGCGGAAACCTACCATCTGCCGGTTCTGTATACGGAGGACGAGCGCAGCAGCTACGCCGCATGGGGCATAAAAAAAGAAAAACTGCTGCTGCCGCTTGACTGGTTGTTCGATAAAATTATGCACAGACCGGAGGAACCAAAGATGCTGCAGGTGACGCCGAAGGAAACGGGCGTCTCGTATTTCCTGCTTCGCGGTACAACGGTACTTGCGCAGGGAATGCTCACGTGGGATGCGTGGGAGGCTGCGCTCACTGTGGAGACGAATGAGATATTGCTCGAGGGGCAGAGACTGCGGATCGGAAGCAATACGATCGCATCGATCTATCCGCCTGAAAAACAGAAGCCGTGGATGGATCATCCGGCGGAGCAGATAACGGGAACCATCAGCCTGGCGTATATCCGGGAAAATATGCAGGGGTACCGGGCGTCCCTGGAAGAACAGAAAAGGGAAGCAGAGTGGAGACGGCAGAATCCATAGATCTGCCGGTGGAAAATAAAAGAAAATGGAGACAGATACAGATGAGATATCCGAAAAATTTATCCGAACATGGAACGATCGGTTTTGTGGCGCCATCCTTCGGGTGTGCGACCGAGCCGTATCACACCGCATTTTTAAGTGCACAGAAAAAATTCAAAAACATGGGACATACCCTGGATCTCGGACCGAATTGTTATGCCGACTGCGGAATTGGGATCAGTAACACGCCGGAGGCGTGCGGCAGAGAACTGACAGAGTATTACTGCAGCGATAAGAATGAGGTGCTGATCTCCTGCGGTGGCGGGGAACTGATGTGTGAGACACTGGACGCGGTGGATTTTGAACAGATCTGGGCGGCTGCTCCCAAGTGGTACATGGGATATTCCGACAATACAAACATGACATATCTTTTAGCGACGCTCTGCGATACCGCATCGATCTACGGCCCGTGTGCGGCAGCGTTCGGCATGGAGCCGTGGCATCCGAGTCTTTCGGATGCATATGCACTTCTGCGCGGACAGAAGCATACGGTAAACGGATATGATCTCTGGGAAAAGGAAAGCCTAAAAGACGTTGAGCATCCGCTTGCGCCATACCATGTCACGGAACAGCGGATTTTGCATGTTTTCCCGGAACCGACGGAGGCACTTACGGTGCAGGGACGCCTGATCGGCGGATGTATGGACTGTCTGGTGAATCTTCTGGGGACAACTTATGATAAAACAACCGGGTTTGTGGAAAAGTATAAGAATGACGGTATGATCTGGTTCCTGGAATCCTGTGATCTTAATGTGATGGCGATCCGGCGGGCGGTCTGGCAGATGAAGCATGCCGCTGGTTTTCCCATGTGAAAGCTTTTCTGATCGGAAGACCTGCCGTCTACGGGCAGGAACTGATGGGGCTGGATCAGTACCATGCGGTGTGGGATCTGTTGAAAGATTACGGGGTGCCGGTCATTATGGATGTGGATATCGGACACCTCGCACCGATGATGCCGCTGGTGTGCGGAAGCTATGCAACGGTGCAAGTGAACGGAAATGACATCTCCGTGAAGATGGAGTATTTATAGAATAATGTTAATATTTTTGCCGATGCCGGTGTTTAAGAGGGTATCCAGATCCAGACTCTGGGATACGATCTGTGCCGCGGTGGTGGCAGTGGCGTCATCCGGACTCTCTGTGGCACCGGATGTGGTGGTGCCGTCTGCTGCGGAAGAACCGGTGGCAGCGGCATTTTTTTTCTGCATCAGCCGGTTGTTGTCAGAAGCGACGAGCGTCTCGCCGCGGCTTGCAAACCGTTTGGCATATGTTGAGGTGCGCTGCATGTAAGCCGCATCAGCGGAAAAAAGTTCCTTGAACTTGGAGAGATCCGCACTCTCAAATAAGGTTGTACGGCTTGTGAGTGTGCCGTCATCATTGATGGTAATGCCGATCTTATCGAGTTCGGAAGAATATTCGCTGGTAATATTTTTCAACTGCTTTGCACTGCGCTCCAAGGTACGGTCCGAGGAACTGCCGGCAGAGGAAAGCATGTTGTTGTAGGTCTGAATATAGGCGAGCACGCTGTTGCGCGTGTTGGCGTCCTGGTCATCCGAAAAATCAGAGGAAGTCAGCCGGCGTACTGCCTGACGAAGCGCCCTGCCGTCTGCGAGAGCGAGCTGGTTGCCACTGAATTCACGGCGTTTGGAGGAAGTCCCGGCTTCCCGGTTGGAACGGTAGAAACTGCGCAGGTAATATTTGGAACTTAAGGTGGTGCCGGATCCGATATACGCTGTATTTGACATAGTGATTCCTCCTTAAAAAGATTCTCTAATATGTTTCGGCAGAATGCGGCATAGAATTAACCATAGAAAACAAAAAACGGATATGCTATACTAAATTCCAAAGAATTCAGCCTGGGAACAGAAACTACTGAATTCTGGCGACTGGGATGTATGAGAGGAGGATATCATATGGAAGCAATGATCTGGATAGGTCTGATTATTCTTTTTGTGGTGGTTGAGATTGCGACGGTAGGACTGACGTCCATCTGGTTCGCAGGGGGCGCGCTGATTTCCCTGATTCTGTGCCTGTGCGGCGTGGGACTGGGCTGGCAGATCGGCGTATTTTTCGTGGTTTCCCTGATTCTGGTAGCATTTACCCGGCCGTGGGCGGTGAAGTATTTAAAGCCGCATCTGATCCGGACCAACTACGAGCAGGCAATCGGTGAAAACGTATGTCTGACGGAGACGGTAGACAATCAGAGAGGAACCGGTACCGCGGTCTACAAGGGACAGGAGTGGACGGCGAGAGCAGCGAGGATGGAAAAAGATATGAGGCGGGAACGATCGTGAAGGTAAAGGAGATCCGCGGTGTGACCATGTATGTCACCGAAAGCGGACTGATGCCGCAGGTTCCGACGACACCGCAGACAGAGCAAAAGGCAGAATAATATGAAGCTGGGAATGGTATTTGAGGGAGGCGCCAACCGTACGGTGTTCTCCTGCGGAGTGATGGATGCGTTTCTTAAGGAGGGGCTGATGCCGGATTATCTGATCGGCGTCTCCGCCGGGATCGCATACGGTGTATCCTACCTGTCGGGACAGAAGGGCAGGAATATTGAGGTTGTGGAAAATTATATCGCGGACAAGCGGTATATGGGCATGCGGCATCTCTTTAACCGGAAGGAGAAAGCATATTTTAATACGAAGTTCGTGTTTGAGGAAGTGCCGAATGAACTGATTCCGTTTGACTATGACGCGTTTGCAGCGTATCCGGGAAAAGTCGAGGCAGCAGTGACCAACATTCATACCGGAAAAGCCGAATATGTCGAAGTGCCGAGGGGACGGGACATGCGCGATACGCTGGTGGCGAGTTGTTCGCTGCCGATCCTTTTCCAGCCAGTGAAGCTTGGCAGACATTATTATCTGGATGGCGGGATTGCCGATTCCATCCCGTATGAACACGCGCTGGCGGAGGGATGCGACAGACTCATCGTGGTGCTCACAAGAGAGCGCGGATATGTGAAGAAGACGGAGAAGGCAGTCCGCCTTACGGACAAGCTGTACAAAAAATATCCGAAGATTGTGGAGAGCATGGATTCCCGGGCGGAGCGCTACAATGAATGTATGGCCAGACTGCAGGAACTCGAGCAGGAGGGAAAAATCTTCGTCATCGCTCCGGAATCCACCTATGGGGTGGGACGGACGACCACGGACGTCATCAAGCTCCGGAGGCTTTACGACGAGGGTTATGAACTGACAGAAAAGCGCATGCAGGAACTGCGTGCATATCTGGGATAAGAAAGAGAGGAAACAAACGATGAAGATCGTATTTCTGGATGCAAAGACGATCGGTGATGACATCGATCTGTCCGGCTATGACGCGCTGGGCGAGGTTGTAAAATACGGATTTTCCACACCCGAGGAGGCAAGAGAACGCACCCGGGATGCGGATGTGATTGTTCTCAACAAAGTTGTGATCAACGAGCAGTCCATCGGCGAGGCGGAGCACTTAAAGCTGGTATGTGTGACGGCGACGGGAACCAACAATCTCGACAAGGAATATCTGGATCAGCGTGGGATTGCATGGCGCAACGTGGCGGGCTATTCCACGGAGACAGTGGCACAGCATACGTTTGCATTATTGTTCTATCTGCTGGAAAAGTTACATTATTATGATGAATATGTAAAATCAGAAAAATATGTGGGGGATGTTTCCTTTACACATTTTGACAATGTGTTTCATGAGCTGAGCGGGAAGACATGGGGCGTCATCGGCCTTGGCGCGATCGGCAGAAGAGTGGCGGACATTGCGGGCATGTTCGGGTGCCGGGTGCTCTACTATTCCACCTCCGGAAAACACGATCAGCCGGGATACGAGAGAGTAGATTTTGATACGTTGCTCGCGGAGTCGGACATCGTGTCGGTGCATGCGCCGCTGGATGCCAATACGGAAGGGCTTATGAACGCCGGAGCGTTTGCAAAAATGAAAAAATCTGCGATTTTCCTGAATCTTGGAAGAGGGCCGATTGTGGTGGAGAAAGATCTCGCGGAGGCGTTAAAAAGCGGTACGATCGCTGCAGCAGGACTGGATGTGCTCTCGGCGGAGCCGATGCGGGCAGACAATCCGCTGCGTGAGATCAAGGACAGTGATAAGCTGATGATTACGCCGCATATCGCATGGGCAAGCATTGAGGCACGCACGCGTCTGATGAAGATCATTGAGGGACAGATCCGGGAATTTTTCCATCTGTAAAAGAATGCGCCTATTTGGGGGCGCATCAGCTTGGAATCTGCGCATCCAGACCGCTGTGGAAGGACAGATTGCCGTATTCTTTTAGAAATTCCAGAGTGAGCTGTTTCTGCAGCTCACTTTTTGGTTCTGTATGCAGTAATGTGTGAAGCTTTCGCATCATGGTAAGGCAGCGCGCACTGCTTTTTTCGTACAGATCAAAAAAGCTTTCTGTGGAGACGCGTGTGGCATCCCAGGGATTCTTCCAGGAGGCATGCCTCAAGTTAAAAGGATCCGTGCGGAAAAACAGTGTGTCGCTCGGTATCAACGGGGAAAATAACGGGTATCCCAGAAAATGCTTCTCCATGAACCGGAAAAGAACCTTTTTTTGTCCGGTTTCATCGTGAAGAATCCGCATGCCGAGCGGAAGCGAGATGATTCCCATCCACATGGTGCTACGATGAATGGAAAGTTCGGGGAATGCGTAATGATAGGCATCGTACAGGAGCCCGGCAATCACGCGTTTCTGGGCAAAAGTCAGCTGGATCGTATCGGCGGCGTGGAATTCACAGGGTGTCTTGTGGCGCTTTCTGGCAAGCAGTTCGGTGTCGATCTCTGTCTCGAGATAGGCATGTCTGGAAAAATAGCTTTTCTCCTTCTTGTCATGGTAATGCGTCATGGCATAGATATAGGGATGGCATGTGGTGTCGAGCAGATAGTGCCCCAGGAAACCGGAGATGTAGCTCGGCAATGCCCCGGTCTGCGGCGGACGAGAGACGCCCGTAACTTCCAGCAGTCCGTGAAAAAAGGCACGCGGCTCCGTGGTGTGTGCGAGGGCACCGAGATTGTGGCGGTGCAGGGCATAGGACGGAAGATAATAGAAAAACAGATCCGGTCCCTGCAGTCCGAACGCATAAGCGCTGCGGTTATAAAAACAGATTTTTTTTCTGGAAATTACATTTTAACTGGTGATAGATTTCTTCGCCAAACAGATAATGTGTAACAAAACCTGGCATGGGAATTCCTCCTTTCGTTCATCATGAGTATAACCATTTTACAGGAAGGTGTTAAGTGAGGAATGGAAGATTTAAGAAAAATGTAATAAAACAAATAGATTGACAATCAAAAAAAGAGTGTTATACTATCACGTAGTAATGGAAACTATATAATATAGTTCGGCGATAATCAAAACAGTCAGATTGTCATAAGATGATAGACAAAACAAGGAAAATGTATATCGGGTGGCAACACTTAAAATGCATTGCATATGTAAAAAAAGAGCAGTATTCCTTATACTTTCATCTTAGAAAAGAATTAGTGTGTATGGAAGAAAACGGAGGATTAAGTGATGGCAAATTTAGCACAGTCAGTAGAGAGAAAGGCATTCAGCGTGGCGATTGATGCAGCATTGAAGCATCTGAATAAGGATCGTGAAAAAGGCCTGCTTCAGATTGTTGATCTTGCAGAAAAGTTCATGGGCGATAACTTCCGTAAGGAAGCGTATGACGGAGCCAGAAAGATGATTCAGGATCCGGACAATAAATGGATGCATTATGTAAATCGTCTTCTGGATGAGACCGATCCCCATGTAGCAAAGATGACAGCATTAAATCTGGGATATCAGGCAGCATTTGTGGGAACGAAGACGATTCGTAAGATGAGGGAAGTACATAACTGTAACATCCCGTGGCTGATCTTAATGGATCCGACCAGTGCATGTAACCTGCGCTGCACCGGCTGCTGGGCTGCTGAGTACGGACACAAGCTCAATCTTACGTTTGATGAGCTTGACAATATCGTGACACAGGGTAAGGAGCTTGGTATTTACTTTTATATGATGACCGGTGGTGAGCCGTTAGTCAGAAAAGACGATATCATTAAGCTCTGTGAGAAGCACAACGAGTGTGCATTTCACTGCTACACAAACGGAACTCTCGTAGACCAGGCATTCTGTGACGAGATGAAGCGTGTCGGCAACCTGTCCTTATCCATCAGCCTTGAGGGATTTGAGGAGGCCAATGATTTCCGCCGCGGCGAAGGTGTATTTGACAAGGTTCTTCATGCAATGGATCTGCTTCATGAGAACGGGCTGATCTTCGGTAACAGCGTATGCTACACCAGCAAGAACATGGATGCCGTTACATCGGATGAGTTCTTTGATCTTCTGATCGAGCACGGAAGCCGTTTCGCATGGTACTTCCATCTGATGCCGGTAGGTATGAAGGCTTCACCGGAACTGATGCCGACCAGAGAACAGAGAGAATATATTTACCACAGAATCCGTGAGGTACGTGGATTTACAGGCGGTAAAGAGATCTTCGTTATGGACTTCCAGAACGATGGAGAGTATGTTGGCGGATGTATCGCCGGAGGAAGAAACTACTGCCACATCAACCCGAAGGGTGATGTTGAGCCGTGTGTATTTATTCACTATTCAGGAGCAAATATCCGTGAGAAGTCTCTGTTAGAGTGTTTACAGCAGCCGCTGTTCATGGCATACAGAGACGGCCAGCCGTTCAATGAGAACATGCTTCGTCCATGTCCAATGTTAGAGAATCCGGAGCTGCTCCAGAAGATGGTACACGAGAGCGGTGCACACTCAACGGATGTTGAGGAGGCGGAGCCGGTAGAGCATCTTTGCGGAAAATGTATGGAGTATGCATGCCAGTGGAAAGAGACAGCAGATAAGCTGTGGGCAGAGCATCCGTACCAGCAGAAGGGCTACACCAACTTTAAGAAAAAATAAGGGGCGATCGTTATCAGCAAGGCGAAAAAACAGATCTTAAAATGGGCATTGGTACTTGTCATCATCGGAATCATTGTTTATACATTCCGGGATTCAGCAGGACCGATCTTAGAACAATTAGAAAAAACGACACCGGCGGTCATTGCAGGCATCTGTGCAATGACTGTCGTGTATCATTGTGTCGAGGGCGTGATTACCACGCTGCTTGCAAAACAATATAATCGTGAATTCACATTAGGCATGGGTATTACCAATGCCTTTTTGTGCTCCTTTTACCGCGTGGCGACACTTGGCAGCGGAGCAGGGGTTGCCGCGATTGTCTATCTGGGTGAGCACGGTATAGAGTATTCCAAGAGCTTCGGAATGTATATGCTGCAGTACGCGTTTCATAAGATCAGTATCGCGTTTTTCTCAATGATTCTGTTTGCACTGAACTGGAATTATATGCGGGTACATTTTGGGGAGTATATGTGGCTGCTGCTGGCGGGATATCTTGTAACGCTGATCATCACCGTGGTTTTAATTCTGTTCAGCTGTTCCAGGCAGTTTCACCGCATGCTGCTTTGGGTGGTGGATTTCTTCAATGGAAAGACGAAAGGGCGGTTTGATCCGCAGGCAGCAATGCTTCATGACCAGTGCCAGATGTTGGAGGATGCATCCAGACAGCTGATGGGAGAGAAGCGGCTGGTTGCGGGTGCAGTGGGATTGAACCTCATCAAGTTCGCATTCTGGTATTCCATCCCGTATCTGATCTTTCTGGGGCAGGGGGAGATTACGCTCCCGCAGACGATGGCGGTCACATCGCTTTCTGTCATGCTTGCGGCAGTCATTCCGTCACCGGCGGGAATCGGTTCGACCGAGTTTGTCTTTACTGCACTCTTTTCCGGAATTGTCGGAACTGGACTGGCAGGCTCCGCGTCGCTTCTGTACCGCTTCGGTACCTTCGTATTCCCGTTTCTGGTGGGGGCGGTTGTGGTCATCATACGCCGCATCTACCTTAAAAAGATGGGACAAGCCAAACGATAGCGCCAGCTGTGATATGAGGCTGGTACACAGGGCGGAAATAGACTGGCAGTGATACGATAACAGTAAGTACAGCAGAGTTCCAGAATAGAAACAGTGCGTAGGAATTCGGATCGCAAAATACGGAATTTCTAACTCTGCCGCTTTTTACATCTGTGATGATCCGTGTTTTTCCAAGTTTTGAGCACTCCGCGGGTGTGTCCGCAGGCCGACAG
>ENA-OQDW01000975-OQDW01000975.1-human-gut-metagenome-genome-assembly--contig:-NODE-975-length-11041-cov-5.792377_pt1 | contig 11041 bp, 16 predicted proteins | sample MGYA00242784_ERZ504613 | MGnify/ENA primary metagenome ERZ504613 (study PRJEB26092, sample SAMD00036330) | human gut metagenome | host: Homo sapiens | study: EMG produced TPA metagenomics assembly of... | reverse complement strand
AAGGCGTGATCGTCACAAACCAGAACATGGTAAACGCATCCAGCAGTGAAGGCGCTCCAGCATAGGCAGCGGATTTTTCGTACAGAATACAAGTGCATCCACCACCGCAGGATCGAGCCGGTATCTTGTTATCTGCGTGGGATAATACGGATTACGCACCAGAACTTCTCCCGCGCGAACCCTCTCATAGAACCAGTCGCTGTAATACGCCGGTATGTCTGTCCTGCTTCCTGTATTCAGTATCATACCCTTCCCACCTCCGCATATCCAGATTATACCCTATTTTTTTCTGTTTTTCACTTCTGAATTTCGATCCCCGGACGGATGGTATCCTCCCCGAAATTGATTTTATGTAAACCTTGACTTCTCCTGTCGGCAAAGTTATAATGTTAGAGTTGACTAACTCATAATTTTTCCTGATTTCAAAAACGGAGGGCGTTGCAGCGGCAACCGGAAATATATGATTATTGAAACAGCTCTATATCAGGATGTACTGGAACATTCCAGTATCTTCCGTCAATTACCAAAAGATAAATATCCCAATGTCCTGCGCTGCTTAAATGCGCGCGTGGTCGATTATCCGCAGGATGCATCCATCGCCGCACTCGGGGATTCCTCCGGCTGCTCCGGCATTCTGCTCACCGGCATGCTGGAAGAATATCTGGTCGACGAAAACGGAAACCAGATCATCATCAATCATCTGCGAAGCGGCGATGTCTTCGGCGCCGAGTCTGTGTGCGCCGGACAGGTGGCGAGTCATGTCTACATTCACACCGTGGAAAAAAGCAAGATCCTGATGCTCGATTTTGCCGCGCTCTTGTCGGAAAAAACATTTTCCTGCTCCTGCCGTATGCAGGTCACCACCAATCTGATGCAGGAATTTGCGCGCCAGGTGATGTTTTTTAACAGCAAAATACGGATTCTGAGTCAGAAAAAGCTGCGGGACAAGTTAAAGATCTATCTGCAGACGTTAGAGATCGCACCGGACGGAACGGTCTGCCTTCCTTACAGCCGCAGAGAACTCTCGGAATATCTCTACGCGGACCGGAGCGCTCTCTCCCGCGAACTTTGCAAAATGCGCGACGAGGGGATTCTGAATTTTTCGGGTTCCAGACTGCAGATTCTTGATCCGGATTTTCTGGCAATATAATCTTTTTTTGAGGCGGTTGCAATAGCAACCGCTTTTTCTTTCCTTTTCCAGTATTCTATGTCTCGTTGTTAGTTTTAACTAACCAATAATTACATACTGATACCGTTCAGAGGGAGGAAATATGATAAAAAAGACAAAACTTACCGCTGCATTATTGACAGCTGCCATGGTACTGCAGCTTGCAGCCTGCGGAAGCAATACGGCTTCCGGAACAGAGAATACTTCAGATAACGGAGCCACAGCAGCCATCGAGACTGCTGCCGCTTCCGAATCGGCGGAGAGCGTAGACACTGAAACTGCTGCCACCGAGGACACCGGCACCCACACTGTGGTTGACCATGCCGGCAACACTGTGGAAGTTCCGAATCACATTACCCGCGTAGTGATTGACCAGATTCCGATTCTCTCCACCTACATGTCCTATTTCGGCGGGGAAGCTCCTTATATCGTAGGCTACTGCGGTTCTTTCAAGGATACCATCTCAAAGACAGTTCTCAAAAATATCTCACCGGAGCTGATGGAATCCGCGGATACCGTCTATGCACAGAGTGATCTGAATATCGAGGAAATCATGAAGTTAGAACCGGATGTCATCTTATACAATGCCGGCAATACGGCACACGCAGAGATCTTACAGGAGAGCGGCATTCCGTGTATCGGATTTGCAACCGTCGGTCACGAGACAGAAGCTGATCCGTTAAACCGCTACAAACAGTGGCTGGATCTTCTGGAGGATGTCTTCGGTGAGGAAGGCAAGACCGATGCTTTCACTGCTGCCGGCGACGAGATTGTTGCGGATGTGGAGGCAAGGATTGCAGCCGTTCCGGAGGATGAGCGTCCGAGCGCACTGATTCTGTGGAAATACAGCGACGGCGTACCGCAGGTATCCGGTAACGGAACCTTTGGTACCTACTGGATGAAACACTTAGGTGTCACGGACGTTGCCGCGGAGGCAACCGGCTTTACACAGGTGAGCATGGAACAGATCTACGACTGGAATCCGGATATTCTGTTTGTCGACGGTCCGGGACTCATCGGTCTTACCTCGGAGGACGTGCTGGAGAACAGGGTAGAGGGAACCGATTTCTCCTCCATCAAGCTGTTCAGGACGGACGTGTCTATGACACAACGCTCGGCATGTGGAACTGGTTTACACCAAACCCAGACGCTCCGCTGGTATTCGCATGGCTTGCATGCAACACTTACCCGGAAGTTTTCGCAGACTATCCTCTGGAGATACCATCCGTGAATATTACCATGACTGGTATGGCTACGATGTTACCGATGAGGAAATGGAGGAAATGCTTCAGTACTGATGAATGATAATTTTTTGATCAAACGGGGGCATTTTACACCACTCGCCATTCTCTTCATGATACTGCTGCCGCTTGTCACCGCACTGATCTGTATCTGCCTCGGCAGAATGAATGTGCCGGTTGGCGACGTGATCGCTGTTTTCCGCGATGTTCTCACGGGAAATGAAGGACATGCGCAGAATTACTCCATTGTAATCAATCTGCGGCTGCCGCGTATTCTGATGGCAATTATTGTGGGAGCAGGTCTTACCTGCGCAGGAAACACGTTCCAATCGCTGTTTTCCAATCCACTGGCAACACCGGACATTCTCGGTGTTACCAGCGGCACCTGCGTGGGAGCGATCCTTGCGATCATCCTTCCTGCGGTATTCTGGAGACACAGCTCATTGCACTTGCGTTCGGACTTGCCTCCGTATTTTTTACGTTAAAGATCGCAGGAAAAATGAGAACCGCCAGGTGGTCTATCTTGTGCTGGCAGGCGTGATCGCCTCCTCCCTGTTTAACGCCATCGGCTCTCTGCTGAAATATACGGCCGACCCACAGGACAAGCTTCCGGAAATTACTTACTGGCTGATGGGCAGCTTCACAAGCGCCACTTATAAAAAATTGCTGATCGGTTCTCCGCTCATTCTCATTGGAATCGTCGTCATCTATCTGCTCCGATGGAGACTGAATATTTTATCCTTAAGCGAGGATGAAGCGAAAGCCAGCGGCATCAACTTAAAACGGACACAGATGATATTCATCCTGGCGTCGACAGTCATTACCGCCTCGGCGGTATCCACGTGCGGTCAGGTCGGCTGGATCGGTCTCTTAGTCCCGCACTGCGCCAGAATGCTTGTCGGAAGCAACAACCGTTATGTGGTTCCCATCAGCTTAAGTCTCGGTGCAAGCTTTATGATTCTGATTGACACACTCTCAAGAACCATCAGCGTCATCGAGCTTCCGCTGTCCATTCTGACCGCCATCAGTCGGTCATTTTTGCGGACAGTTCAATACATGCCTGTCTGTTTCGCTCCCTGCTCCTGCGTTTGCTCTCGTTTGATTTCTCCCTCTGTATCTTCTTGGCACAAGCAGGACAATACTTCGATATGCCAGAGCGGGGAACATATTCAACACCGCACACCGTACAATTCTTAGGCTTTAACGCAGTCCACCGCTTTGTCGGTGTGATATGTAATTCACCGACAAAGCCGATGAATTTATAATAAATCTTGATTTCCTGCCGCACCATTCCGTCTGTAAGTTTCTCACGTTCCGAAACAAGTATCTTGTCTATAAGTGCGTTTATGATGGTTGCGTCCAGTTCCTTAATGCCTTGATAGTTGCGGATTAGGGAGAGGAAATCACGGACACCCTGCGTCTTCTCATAGCTGTCGCTGAGCGTTTCCGTTACCTCTTTCAGCCTTGCTTCAATTTCAAGCTGTTCTTTCTGGTATTTTCCCGACATCATCTCAAAATTCCGCTCGGTAATACGCTCCATCACCTTATCTTCATAGAGTGAGGAAAACAGCCTGTCCAGTTCTGCAAGGCGTTTGTTCAGTTTTCTTTGCTCCTTTTCCAGTGCCTTTGCCTTGCTCTGGTCTGTTTCCGTGAGCCGCTTTTCAATCGCCCTCACTGCCTTTTCATCATTGACTGCCATATCCGCAAATCGGTTGATGTCGGTGAGGACAGCGTTGAACAAGTCCCTCGCTTCAATGCTGTGTGCGGTACACATGATATTACCGTATCTGCCATAATTATTGCAGGAATATTGTACGCAGTCGATGATGTCGGGGCGTTTCCTCCTGTTGGCACTCATAGCCCGCATCGCATAGCCGCAGTCCGCACACTTAATAACGCCTGCAAAGATGTTCTCAAAGCCGCCCTTGTTTTCTGGTAATCTGCGGCTTGTAATAAGCTGCTGTACGGTATCAAATTCCTCCTGCGTGACTATCCCCTCATGGGTGTCTGGTATCACTTCCCATTCTTCGGGCAGCTTAGAGGGGCGTTTCTTGCTTTTCATGTTGGCGGCAATCCGCTTGTAGCCTGCAAGGTTTCCCGCATATATCGGGCTTCTTAAAATGCCCCTTACGCTGTTCTCGCTCCAAATATAACGGTTCTCCTCATTCTCCTCAAAATACCTCTCATAGCCTGTTGCCCCCTGCTCCGCCGCATAAGCGGCGGGGCGTAAGATATGCTGTTTGTTGATGTGCTTGCGGATTTTGGCGATTCCGTTGCCCGCTAACGCAAGGTCAAATATTTCCCTTACCACATGGGCAACTTTGTCATCTATCAGCAGATGGTTGTGGTCGGCGGGGTCTTTGACGTAACCGTATGGTGCTGTCGTCCCCATGAATTTCCCCTGCTGAAACCTCGCTCGGTACGCCGATTTTATCTTGACCGACACATCGGCGGAATACATTTCGTTTAGGATGTTGCGGAAAGGCGTGATGTCCATAGCGGATTTATTGAGCGTGTCCACGCCGTCATTGACCGCTATATACCTCACATTATGCTCTGGGAAAAACACTTCCAGATACAGTCCGCAATCAAGATAGTTCCTCCCCAGACGAGATAAATCTTTCGTGATAACGCAGTTATCAGACCGCTTTCAATGTCCTTAATCATGTTCTGGAAACTTGGTCTTTGGAAATTTGTACCAGAGTAACCGTCGTCCACATACGTTTTTGCTAAGTGCCATCCCTGCTTTTTCACATAATCCGTGAGGATGGATTTCTGTGTCGCAATGCTCGCACTCTCGTTATCCGTGCCATCGTCTTTTGACAAGCGGCAGTACATGCCGACTTCATAAATCTTGTTCTCCATTCTTATTCCTGCCATACTGTAAAACCTCCATATCTGTCCTATCTGTTTTCATGTTCCATTGCGTACATTCTAAGCGGACAGCCCCTCATTGTCGAAGGTGTCGCCCTCGGCAATCTTCTTCCGAATATCCTCGGAAATAATCGGGATAAACGCTTCTGTGACTGTCTGCGTGCCGACATATTCACGGCTGATTATCATCTGAACTGGTGCTTTCGGCACGATACGCTTTCTCTTTTTATCTGCTTTCTTATCCTCGCCCATACTTAAATCTTCCTTTCCAGACAGGGCAGGAGAACGTCTGGAAACGCCCCGCCCTGTCAATCAGATACCATCAATCCCCGCTGTTTACTTCTTTCTGTAATGCTTCAAGGAGTGCTGCTGCTTCATCAGCGTTCAACGTGATACCCTTTCCGCACTTCTCACGGTTCGGGGAAAAGCTGCGGATGTCATATTTCGGCTCTCTTCCGTTCCATGAGATAAGATTGATTTCTTTTGTGTAGCCGCTGTCGCCCTTAGACAATACGGCGATTTCCTTTACAATCTCATACTGGATTTCTTTCATTCTTCATACCTCAATTTTCTGCATTTACCTCCCGAAAAGAGAAGATTAGCGGCTGTCCCTGCCCCGTTTCCTCTGCAATTCACGCTCCAAAAGTTTAATGATGGTTTCCTCCATCTGCTTCGGCGTTGTGTTCTTCGGAAAATACTTTTTCAGCTTGCTTGTGTTGATTTTCAAGGTTTCTTTCTGGTTTCCCTTTTCCTCCGTCATAATTGCAAATATCGTATCCATGTCAAGCCGCCCGCTCTGGCTTAGGCTTTTCATCCGCTGTGCCTGTGAGAGTGAGGGCGTTGCTTCTTCGCTCTCCATCGTGGCAAAGAGGTTTTCCTGCTCGTCTTTCTTCAAAAAGGACAGTTCCACCGCAGGCGTGAGGGCGATTTTCCCCTCGTCCACCATCCGCAAAATCGGCGGTATCAGTTCCGTCAAACGGATAAATCTTTGTACGGTCATCCTGCCTACGCCGAAGCCCTGTGCCACCTTGTCGTCCGTCCGCAACTTCGTCACAACTTGTGACGAGGTTAAGTCTGTGCGGAAACCCTGCCGCTTCATGGCTTCGGATTTCATCTTGTAGGCAAACGCCCGCTCTGATGGCAGGATATTCTCACGCTGTAAATTACTGTCTACAAGGGTGATGATGGCTCGGTCACGGTCTAAGGGCAGGACAAACGCAGGCACGGTATTTATCCCTGCAAGTTCAGACGCACGGACACGCCGCTGCCCTGCAATCACTTCATAGCCGTTCCCGTCCTCTTTCGGGCGTGTGATTATCGGCGTGACAATGCCAAATTCCTTGATGCTTTCCGCTAATTCTGACAGCGTTTCATCCTCTGCCACATGAAACGGATTGTCGGGAAACGGGTACAAGTCTTTGGTCTTTAACACCTTAAAATCCTGTTTCTTCATTCACATATCTACCTTTCTTTCGCTCTGCTTTTATGGTTTTTCTGCAATTCTTCCAACACTTCGGGCGGTATCTTTGAGAGCAGCCGCCCCATCTGCTCGTTGGTTCTCTGCAACTCAAATATCTTCTGGTTCGCTTTCTGCACCTTTAGTTCCTGCTCATACTTTTCATCACGCATACGCCCCGCATAGTCTGATTCCTGCCCGATTTGCTCCTTTAGGCTATTGATATAGGCACTCTGCTTACTGATTTCCTTTGAGAATTTCTCCACGTCTGGGAGCCATGCCGCAATCAGTTCCAGAGCCTTGTCACGCTTCTTCCCTGCATTAAAGGCGTTGATGTCGGACAGTGCAGACACAATTTCCTCATACTGTTTATCAAGCCTGCCGCCCAACTTATAGAGCCATGTGGGGACATGTTTCCGCTTCGTTTCCATTGAGGACTGACCTCTTTCAAGCTGATTCCACCGTGAGGACATCCGCTCATGGTAGGCGGTCTGCCATTCGGACAGGCTCTTTTGATTGCCTAAAATTGTTTTGGCAGACAGCTTATTGTCTGGTGTAATCGGCACAAAACAGAGGTGCATATGCGGCGTTCTCTCGTCCATGTGGACGACTGCGGAGAGGATATTTTTCTCCCCGACACGCTCTGAAATGAAATCCAGAGCCATCGTAAAATACGCTTTCTGTTCTTTGGGCGGCAGGCTGTTCATAAATTCTGGCGAAGCCGTGATAAGCGTTTCCACCATCATCACGCTATCTTTCCTCGTCCTGCACCCTGCTTCGGCTACCATGCGGTTAATCTCTTTCTTGTAGGTGTACCTCGGCGGATTCACAAGATGGTAGTTATCTTTCGAGCGTTCCATATCTATATCTGGATTGCTTTTATAGGCTTCTTTTTTACGCTCGTTGTGGCGTTCGCAAGCCGCAACGCCGCCCGCTTTGCGTTTCTGGAAACGCAGGATTGCATAGGGCATAATTCATCATCTTCCTTTCTTCGGCGGGTAAACTGCCCTTTGGGTGACAGCGGTGACGGCGGTGACAGCAGTTTTGGGATACCCCCTACCGACTGCCTCAACTGTCACCCTTATTCCCTGCATGACGGTCATGTCGATGATGACGGTGTTTTTGGAATACCCCCTCGCAAGAGCCGTCACCGTCATGCTGCCATTCTTTTATCCGAAGCGTGGAGCGTAGGATAAGCAGGGCGTAAGACCTGCCATAAGGGAGTCCAGAGGGAACGTCTGCACACGACTTTGCAGGGCAAAGTGTAGTGTGTTACACCCTGTAAACGCAGTCGGAAAAATCGGAAGGATTTTTCTGACCGCAGGGGTGGTTTTACACGCCGAAAAGGGCGGGTAAATCCTACGCCTGCACTTTGCGTTTACGGGGTGTTCTCCCGCAGGGATGACAGCGGCAGGGTATCCTAAAATCACTGTCACCGCCGTCACCGCTGTCACCCGCAGGGCAGAGTCGCCAGCTTTACACGGCTTTAAGCGTCAATGACAGTAACAGGGGGTATCCCAATATCGCTGTCACCACCGTCACCGCTGTCACCCGCCCGCTTTGCAAGCGAAATCTGCCTGCCGTGTTTTTTGCGGCTGTACTGATAAACGATATGGTTCTCATTTAAAAATGTGGTGCGGTATTCATTGAGCCATTTCGTAATCACCGTGGGTATGGTTTCCGTTTCCCTCATAGCGGCTAACAGCTCCGTTGCCGTGCCTGCCCATTCTTCCTTATCCCTCATAAAATCCACCAACCGAAAAAGGACGTCTGGTATCGTTTCTTTCGCAAGCTGCTCCTGCGTTTTTCTCTCCACAAGTTCCCAACTGCAATCACGGAAACGCAGCGTGTATTCCTGATAGGGCGTGTCCCTGCCCGTCACATACAGCTTGGCGGTGTCGGATGCCCGTTTCTCCTTTTCCAGAACAAAGGTAGCGTCCGCACTCCCCGTTAAGCCTGTCGTCCCAGACACCTTGTTGAACACATCGCTGTCATTCTGCTTTCGGATGTGGTGTACGACAATGACCGCCAATGAATGCCTGTCGGCAAAGTCTTTGATTAGTGAGATGTCCCCATAGTCGCTTGCGTAGGCATTGTCTTTTGAAGCTGTACGGACTTTCTGCAAAGTGTCAATGACAATAAGCCTGCTGTTTGGGTAATCTTTCAGATAATCTTCAAGCTGCACGATAAGACCGTCTGACAGCTTGCAGCTTGCCACGGCAAAGTGAAGCCGCCTGCTCGCTTCGTTCGTCAATCGGAACAGCCTGTCCTGTATACGGCAGAACGTGTCCTCAAGGCAGAGGTAAAGCACGTCGCCTCCATTGTCGGCATATCCCACAAGGGAAGTCCCTGCGACACGCATAAACATAGCTTCAGCATGAGCCAGCTCTTTCCTATCTTCTGTGAGCCGCAGAACAGCGACAAGCCTGTGGGGATAAGGCTGTCCACCACAAAGGACGGCTTCTCAAGCGGTTCATAAAGGAGCGTTTCGGCGTTGACTGTCTGTAACTTCTGCATGGCTTTCCTCCTTTCGGGCGGTGTTTTTGTTTTCGTTGCACATAGGCGTTGACCTCCTTAAAAATAGATTTACTCCCACGAAGAAAAAGTGAGAGTATGTAATGCCGCCAATCCCACACAAATAAAAAACAGATTTCTTTTTCGGGCGGTGTCGGTCACGGTTGGAGATACTTCCTCATTTCCGCCTTTACTTTCTCCTTTGCAATCGCAACAGATTTCTGTATTGCCGAAGCGGTGCAATGCTCCATAGCGGCGATTTGGTAAAAATTGAACTCATACTCGTAGTAGAGCAGGAAACGCCGCCTTTGTATCTCTGGCAGTCCGTCAACCGCCTTACAGAGCAGTTCTGCCCGTTCTGCCTCAATCATTTGTTCCTCTATGCTCTTAGGCAGCTTCAACGCCCGCCTGTTCAGCGTTTCGTCCCATACTTCCGAAAACTCCCTGTGCCGCTCGTCCCATTGGAGGAGATTCCTGTTCCTGCGTTCCATCTGCCGAAACTCCATAAAGAACTGTTCCGACACTTCCAACTCGTGGGATTTGCCCTGCCCGTCCTTAAAGCTGATAAAATACCTTGTGCCGCTTTCCGTGGATTCCTCCCGAAGCGTGTACGCCTTAACTCTGTATGCCATCCCGCTTGCCTCCTGCAAAAAATAAGTGAGGGGATTTCCATCCCTCACCCAGTAGCCCGCAGGACGGCAGGCTGTTTTAGACGCTATAAAATTTTCGTAGCTTCTTCCGCAGATGGTCTAACCTCGCATAGATGGCACCAGTCGTCAAATGCACGAGCGGGGCAATCTCCTTTGTGGAATACCCCTGCATTTTCAGCAGGACGATTTTCAAGGTACGCCCGTCCACCGCGACTAATACTTGATAGAGATTTTCGCTCTCAATCTCGTCCAGTAACTCCGCAACCGTACCCACTTCCGTCTGCCGCTCCCTGTCTGCCATGTCCTCAAGGTATTCCGCAATGTCATTCGTCCATCGGTAAAACCGCCTGTTGGAATTGAAGTCTGCCCTGTCCGCAATGCGTATCTGCTCAATGGTCGCTTCATCAACGCCGCACTCACGCAGCAGCTTTTCCTCCGCTTCTTTCCAGATACGCCATTTCCTGTCCTCCCGTCCGTGGTTATATGCCATGCTTCTTTTCCTCCAATCAGAATTGATTGAGAGGCAGAGAAAAACCCCCTCATTTTCCCAAAGGAAAAAACAAGGGGCTGAACGCCTTAAATTTTAATTTTCTATTATCTTTCTTAGTTTTCTTAGGATTCTGGCTTTGCGTTTGTTCACAACGCTCTGGGTTATGCCGAACCTCGCCCCGACTTCACGCTCAGAAAGTCCGTCAAAAAAGATTGCCTGTATCAATTCCTGTTCACTATCCGACAGCAAAGGCAGGGCGGCTTTCAGCCTGTCCACCATAACCGCATTGACAACGGTTTCCGCAATGTCTGCCGCTTCATCAGCGATAAAGTCTAAAGGCTTCCCCTCGCTGTCCGTAAATCCATCCAGAGAAAGCAGGCTGTTCTTCGTATCTAATTTTTTCAGATAACGCCACCGTTCCTTATCTCGGTAGAAGTCCGTGTATTGCTCCCTCACGACTTCAAGCAGACAGCCTTGAATGGGGATAAACAGCTTGTCCATATAGGTCTGGTCGGATTCCCTGCGGCGGCAGAAATCCGTATAGGACAGTTCCACATATCTGCCGCTTTCCTTGATATATACCTTTCTCGGTGCGTATTTCACTGTAAGTACCTCCCATCTGAATTTTGAAATGTTCAAATCCAGATG
>ENA-OQDW01000974-OQDW01000974.1-human-gut-metagenome-genome-assembly--contig:-NODE-974-length-11043-cov-1.687065_pt1 | contig 11043 bp, 14 predicted proteins | sample MGYA00242784_ERZ504613 | MGnify/ENA primary metagenome ERZ504613 (study PRJEB26092, sample SAMD00036330) | human gut metagenome | host: Homo sapiens | study: EMG produced TPA metagenomics assembly of... | reverse complement strand
GTCCTCTTTTGGCGGCTTTTCTTTTCTTCTTTCTTCTTGTTCTTATCAGCTGTTTTCACTTTGTCTATCAGTTCTTTGCCTCGTATATCTTGCGTGATGACCCCGCTTGTCAGGACCTATAAGTATATTGGCAGGAATCCGGGTTATGCCTTGCTGTTTGACAATGGAATTGTCCCAGCCTTTGAAATCGCAAACTTGTTTCCATTGTGTGGTGTCTCTTTGAATGATTTTCTCCATCCATTCCTTTTTGTCCAAGTCAAGGGAGAGGCTGATAATAATAACAAACTTATTTTTTTTCAATGCCTTTTGTACGGGTACTAAAGAATCTTGTGTGGCAATGCTTTCTTTGTTCCAGCTTGCCCAAAAATCCAAAAGGACATATTTCCCTTTTACGCTGTTCCAGTTGATGGTCTTTCCTTCTCTGTCCGTGCACGAGATGTTGGAAACGTAGCGATGATCTGTCAGTTCTTTTTTCTCACTTAATTTATTCTGGAGATCTATAATATAAGGTGTGTCTTTTATGATACCGCTTAATCCTTTTATCAGTTGATCTATGTGGTTATAGTCAGGAAGCGAGTCCTGTACATAATATTTGTCTATCAGATAGATATTGCTATACGAGTGTGGATTGGTTTTAATTAATGAATCCACAGCAGCCATAACGGCAGTTTCGTTATTTTCTAATGTGTTAAGGTACTGGATATGTTTTGCCAGTTGTGCGTTTTCTCCCTTTCCTTTAACCTCTATCTCTCCGACCATTCCGTTTAGGGTGACACTTTCTCCTTTATCAGCATATATCGGCAAGATTTGTTTTTCTCCTAATAGTAATGAAAAGATAGTAAATGTGTCAGGGGTAATAGTGTAAGTGAATTTGCCTTTTGAGAGGAGTATGGTATCTAGCTTGTAATCGGGCTCTTGATAAAATACTAATATAGTGTCTGAAGGGAGTCCTTTAATGCTTCCTTCTAAGGTGAATGTATTTTTCTTGCCGCAGCCGCTTGCCAGCACAACAAGAGTGAAAAGAAAGAATAGTAATTTTTTCATTTCAAGATATTTTTTGCGAAAATACGCATTTTGTGGCTAAAGGCAGGTATAAATGAAGGTTATTTTACATAAAAAAGCCGGAAGCTTCATCACGAAGCCTCCGGTTACAGTAATAATCATCTAAAAACTAGACAAGATGATATCTAGTTATATTATTTGATAGCGTCGGCGTATTTAGCGAACTCGCGATCGTTAGCAGCTTTTTCAGCCATTGAAGGATCTTTTGCGATTGCGCTCTTGATGCTGCTGCTTACCAATGAAGCATTGTTTGTGCGAGCACCAACGATAGCCATCAAGTAGTCAGTCATTGCATCCGGATTCTTGATTGCAGACAAAGTAGCTTTTGCTTTGTTATAGTCTTTAGCCAAAATCTGAGCTTGAGCGGCACTGTTAGTCTTAGCGTCACCGAATGAGTTGACAGCTCTGTCATACTGGCCTTGTTTGATATACAAGTTACCCAAAGCTTCACCGGCAGCATTAGCACCTGTAGCTTTGCCTAAGTAAGTTTCAGCAGCTGCAACATTGCCCTTAACCAATTCGCAAAGACCAAGGTTAGCGTTTACTTCAGGAGCGCTAGCGTTCTTAGAAGCAGCTTGTTTGAAGTAGTTTTCTGCTTTAGCAGCATCACCGGCAGCGAATGCCAATTCACCCAGGTTGTTATAAGCACGGAAATCGTTCGGATAAAGTTGAGTTGTCTTGTTGAAGATAGCTTCTTTGCGGGCGTTGTCGTTAGTCAGTGTAGCAGCGTACAATAATTCTTCTACACTCAATACTTTAGGATCAGAGTTGAATGCTTCGTTGATTTCGTCATCGCTACGACCGATGATGTCATAGTTGGCAGTTAAACGGGCACGACGCAACTGAGGCAGGATTTCGTCAGCCAAAGTTTTGTATACAGAAGAGATATTCTTGATTTCAGCTTCTCTTTGTTCAGGATCATTGTACATAGAAAGAACACGTAAGATCAAATCTTTATCCTGCAAGTTTGATTTAGATACCAGTTCTTGGAAACCTTCCCAATCTTGTGCAGTGTATTTTGCATCCAGGTTAGTATCAATCTTGCCTTTCTTCAACTGGGCGTTCCATATATTTTTCTGTGTTTGCTTCACGGTTTTCAGCCAAACCGGTGTTCAGTTTCACACCACCATCAGGTGAAGCGTATGCAGAAATTTCAATGTTATTCAGTTTGTAGTTCTTGGTGTCAGCATTAACTTCAGCCACTTTCTTATGGAATTCTTTGATATCGTCAGAATTCAATTCACTGTTGCGCAAGTTAGCTTGCTGGATCAAGAACATGATGTTAGCAGTTTGAGCATCTTTAATGATGCGTTGGAAAGCATCGTTAGCGTATGATGCGTTAGAGCTGGCAACAGTAGGCAGTTCAGAAGTCGCGATAACGCCATCAGCGATTTTCACAGAAGGAATAGTGTATGATTTCTTTCCTTTTGTAATCTTGAAATCAAGATAAAGTTCAGAGTTTGCCATTTCGGGAACGTAGTCGAAAGAAGCTTTCATCGTGTAGCTGCCACCTGCCTTGTAAGCGATAGTCTGATTGTTTCCTTCTACTTTTTCTCCTTGGAATACAGCGGGCTGGCCTTTAGCTTCGCCGCCTTTCCATCTCAAGAACGGGGGTAACTTCAACAGTTGCGTTCTTCTTGAAATACTTCTCGGGGAATTTACCATTAATTGTCACAGGCACTTTACCACCGATTGCTTCAAGCACTTCAGGGTTAGTTGTGAAATAGTCAGAAGACAATTCTCCCATCTTGCCGCATGATGACAGGGCAAGGACCAATAAAGCCACTAAGGGCAAATACAACTTTTTAATCATAGTTACTTTATTAATTTAACGTTTGTAATGTAAAATTCGCTATAGTACGTTTTTGTGCGTCTCTTTGGGGACAAAGATAGGAAAAACTCTATTATATGCTAGCTTCTTAGCCTGCTTTTTTTTCAATTTATCTTAAAATATTTTAGAATATAGAACCTTTATTTACCTTTTTCTCTGAATTTGATGTTACGGGGGTGGTGTTCTATGATTTCACTGCGTAACATATTGCGGTCTATGTGTGTATAAATTTCTGTGGTCCCGATACTTTCGTGTCCAAGCATACACTGTATGGCACGCAAGTTGGCGCCTCCTTCCAGCAAGTGTGTCGCAAAAGAATGGCGGAAGGTATGAGGACTGATTTTTTTTTCAAACCGATGCGCTCTGCCAGTTCCTTGATGATATGGAAAACCATGATGCGGGAGATGTTCTTCCCGAAATTGCTGATGAAGACAAAATCTTCAAATCCCGGCTTTATTTTCATCAGGTTACGGTCGGTGAAGTAGAGCCTGATTTCCTTGATGGCGCGCGGTGAAATAGGAACCAGCCGCTGTTTGCTACCTTTTCCTTCCACTTTGATGAAGCCTTCTTCAAAATAAAGTTCGGATAATTTCAGATTACAGAGTTCGGAAACACGTAGTCCGCAACTGTAAAGTGTTTCAATATGGCTCTGTTGCGTTGACCTTCTTTGGTTCCGCGGTCTATGCTGCCTATCAATAAGTCTATTTCTTCCACCGTCATTACTTCGGGCAGTTTGAAACCTGTCTGGGGGGATTCCAGTAATTCTGTTGGGTCGGATTCCAGATAATCTTCCATAATGAGGAAACGGTAGAAAGAGCGGATGCCTGACAAGATGCGTGCCTGCGAACGGGGGTGGATGCCGATATCATGTAATCCGGCTGAGAAATCTTCCAGATTTTCAAGCCGGACATCCAGAATGTTGATATTTTCTAATGTAAGATAAGCCAGTAACTTGTCCAGGTCAGTAAGATAAGCATCTACCGTATTGTCAGATAACGATTTCTCCAACTTTAAATATTGTTTGTATTTCACCAATATCTTGTCTGTTTTCTCGGTTCTTTTCATTTCTTTTTCTACCTTTGTACCCAAATTCCCTGCAAAGGTAGAAAAAGTTCAGATATAGTATAAATATGAAAATACAAATTATTAATGGACCTAATATCAATTTATTAGGCAAACGGGAACCTTCCATTTATGGTGCTGTTTCATTTGAAGACTATCTGGTGGAATTGCGCCGTACTTATCCGGACATTGAAATAGCGTATTATCAGTCGAATGTGGAAGGTGAGATGAATCAATAAAATACACGAAGTGGGTTTTGATTATGACGGCATCGTCTTGAATGCAGGGCTTATACGCATACTTCCATTGCTTTACAGGATGCTATCCGCGCCGTGACAGCTCCTGTGATTGAGGTGCACATCTCAAATGTACATACCCGTGAGGAGTTTCGCCATAAGTCGATGATTTCTTGCGCTTGTGTGGGAGTAATTTGTGGGTTCGGGCTTCATTCATATCGTTTGGCGATTGAGGCTTTGTTAATGAGAAAATAAAACGTTTAGGTATAATATAAGGTGATAAGATTATGATGTTGAAACAAACAAAAATCGTAGCGTCCATCTCAGATCAGCGTTGCGAGGTAGATTTATAAGAGATCTTTTCAAGGCCGGTATGAATGTGGTCCGTATGAATACGGCTCACGCTTCACGTGAAGGTTTTGAAAAATTGATAACCAATGTACGTGAGGTTTCCAACCGTATTGCCATATTGATGGACACAAAAGGGCCCGAAGTGCGTACTACTGCTATTGCGGGCGGCGAGCTATTCCTTATCAGATTGGTGACAAAGTGAAGATTGTAGGCAATCCTGCACAAGAAACGACCCGTGAATGTATTGCTGTATCTTATCTCGGTTTTGTGCATGATCTTCAGGTGGATGGCGATATTCTGATTGATGATGGTGATCTGGAGCTGCGCGTGATTGAGAAGACAGACGAGTATTTGTTGTGCGAGGTGCAGAATGAAGCTACTTTGGGTAACCGTAAGAGTGTGAATGTACCGGGCGTGCGCATCAATCTCCCTTCTTTGACAGAAAAGGACCGTAACAATATACTGTATGCTATTGAAAAGGACATTGATTTCATAGCACATTCGTTTGTTCGTAATAAGCAAGATGTGCTGGATATCCGCCAGATACTGGATGCATACGGCAGCGACATTAAGATTATCGCCAAGATCGAGAATCAGGAAGGAGTGGACAATATTGATGAAATATTGGAAGTGGCCGACGGAGTCATGGTGCTCGTGGTGACTTGGGCATTGAAGTTCCTCAGGAACGAATCCCCGGCATTCAGCGTTTGTTGATAAAAAAATGTATTCTGGCAAAGAAACCGGTGATTGTTGCTACCCAGATGTTGCATACCATGATTAATAATCCGCGTCCTACCCGTGCTGAAGTGACCGATATTGCCAATGCTATTTACTACCGCACGGATGCATTGATGCTGAGTGGAGAAACGGCATACGGCAAGTATCCGGTGGAAGCCGTGAAGACGATGGCCAAGATTGCAGCGCAGGCTGAGAAAGATAAACTGGCCGAGAATGACATCCGTATTCCTTTGGATGAAAACTCCAATGACGTAACTGCTTTCCTGGCAAAAACAGGCAGTAAAGGCTACCAGCAAACTGAATATCCGCGCCATTATTACCGACAGTTTCAGCGGGCGTACCGCACGTAATATTGCTGCTTTCCGTGGCAAATATCCTGTATTGGCCATCTGTTATAAAGAAAAGACGATGCGTCATCTGGCTTTGTCATATGGGGTGGAAGCTATCTATATGCCCGAAAAGGCTAACGGACAGGCATATTATTTCGCTGCTTTGCGTAAATTGCTGGATGATGGCGTTTTGAGTGAAAGCGACATGGTGGCCTATCTGAGCAGCGGTAAGCAAGGTACTCAGACTTCTTTCCTTGAAATCAATGTAGTGGGAGATGTGTTGAAGTATGCTATGGACTATGTGCTGCCCAACCGCAACCGTTACCTATAAAAATAGAAGATAGGAATGAAAGAAACGGACGCTATTGACGAATATATCCTTCAACACATTGACGAAGAAAGTGATTACCTGAAGGCACTTTATCGCGATACGCACGTCAAGCTTTTACGTCCCCGTATGGCTTCCGGCCACTTGCAGGGACGTATGCTGAAAATGTTTGTGCAAATGATACGCCCCCGTCAGGTGTTGGAAATCGGGACTTACAGTGGCTACTCCGCACTTTGCCTGGCCGAAGGGTTGGAAGAGGGGGCCATGTTGCACACATTTGAGATAAACGATGAGCAGGAGGACTTTACACGTCCCTGGCTGGAAGGTTCGCCTTACGCCGGCAAGATTAAATTTTATATAGGTGATGCGCTGAAGTTGCTGCCTGGCATGAACATTACCTTTGATTTAGCGTTTGTAGACGGTGATAAGCGGAAGTATATTGAATATTACGAAATGGTACTGGAGAAATTATCACCCGGCGGATATATCATTGCCGACAACACATTGTGGGACGGACATGTATTGGAGGAACCGCATCATACAGATCTTCAGACTATTGGAATAAAGAAATTTAATGATTTGGTAGCTGCCGACAAACGGGTTGAAAAGGTGATTCTTTCTGCTGCGACGGGTGGACAATCATAAGAAAATGTTGAATAATGTGCCAATAGGTTATGCTATGAACCGTATGGCATATTAACAAATTAGCAAACTGAATAATTATTAATTATGGAAACGACCAGACAAAATAAGATTTCTCGTTTGATCCAAAAGGAGTTGAGTGAGATTTTCCTGCTTCAGACTAAGTCCATGAATGGTGTTTTGGTGTCGGTAAGTGCTGTCCGCATCAGTCCCGATATGAGTATTGCACGCGTCTATCTCAGCGTGTTCCCTTCTGAGAGGAGCCAGGAAATAGTAAAGAATATCAATGATAATATGAAATCCATCCGTTATGAATTAGGAACACGGGTACGCCATCAGTTGCGCATCATTCCCGAGTTGAAATTCTTTGTGGATGATTCATTGGATTATGCCGAACGTATAGACGAACTGTTGAAAAAGTAGAACCGGACGGTGAATTTTCCCTTTTATATAGCGAAGCGTTATCTTTTTTCCAAGAAGTCGCACAATGCCATTAATGTTATTTCAGCCATTTCCGTCTGCGGAGTGGCTTTGGCTACATTGGCATTGGTATGCACTTTGTCTGTTTTTAACGGCTTCCAGGATCTGGTAGCTACTTTCTTTACGGCTTTTGACCCGGAGCTGAAAATTACGGCTGTCACCGGAAAGGTTTTTGACGGACAAGAAGCGCGTATAGAAGCTTTGCGCCGGATGCCGGAGATCGCTGTTTTTCTGAGTCTTTGGAAGAGAATGCGATGGTTCAGTATAAAGATCGTCAGACCATGGCGGTGATTAAAGGAATTGAAGATAATTTCGAGGATCTGACCGCTATTGACAGTATCCTTTTCGGCCGGGGGCAATTCGTGTTGCATGATGAAGTGGTAGATTATGCCATTCCCGGCATAGAATTGGTTTCTATCTTGGGAACGGGTATCAAATTCCTCGATCCGCTAGAGATTTATGCTCCCAAACGGGGAGTTAAAGTCAATATGGCCAATCCTGCTTCCAGCTTTAACTCTGCCGATTTATATTCCAGCGGCCTTGTTTTTGCGGTGAACCAACAGAAGTATGACTCTTCTTACATTTTGACTTCCCTCCAATTTGCCCGTAGGTTGTTTCAGTATGACACAGAAGTGAGTTCGGTAGAATTGAAATTGAAGCCGGATGTAGATGCAGGGAGTGTAAAATCGAAGATACAGAAAATATTGGGAGATGATTTCCGGGTGCAGGACCGGTATGAGCAGCAAGCGGATACTTTCCGCATTATGGAGATAGAGAAGCTGATATCTTATATTTTCCTTACCTTTATCCTGATGATAGCCTGCTTTAATGTGATAGGCTCATTGTCCATGCTGATTATAGATAAGAAGGCAGATGTAGTGACATTGCGCAATTTAGGGGCCAGCGACAAGTTGATTACGCGTATCTTTCTGTTCGAGGGGCGTATGATTTCATTGATGGGTGCGGTTATCGGAGTGGCACTGGGCTTGATCCTTTGTTTTATCCAGCAGGAATTCGGATTGCTTTCGCTGGGAGGTGGTAACTCCGGTGGCAATTTTGTGGTGGATGCCTATCCGGTCAGTGTCCATGCATGGGATATTGTTATAGTTTTTGTCACTGTGCTGGTGGTGGGCTTTCTTTCTGTGTGGTATCCCGTGCGTTATCTCAGCCGCAGGCTGCTGGGCAGGTAATTTATTTATTATTGTTGATACGGCTGATGTTTGTTGGTTTGCACGGTACGATTTGGCTGCTTTCTTTGGTTTTACTCTTTTCGTCTTTTGGCCTTATGGCTTTATCTGGTTAAGTCTTTTCTTCTTTGTGGTTAACCCTATTTTGTTTTATGGTTAAGCTCTTTTTTATGGTTGTGTACTATAGTCTCTTCCGGTGGTTTGTACAGTCTGATATAGTGGACTGTATAAACTCTTGCAGTAGACTGTACAGTCCACTGCCGGAGTCTGTAGTAGTTAACTGTATGATAAGGGTTAGCTATAAGGAAAAACGACCTTAATCGTCGGAGTAATAGGGCTTGGTACAGGCTTCCTTCCCGGGGGGCAAATCTTCTACTTTCGGGGTCCTCAAATCAGTTCATAACTGCTGATCTGGATTGGCATATCCAGATTGTGCAATACCTTCTCTAGCAGAATTCCTTCTCGGTTATCATATTCATATCCGAAAGTGGCGCGGATGCCTTGCAGGATGAACTGTGTGGCGCGGTCCAAGGCGATAGGCAGGCTGTCTCCCTGCATCAGTGAGCCGGTTATCACACTGGTAAATGTATCACCTGTGCCGGGGTAATGAGCAGGCAGGTAGGGGCAAGTAACTTTCCAATAACGGTCTCCTTGCCTGTCGTATGCATGTACGGAAGTCTTGTGCGGGTCACCTTGTACGGGTACACTGGTGATAATGACGATACCGGGACCGTGTTCTGATATTTCGTGCAGATAGTTTTTCAGTTCCGCGTCCGTATTCTCTGCTTTATAAGGTTTGTCAAGCAGATAAAAGAGTTCGGTCATATTAGGTGTGATAACATCGGCTTTCCGGATGAGATGGCGCATCTCCATAATCATTTGTTCATCGAAGTTGGCATATAATTTCCCGTTATCTCCCAAAACAGGATCTATCATAACCAGACTGTCAGGTTGTCGGAAATCATCAATAAACCGGGATACGATTTGTATTTGCTGGGGAGAGCCCAGATAGCCTGTATAGATAGCGTCAAACTGTATCTTCAGTTGCTTCCATTCGTTGATAATCTTGGGCATCTCGTCCGTGAGGTCCAAGAAGGAGAAGTGCGGGTATTGGGTGTGGCTGGATAATACGGCTGTGGGCAGAGGGCAGACTTGAAAGCCCATGGATGAGAGGATAGGGATAACGACGGTGAGAGATACTCGTCCTGCACCGGATAAATCGTGTACCGCAGCTATCTTCTTTACTTTATTTGTATACATATCTTCATGAATTAAGCGTTATGGATGGTATATATAACAGGTAAACCGGAAGAAAGTTATTCCAATGCTATGCTTTTTACCTTTATGTCTTGCCGGCCCAAGAAGATGGAAGCGGATTCCTCAAACTTGTTTTCGCTTTCTGTGGTGAGGAAGCGGCAGTTTCCTCCTTTATCGCAGCGTGCGTCCATTTCCGGATGGCGGTTTAAATAGTCTCGCAGGCTCCGGGCCACATATTCCCCTTGTGAAATGATGCGGATAGGTTCAGGCGTAAATTGCCTTATTTTATCCAGTAGCAGCGGATAATGGGTACATCCCAATATGATGGTGTCAATCATCGGATCTTTATCCAGCAGCCGGTTGATATGTTGTTTGACGAAATAGTCGGCTCCTTCCGATTGATATTCATTATTCTCTACTAAGGAAACCCACATGGGACAGGCTTCTCCTGTTACCACAATGTCGGGAGATAATTTATGTATTTCCAAAAGATAGGATTCGGATTTGATGGTACCGGCTGTGGCCAGTATGCTACGTGCCGGCTTCGGGTGATTTCTCCTATACATTCTGCTGTAGGCCGGATGACCCCGAGTACTCTGCGGGTAGCGTCTATTACCGGAAGATTGATCTGCTGGATGGTGCGTAAGGCTTTTGCCGATGCTGTGTTGCATGCTAATATCACCAAAGGGCATCCTAGTTCGAACAGTTTGCTTACGGCTTGCAAGGTAAATTCGTAAACAACTTCAAAGGAGCGCGGTCCGTATGGACAGCGTGCGCTGTCTCCCAAATAGATATAATCATACTCAGGCATCAGTCCGCGTATTTTGTCCAGAATGGTCAGACCGCCGTAGCCGGAGTCGAATACACCGATGGGACCGGTTGAAGGAGGATAGATGGATCATGGCAGTATAGCTATATAATACAGGCACGATTACACGGATGTTCACGTTTCGAAACCTATGAAATCTGTGTAATCCGTGCCTGTAAAGGTCTTTAACTTAATTATTTGATTCCTACTTTAGCTTTGACAGCAGCAGTTACATCTGTGGACTGCGCTTCATTTACGTAGGGAATTTCTGTTCTGTTCAAATCAAAGATATAAGTATATCCACCTTCCTGGCCTACTGCTTTGATGGCATCCTCAATTTTTTTGTAGATAGGTTCCATCATATCAGCGTATGATTTCTGCAATTGCTGTTGTGCGTCTTGTTGGAACTGCATTCCTTTTTCCTGTAATTCCTGCAATTCTTTCTGGCGTCTTTCCTGAATGTTCTTAGGAAGGTTGGCTTGTTCCTGTTGGTATTCAGTATATTTTTTGGTCAGTTCATCAGTCGCACGTTTCATTTCATCCTCATATTGTTTCTGCATAGCTTGGATGTCAGTCTGAGCCTTTGTAAATTCCGGCATGACAGTAAGTACATCTGCAGATTTAAGATGCCCGAATTTCTGAGCAAATACACTCATCGGAACGATGAGTAAAAGTAGTAAAGCAATTTTTTTCAACATAGTTCTATTTTTTATTAGTTATTGCAAATTTGGA
>ENA-OQDW01000973-OQDW01000973.1-human-gut-metagenome-genome-assembly--contig:-NODE-973-length-11043-cov-3.270612_pt1 | contig 11043 bp, 13 predicted proteins | sample MGYA00242784_ERZ504613 | MGnify/ENA primary metagenome ERZ504613 (study PRJEB26092, sample SAMD00036330) | human gut metagenome | host: Homo sapiens | study: EMG produced TPA metagenomics assembly of... | reverse complement strand
CACCGCAGCCGCCGCCCCGCCGGACGAGCCGCCCGGCACCCGGCCAGTATTCCAAGGGTTGCGCGTAGGGCCGTAGAAGGAGGTTTCCGTCGTGCTGCCCATAGCAAATTCATCCATATTAAGCTTGCCTGCCACCACCATGCCGGCCTTACGCATCCGTTCCACAACCGTTGCATCATAAGCGGGCTTAAAGTTGGAAAGAATTTTGGAGGAGCAACTCGTCAAGATTCCCTTGGTACAAATATTATCCTTGACAGATACCGGCACGCCGGCGAGCGGCGCATCATCGAGTTCGCCCGCGCGGAGCCGCCTCTGCACCTCGTCCGCCTCCCGGTAGGCCTCCTCGCGGGAAACCGTGGTGTAGCAACGATACCGTTCATCGCACGCGTCGATTTTCGTATACAGCGCGTCGAGCGCATCGCGCACGCTGAGCTCGCCCGACTTGATGCGCCGGGATAACTCCAGCGCCGTCATTTCTAAAATCTCCATGTTGTCGTTCCCCTTCCCTTCTTTTATTCCACCGTTTTCGGCACCTGGAAACAGCCGTCCTTCTGATTCGGCGCATTCCGGAGCAATTCCTCACGATCCATGGAGGGAAGCACTTCGTCCTCATGGAACACATTTGTTACGGGGAAGGAATGGGAAAGCGGCTCAACCCCTTCTGTGTCCAGGGCATTGAGCGTTTCCATATAGGATAAAATCTCCTGCAAATCCTTTTCCGTTGCTTGCTCCTGCTCTGGCGTCAGTTGAATCCGCCCCAGCTTTTCAAGATATTGAACCAGTTCTCCTGTGATCTGCATGGAAATTCCTCCTATAATCTATGATCTATCCCATCATATCATTGCTTTATACACGATTCTCCAGCGGCCTCCTGAGCTTAATATGCACCTCACGCAGCTGCTGCTCCGTCACTTCACCCGGCGCGCCGAGTAAAAGATCCTGCGCGTTCGCGTTCATCGGGAAGGCGATCACTTCGCGGATATTCTCCTCATCGCGCAGCAACATCAGCATCCGGTCAACGCCCGGCGCCATCCCTGCGTGCGGTGGAGCGCCATACTGGAAAGCATGGTAGAGCGCGCCGAACCGCGCCTCCACATCCTCAGCCGTATAGCCGGCCAGCGCAAAGGCCTTCACCATGATATCCGGGCGATGGTTGCGCACCGCCCCAGAGGAAAGTTCCACGCCGTTGCAAACGATATCATATTGATATGCCTTGATCTCCAATGGATTCATTGTTTCCAACGCCTCAAGGCCACCCTGCGGCATGGAGAAGGGGTTGTGAGTAAAATCAAGCTTGCCTTCCTCGTTTTTCTCATACATTGGAAAATCCGTGATATAGCAAAGCTCAAAGCGATCCTTTGCAATAAGATTCATCCGCTCTCCGAGCGCCGTGCGGATTTGCCCTGCAAGGCGATCCACTACCGCTTTGCCATCACTGATGAAAAACAGCGTATCGTCCGCTTTCATGGAAAGACGGCCAATTAGCTCCTGCTTCTTCCCATCTGTGAGGAATTTGGCAATGGGGCCTTTGAAAGAGCCATCCTCCAGCAATGTAAGATAGCCGAGGCCCTTCATGCCGATTTCCGTTGCAAAGGCAAGCATTTTTTCAAAAAAGGATTTCGGCATCTTCGCGCAGCCCGGCACATTAATGCCGCGCACAGGCTTCTTTTGGAAGGGTTTGAAATCCACATCCACAAAAAAATCAGAAAGATCTTCAATCAACAGAGGGTTGCGCAGATCCGGCTTGTCCGTGCCGTAATGCAGCATAGCCTCTTCATAAGGAATGCGTCGAAACGGCGCCGGGGACACCTTGCGCCCGTTGCCGAAGGTGGCAAACGTATCATAAAGCACCTGCTCCGCTACCGTAAAAACATCCTCCTGCGTAGCAAATGCCATTTCGAAATCAAGCTGATAAAATTCGCCGGGAGAACGGTCTGCCCGCGCATCCTCATCGCGGAAACAAGGAGCGATCTGAAAATATTTATCGAAGCCTGAGGCCATTAGCAATTGTTTGAACTGCTGGGGAGCCTGTGGCAGCGCATAAAATTTACCCTCATGCTTACGCGAGGGGATGATATAGTCGCGCGCACCCTCCGGAGAAGAGCAGGTGAGAATCGGCGTAGTGATCTCCGTGAAGCCGAGCGCCTCCATCTTGCGCCGCAGAAAGCTGACCACTTTGGAGCGGAAAAGAATATTATCATGCACACGCGGATTACGCAGATCAAGGAAGCGGTATTTCAGCCGCACCTCCTCACGCGTATCAGTGGAATCCTGCACGTCAAATGGCAGATTCGGCACGCATGGGCCAGCACCTCCAACGCGTCGGCCAGCACTTCCAGCCGTCCTGTCGGGATTTTGGGGTTGACCGTTTCTTCATCCCGAGCAACGACTTTTCCGGAAACGGTAATCGCCGTTTCCCTGTGAAGATCCTTCAGCAAAGCGTCATCATGCACGACTACCTGCGTCACGCCATACTGATCCCGCAGGTCGAGAAAAGCCACGCCGCCGTGATCGCGGATCGTATCCACCCATCCGGCTAAGCGGATGGTTTCATTCAGATTCCGCTCCGTCAGCTCCCCACAGGTATGCGTTCTGTAAATTTCTTGAGCCATTTCAGACATTCCCTTCCTCACCGGCCCGCTGGGCCGGGACCATAATCAAACACGGCGGAATACCGCGCCGAAAAATCCATAAACAGGAATTAATTATATCATAAGAAACCAAACGTGTACAGCACTTTTCCCGGATATTTTCATGCGCAAAAAGGCGCAAAAGCCCGCTATTCCTTTTTAATATACCCCAAAATCACAGAAAACGGAAGCCTTTTCCCCTTTGCTTCACGGAAATCAATTTGAGCGTTTTTAAGGTTTTATAAGCCGCGCTCCGTAGGGGATGTTTGTGTGCCATAAATTGTGGTTCGCATTTCGCATCCGAATGACACGAACCCACGCTTTTTTCCATTTCTGCGTTGATTGATACATGAAGCAACGTGCCCGCTTTTTCTCATATTTTACGGATGCGCGGGCGAATCGGGCGAATATCGTTCGCCCCTGCGGGCAGTCAGGCTTTTGAAATCAAACTTAATTTCTATACCCCTGCTTAAATCGCATTTGTGCGGTCCCCCTGAGAAGAAACGTGGCATCCCTTTAATTTCCATCTAAGGACGCCATTGGAATCTCTACATATAGTCCATGGCAGCTTGACTTTTTCCATATATTGTGGTATTATGAAAACACAATAAAATAGCATAATTTTTCGACAGAGAAAAAGATCTCCGCTGTCCCAAGATTGGGACTTTGCTTAAAACAATCCGAACATTTGTCTTGACAAGCGCGAAAAAGCTGTTATAATGGGAGCTGTTAAGAACAAACGTTCCGCCGACATCAAGGAGGTTACCGTTATGACGATTGCATTCATCTTACGCACCATCGCAGAGGTTGCCGTTGTGGCATTCCTGATTTGGGGCTTTTTGCATGAGGATAAATTTATCCGTTTTGAAGACCGGCTTGCCCGCATTGTCGTGGTCAACTACCGCCGGATTAAGCGCCGTCGGATGCTCAAAAAGCAAGGCATGGAGCCTGCCTCCCATGTGCGTAAGCCTGCGCAAGCCCACACACAACAGCGAGCTTCTGCGCCACAGCCTGCACAAAGCAGGCCCGCCGCTGCTACTTGTGAGCCAGTTTCCCGCCCTGTCCGCCGCCGCAGGAAGAGAATCCCGCAGAACGCGGCCTGACATTTCGTTTCCCCCTCCGGCATCAAATTTGATGAAAACAGAGAACCGCCTGCGCAGAGTGTTTCTGCGCAGGCGGTTTTTTAGCTTTTCCAAAAATGATTTGTACAAGATCTGTCGCGTTGTAAACCATTATTCAAAATTTTGGCAAAAGCCTTCCGCCTTCAACAGATCTAAAAGGTGCTCAAGCGCCTCTTCCTCCATCTCCGGCGTATCCTTCAGCGGGAACGGGATGCCCATTCGTTCATATTTTTCGGCGCAGAGCTTGCGAAACGGCAGCAGCTCCAGCTTCTCCAGGTTGCTAAACCGCCGGGCAATGCGCGCGATTTCACGAACCTGGTCAAAATCATCCGTTAGCCCGGGCGCCACCACATGCCGCACCCAGAGCGGCACCGCCATCGCCTCGGTCAGGCTTAAAAATTGCAGCACCTGTTCAAACGAAGCTCCGCAATGCGCGCGGTATGCTCGCGCATCCGCAAATTTCAGGTCGCACAAAACGAGGTCCGTCTCCGCCAGCACCGCACGCGCCTGTTCCAAATTGCCGGTTCCGGAGGTGTCAAGCGCCGTGTGAAGCCCCTGCCCTCGCAGCAGGCGAAAGAGCTCCGCCACAAACGGCGCCTGCAACAGCGGCTCCCCACCGGATACGGTCACCCCGCCGTGTTTGAGATAGGCCGGTAGCGCGCAATCTTTTCACAAACTGCTTCGGGCGTATAAGCGGACCCGCCCTGTGGATCCCAAGTATCCGGATTATGGCAGTAGGCGCAGCGCAGCGGGCAGCCCTGCAAAAACACAACAAAACGCACGCCTGGCCCATCCACTGCGCCCATGGATTGAAAGGAATGCACCCGCCCCGTCATGCGATCGCCTGATGGAAGGTGCGCGAAATAACCTCCCGCTGCTGCTCCTTCGTCAGCTTGTGGAAGTTGACCGCATAACCAGACACACGGATGGTCAGGTTCGGATACTTCTCCGGGTTGTGATAGGCGTCTACCAGCATATCGCGGCTCATCACGTTCACGTTGATATGATGCGCGTTTTGTGCAAAATAGCATCCAGAATTGAAACCAGGTTTTCACAGCGCTCCTCCAGCGTTTTACCCAGGGCCTGCGGATGATGGAGAAAGTGTTGGAAATACCGTCTCGGCAATATTCATACGGGATTTTCGCCACGGAGTTAAGGGAGGCCAGCGCCCCGTTTTTCTCACGCCCGTGCATCGGGTTCGCACCGGGGGCAAAGGGCTCGCCCGCCTTACGCCCATCCGGCGTTGCGCCGGTTTTCCGCCCATAAACCACATTGGAGGTGATGGTGAGAATGGAGAGCGTATGCTCCGCGCCGCGGTAGGCGGGGTTTTTCTTCAGCTCTTCGTAGAACAGCTTTACCTGCTCGCAGGCAATCTGGTCAACGCGGTCGTCGTCGTTTCCATAGGCCGGATACTCGCCCATCGTTTCAAAGCCGGTAATCATGCCGCTTGAATTGCGCAGCACGCGCACCCGCGCATATTTGATCGCGGAGAGTGAATCCGCCAGCACGGACAGCCCCGCCGCGCCAAAGGCCATAAAGCGGTGCACCTGCGTATCATGCAGTGCCATCTGCGTTTTCTCGTAGGCGTATTTATCATGCATATAATGGATGATATTCATGGTGTTGACATAGGTTTTGGCAAGCCAGGGGCGATAAACGTCCATTAGCTCCAGCACCTTATCATATTTGAGATATTCCCCCGCATAGGGCTCATGCTCCGGCCCGACTTGGAGCCCTGTTTTTTCATCCTTACCGCCGTTGAGGCTCATGAGCAACAGCTTTGCAAGATTGGCCCGCGCGCCGAAAAACTGCATCTGCTTACCAACCTTCATGCAGATACGCAGCAGGCAATCGCATAATCATCGCCGTAGATCGGGCGCATCAGGTCATCGTTTTCATACTGGATCGCATCCGTATCGCAGGAAACTTTTGCAGCAAACCGTTTGAATGCATCCGGCAGGCTGCCGGACCATAATACCGTCAGGTTCGGCTCGGCCGAGGAGCCAAGGTTATAGAGGGTGTGGAGCATCCGGTACGAGCTCTTCGTCACGAGCGTGCGCCCATCCTCCCCATGCCGCCGAGCGCCTCCGTGATCCACATCGGGTCACCTGCAAACAATTCATTATAGCTGGCGTGCGCAGGTGACGCGCCATGCGCAGCTTCATTACAAAATCGTCAAACAGCTCCTGCGCCCCTGCCTCATCGAGAACGCCGTTTTTCAAATCGCGCTCAAAATAGATATCGAGGAAGGTGCTCGTGCGCCCAAGGCTCATTGCCGCGCCATTTTGCTCCTTGATCGCGCCAAGATAGCCGAAATAGAGCCACTGCACCGCCTCCCGCGCCGTTTTGGCAGGCAGTGAAATATCAAATCCATACTGCATCGCCATCTCCTTGAGATAGCCGAGGAAGGTAATCTGCTGGAACAGCTCTTCAGACAGGCGGATCGAATCGACATCCATCACACCCTCCACGATTTTGGCTTTATCCTTCTTCTTTTCCTCAATCAGGCGGTCCACCCCGTAGAGCGCAACGCGGCGGTAATCCCCGATGATGCGGCCGCGGCCGTAGGCATCCGGCAGGCCTGTGATAATCCCACAGTGGCGCGCCTTGCGCGTTTCCTCCCCATACACACGAAACACGCCGTCATTGTGCGTGGTGCGGAAGCGGAATTCCTCCTCCACCTTATTGGATAAGTGATAGCCATAAGCCTCGCACGCGTCGCGCGTCATGCGGATGCCCCCAAAGGGGTTGACGCCGCGGCGCAAGGGTCTGTCCGTTTGCAGGCCGACGATCAGCTCCTTTTCCTGATCAAGGTAGCCAGGGTTATAGCTTGTCAGGGAGGAGACGGTTTCCGTATCGATATCTAATACGCCGCCGAACTCCTGCTCCAGCTTTAAGAGGTTGGAAAGCTTATGGTTGAGCTCCTGCGTACGCTGTGTCGGCCCCGCTAGAAACGATTCATCCCCCTCATACGGCGTATAGTTTTTCTGAATAAAGTCGCGTACATTAATGCTTTTCTGCCATTCCCCGGGCTGAAAGCCCTCCCAAGCCGTATATTCCATTGCGCGCGTCTCCTTTCTAAACCAGTCGATTCCGTCGGCGTCTGGTAAAATAAAAGGGCAGTATATGGTCGCTCCCATACACTGCCCAGACGGCCGGCAAAACAGGCATTTCATTCCACTGTGGTTTCTCCCACAATCATCCGTCAGTCATGAACGCCTTTTCAAATTGTACTTTTAGCGTACCGTATGCACAGGGAAAAGTCAAGCGGACAGACACACCTCTCCATAAATTCAGAATATTTCATAAACCGCAGGCGAATAAAAGAAAAAAAACGGTCACATTTTTAAATGTGATTCCAGAACTGTGCTGGCCCGTAAACTTTTCTGACACAATAGCCACGTCCTGAGAAAGCAAAGCCGTTTCCTCCTCCTAGCGGGCTTACTTTCACACCGTTGAGAAAGTTCCTTCATTTTGAAGCAAGTAGCAAAGCGGGGCTACTCTGCTCCAAGGGTATTCGCAACGGCTAAAGAAAAACTGCGCATTATACCTAATAAGACACACTTAAATCAGCGATAAACGGGAATCTGTCAAAACCAAATTGCTTTCACAACAAGCCAAATCAGCAATGCCCAAATTGCCACGATGGGAATTGCGTAATACCATTTTTTAGGCTTCCCCTCCTTCCATATATCAACGGCCTTCTCTTTGCTTCTTTGCCACACCTCATCTGGTATGAGCTTAATTGTCACCATAACCAACACGGGTAAAATAATAATATCGTCTAAATATCCCAGCACAGGAATAAAATCAGGTATTAAATCTATTGGAGATAACTCATATCCGACCGTAATTCCCGCGAAAATTTTTGCGATAATTGGAGTGTTCTGATCTTTTAGCGCAATAAAAACAGCTGGGATATCCGCTTTTATGTTTTTCGCGAGCTCTTTCAACGTCACAATGCTGCCTCCACAAATTCCCATTTGTTTACACACGGATTAAAAGCGGGCGAACGCAGTTCGCCCCTACGGTGGTTCCCGCATCAACCGTAGACCCTTTTTCGATGCAAAGCCTGCCGTAACCTCGCGCAAGCAAGCGGCTCACGGCTATTTTTTATTACGAAGCGCAGCGGAGTAACAAAGCAAGGCCTATCATAACCTCATGGAACAAAAAGATACGCGCTGTTTACGTTAGCAGATGGCTACCGGCTATTTTTTATTTATGATATTTTCCGCCGCTGCCGATCTCAAAGGCGCGGTAGAGCTGCTCCAAAAGCATCACGCGCGCAAGCTGATGCGGGAAGGTCATCTGCGACATAGAAAGCTTTGCCTGTGCGCGTGCCTTCGCCGCTTCAGATAAGCCCCATGAGCCGCCAATGAGAAAGCACACGCTACTCACGCCTTCACAGTGAGCCTTGTAAGCTCAGCACTGAACTGCTCGGATCCACGCTGCTTTCCCTCGATACACATGGCATACACATATGCGCTGGAGGGGATCTGTGCCAAAATCCGCTCCCCCTCCTGTGCGAGCGCGGCCGCAATCTGCGCATCCGACGCCGCCTCCGGCACGCGGGCGGGCGCCAGTTCCTCTACCTCCAAGCGGCAAAAGGAGGAAAGCCGCTTTTGATACTCCGCGCAGGCGTCCCGTAAATAGGCTCTTTGAGCCTACCGATACAAATCACTTTTACCCGGAGCATTCGTTCATCCTTTCCAAAAAAGGGAAAAGCGCTGTTCCAAATCGCTTTTCCCAGTTTTCCATTCTCGCTTTTCATCTGTTAAAAGACGGTAACCGGAGCGGAGCATACCGCTCCGCCACCTGCAACGCATAGTCCCGCCCCTCCCGCGCTCCCAACTCGCTCAAAGCTGCGACCGCCGTCTGCCGGGCAAGATAGGGATTGTTGTTTTCCTTGCTTAGGTGCGCCAGGCAGAAGCGTGTGCTGCCGCAGCTGACGAGCTGCTCCAGCACGCAGGCGCAAGCGTCGTTGGAAAGGTGGCCGCGGTCTGACAGGATACGCCGCTTAAGCGGATAGGGATACGGCCCATTTTCCAGCATGCGCACGTCATGGTTCGACTCCAAAACCACCAGATCGCAGCCCGAAATCGCCTGCATCACAGCATCGGTCATCACGCCCATATCCGTGGCGACTGCAACGCGGCGTTCCCCCGGAAGCTCCACCACATAGCCAAAGCCCTCGCGGCAATCGTGGGAAATGGGAAACGGGCGCACAAAAAGGCTCCCCGCTTCCATACCGCCTTCCGGCATGACCCCCGCATAAAACTTTCCATTTAACACCTGCGCTTCATCCAATGCCTGCAAGGTGCCCGCAGAGGCGTATACATCAATTTTATGGCGCGCAGCGAATACGCGCAGGCCTTTCACATGATCGCTGTGCTCATGGGTCACGAAAATAGCCCGGAGCTGCGCCGGGTCGGCGTCGATCCGGCGTAAAGCCAGCTCCAGCTGCTTGGCGGACATCCCCGCATCGATCAAAATGCTGCTGCCGGAGGCGCTATGTACATACTATTGCCGCTGCTAGAGGAAAACAGCGGGGAAAAACGCGCCATTCCCTGGCCCCCCATCCAAATTACACTTCAAAAGAAAAAGGGGCATTTACGCCCCTCTATTCCATCACACACAAATAAAAATTGCTCTAACCCACACGCATCCGGTTATGTTGCAAAACGCTGTTTTCAAACCGGGAATCATCATTACACTGCTTTTTCAATTGCGGCGTCCGGGTAATTGCGGCGCACAATATCCGCACCGAGCACGGAAAACTTTTCCACCACTTCTTCATAACCGCGGTCAATGTGCTGAATATTTTCAATCTCCGTCGTGCCCTGCGCCGTTAGCCCAGCGATCAACATAGCGGCGCCTGCGCGCAGATCGTCCGCCTTGACGGGCGCTCCCGTGAGCTCCGGCACACCTTCAATCACTGCCACCTTGCCATCCACCTGCACATTGGCGCCCATACGCGTTAGCTGCGCCACATAGCGGTAACGGTTGTCCGAAACATTTTCCGACACAATGCTGGTCCCTTCCGCAATGGAGAGGAGGACCGACATTTGCGGCTGCATATCCGTGGGGAAGCCAGGATGCGGCAACGTTTTGATATTGCATTTGCTAAGCTTTCCTACATAGCGCACCCGGATGGAATCATCATATTCCGTAACCTCCAAGCCGCATTCCTCAAGCTTTGCGGAAATTGATTCGAGATGCTTCGGAATCACGTTTTTGATCAGCACATCCCCTTTCGTTGCGCCTGCGGCCACCATATAAGTGCCCGCCTCAATCTGATCGGGGATAATTGAATACGTGCAGCCATGCAGCTTTTCCACACCGTGGATTTTGATAACGTCCGTCCCTGCGCCTCGCACATCTGCGCCCATGGAATTGAGAAAATTTGCCAAGTCGACAATATGTGGCTCCTTAGCCGCATTCTCAATCACCGTAAGCCACGTGCCTTCACCGCAGCTAACATGATATTCACCGTAGCGCCAACGGAAACCACATCCATATACACAGAGCTACCAATCAGCTTTTCTGCATGGGCGTTGACCATCGCATTTTCAATGCTGACATCCGCGCCCAAAAACTCAAAGCCCTTGATATGCTGATCCATCGGGCGGATACCGAGATCACATCCGCCCGGCATGGAAACGCGTGCCTGATTATCCCGGCCGAGCAGGGCGCCGATCAAATAATAAGAGGCACGCATGTGCTTGGTCAGTTCATCGGGCACAGTGAAAGAATTGACGGTCGTGGTATCAATCTCAAGCGTGTGCTTATTGATGACGCGCACCCGCGCGCCAATCTGCTTTAAAATTCGAACCATATAGGTAACATCGCTAATATTTGGTATATTTTCAATCCGGCACACATCATCCGCAAGGATTGTGGCTGGTAAAATGGCAACGACTGCATTTTTGGCCCCGCTGATGGAAACCTCTCCACGAAGCGGGCGGCCTCCGTGAATGACGAATTTCTCCAATCGGCACACTCCCCTTTTCACTTTTAAACCTTTGCTATTATACCACCAAAGGCGGATGATTAAAAGAGATTTTATGTACAATTTTTAACGAATACGCAGGAACACGTTGAACAGGTTTTATAAAATATTTTCCATGGTTCTAATTTTCAATCAAAAGCTTTTTCCGCTTTTTTGCGCTTTTTCGTCCGGATCTGGTGAGGGTTCTGCTATAGTATGCCCTAAAAAAAGCAAAACAGCCATTGCAAATTTTTTTTGCAATGGCTGCTCATTTGTTTGCAAGCAAAAAGTGGATGCAAAAAAT
>ENA-OQDW01000972-OQDW01000972.1-human-gut-metagenome-genome-assembly--contig:-NODE-972-length-11043-cov-8.959417_pt1 | contig 11043 bp, 14 predicted proteins | sample MGYA00242784_ERZ504613 | MGnify/ENA primary metagenome ERZ504613 (study PRJEB26092, sample SAMD00036330) | human gut metagenome | host: Homo sapiens | study: EMG produced TPA metagenomics assembly of... | reverse complement strand
CCTCAAAATCATTCCGCAGCGCGAAGACCCCTTGTCCGTCGCTCCGTAGGAGCAGGACAAGGGGCCTTCATGCGCGAGGACGATTTTGAGGGAACATCCCGACCGTCCCTGCGCCTACCTTGCTGAGGATGTCTACAGGGACCCACGCTTTGAAGGGGCGCCGGGCTGAAATATATGGCCCTTTATTGATAGGGGCTCTTGCTAGGCTGGAGCCCTTACTAGAGGCAGGCCTCGGCGATGCGGCGCTTGAGTTCGTCGATACCCACGCCGGTCTGGGAGCTTGTGATGATTACGTTCTCGGCCGGAACGTTGAGCTGCTTTTTGATGGCTGCTGCCTGGCGGGCCTGCTGGGTGCGACTGAGCTTGTCGGCCTTGGTGAGGCAGACGATAAAGTTGAACTCATTGCCCTGCAGGTAGTCGATCATGTCATGATCGAGCTTGCTGGGATCGTGACGAATGTCCACCAGCGAGACGACCAAGTTAAAGCTGCGCTCGGAGTCGAAAAAGTCGCCGATAAGCTCGGCCCAGCGGTCGCGCTCGGCCTTGGAGCGACGGGCGAAACCGTAACCCGGCAGGTCCACGAAATGCACGTCGTCGGCCTCAAAGAAGTTGATGTTGCTCGTCTTGCCCGGCGTACTGGAAACCTTGACTAGGTTCTTGCGGCCAAATAGCTTGTTCATAATCGACGACTTGCCCACGTTGGAGCGGCCGACAAAGCTCACCTCGGGCAGGTGGACTCGGGAATCTGCGAAACCTTGCCATAGCTGGCGACGAACTTGGCAAGCTGGTAGTTAATGGAATCGGCCATGGACACTCCTTGGTCGTAGGTTCTTACAAATAGACGCGCTATTGCACAGCGGCAATGCGGCGGACGATATCGAGCGTAATGTCACTTGCGACACGCGCGTACTCGAACAGATCGAACTCTCGCTCGCAAATTGCATCGTACGCCTCGTCACAATTATCGCTGATAGCGCGCAACACCAGGCAATCGACACCATTTTTGGTTGCGACATGGGCAATTGCCGCGCCCTCCATGCCGACACAATCGGCATGCGTCGCCTCGATAGCGTCGTTGCGCATGGCGGCGCCCGTCACAAAACGGTTACCCGTGGCAATCGTGCCGACCAGGAACTGCTTGGTGCCTCATTCGAAGCGACTGCATTTGTCGAAGCGTCAACAAACCCACGCTCAGCAAGCACGTCGGCGGCAATATCGACCAGCGCGGGCGTCGAGCCAAACTCCTCGAGCCCCGGTGCGGACTCGGCGATAAGCGCGGTATCGGTATCCAGATAGCGTAGGCGTTTGCCAATGACCACGTCGTCGATATGGAGCTTGGGGTTCAAACCGCCCGCAATGCCCGAAAACACAACAGCCTGCGGAGCATACTTGCTAATGAGGTGCTGTGTTGCAGCAGCGGCGTTCACCGTGCCCATGCCCGCCGTTGTGGCGACAACTGTCAGGCCGTCGAGCTCACTGCTCACAACGGTCAAGCCCGCCTCCCGTGCCTCGCAAACGTCGCTCAGCTCTTCCTTAATCTGCATGATCTCTTTTTCGAGCGCACCGATAATCGCGATGGTAGCCATACCATTCCCCAAACCTATACGAAATTCTCAACCAAGGTATGGTACCAGCATTTTGTTTGACCTCGCCAAACGAACACGCTAAGCCAGTGCAGCTCGCGTATCAAACAGAGCCTTTGCAATCGCGGCCGTAACCTCGCTCGAACGGTCACTCCATGGCATCGATGTCATGACGCTCATGACATAGGTACGGCCATCGATGTCGATGAGGCCTGCATCGCATGTCGAATAGTAACCATCCTCGCTAATCCAGCCTGCCTTGTTGCGCACCAAAACCTGCTCGTCCGCAATGCCATCGCGAATAAACGAGCGCGATGTTGATGTCAGAAGGCCCGACAACCACTGTGAAGTCTCGGTATCCATGCTCAGATACTCGCTCATCTCACGCCATAACCTCGCAGAAGTGCGCGGGCAGTAGGTCGGAAAATCACTCATCGGATTCAGTGCCGTTTCGTCATCAACACCCAGATTGGCAATCCAATCCTCATAGCCATCATGGTCAAACGCCGCGCGTAACGCGATAAACGAATCGTTGTCTGAGTTGGCGACGGCATTCTCGATAAGGTCGCGCACCGTCTGCCAGCCCATGCTGCAACCACCATACGTGGCTAAAGGCCCATCGAGCGACACCCGCCCCGATTCGACCAACGTCTCGCAAATATAGAGCGCATACAGCGCTTTGTAGCTGCTCGCTCCATACACCTCGACATCGGCGTTATACGTCACGCCCCTACCGCTCGATAGGTCGTAGAACACTACACCCACGTCGCCCAGCTCCTGCGCCCGACACAGGGCATCCTGGAGCGAGGCAAGGCTCTCATCCTCCAAGGCAGGAGTCTTGTTATCCACCAACGAGAAGGTCCGAACGGTATCACCCGAAGGGATATCGTTGAAGTCCGCCTTCGAAAGTCTCGTCTTGAGATCTGCCGTCGACAGAGCTTGATCTGCCGACGCTTTGGACTTTGAAACCTTCTCGTTTTGCAGCTGTACCGTTGACGCATCTGGGCGCACCGTTCGCTCCGAGGCGTAGGTTTTAACGGTAATTCCGAGGATAATAACCGCCGACGTTAGCATCCCAATGGCGGCAATCTTCCTCACGCGGATGCGAGCGCCGGCAAGGCCACGCGAAGACGTGCCCTTCGTCTTATATCTGCTGCCATGCTGCGGCACATACTCGTCCCGCGATGCGATGTTTCGCACGTGGTCTCCTGACTGCCACCGTTTATATACGAGCAGTATGATACCGAGCAGGCATTTCTTTCCAAAGATATTCAGCGGCGTTTAAGGTGTCTTTAAAGAAACCACAAGCGTATTTATCCAAATGGCACGATTCTGTTGCGCATCTCACCGCAACCCAGAGAGCAGTCTTTTAAGGACGGGGCTCTTTAGCAATCAACTAGGTGCCCAGGGGCACTCATTTAAGTCTGTCCCCAATGAGTGCCTTGGGGAACGAAAATGGCATGCTATCCGATAGCGTTTTTGAGCTCCGCACGGCGCTTTTTCATGCCGGTCATAACGGCATTGCGCAGCTCGGGCATGCGCGCGGTATCCATCTGGGGCACGCCCTCGAGCTTATAGGGAATGCCCAGTTGCTCGTACTTGACGACACCCATCGTGTGATATGGCAGCATTTCCAGGCCCACCACGTTGTGCCATGGAGCGATGAGGCGACCGAGCTTCTCGCACTCCTCCACCGTGTCGGTAATGCCCGGCACAACCACGTGGCGGATAACGACCTTGATCTTGCGACGGGCAAGCTCATCGCCAAACGCCAGGATACGTGCAGGATCGCAGCCGGTCAGCTTTTTATGCTCAGCCGGATCGGCATGCTTGATGTCGAGCAGCACCATGTCGGTCTCGTTGAGAACGGCATCGAACTTCTCGGGATGCTGAGGGTCGAAGGCGTAGCCACAGCTATCCATGCAGGTATGTACACGACCATCGGGGTTGTTGTGCATTGCACGGAACAGGTCGGCCAAAAACTCGGGCTGCAGAAGTGGCTCGCCGCCCGAAACCGTAATTCCGCCGCTGCGGTAAAACTCATGGTTACTCTGGAACTCGTCCATAAGGTGCTCGACGGTCACCATGGTGCCGCCGCTAACCGACCAAGTATCGGGATTGTGACAATACGCACAGCGCATGGGACAGCCCTGAACAAACACCACAAAGCGGATGCCGGGTCCGTCGACCGTTCCCATCGTCTCGATTGAATGCACGCGGCCTAGGGCAAATGCGGAATCCTCAGGACGAGCGTCCACACCCTCAAGCGTCATCTCAGCCATTCCCGCTACCTTGCCTCTCCTTGGATGCAACCAATTAAAATGCCAGAGCCATTCTAGCCCATGCGCTTGCGTTTAAACGTCTCGGGCTAGAATGGCACGTTTTAATCTATCCCCCATCACCATGGCTGGGGTCTACGTCGAGATGTCAGGCTGAAGAACGCTCGCCTGCGGCCTTTACGCCTTAAGCGTGAGCACCGCACCGAAGGCGGTCGGGCCACAGTGGCTCGAGATGACGCCGCCGACTTGAGTCCAGGTAACGTCCTTAAAGCCCAGGTCATGCGCATAGACTTCCATGTCATCGCGCAGCTCCTGGGAAAGGCCCACCGAATACGCCAGGCCAATGTGCGAGTAGTCAATCTCGCCCTTCGCAACCATGTGGTCAATGAAGGCGCGGGCGCACTTGAGCATAGAACCGCGGAACTTCTTGGTCGCCACGAACTTACCGCCCGTCACCTCAATGCAGGGCTTAATCTTGAGCAGATGGGCACCAAGGAATGCGACGTTGGACAAGCGACCGCCCGCCTTAAGGAAGGCAAGGTCCGTAGGAACAAAACCCAGCAACACGCGGTCCATGACGGAGTTGGTAAATGCAAAGATCTCGTCAACGGTGGCATCGGGATGAGCCTCAATATACTTGGCGGTCTCGACGACAACGAGCGACTGGCCCACCGAGACAAAGCGCGTGTCCATGGAGAACACGTAGTCGCGCCCCTGAGCCGCAATCTTAGAGGACTGATGCGAACAGGTCGTGGCCTCGGAATATGCAAGATGCAAAATAGTCGCGTCGGGTTGCTCGGCATGGATGCGGTCGTACACATGCGCAAAATCCGCTGGCGAACAGCCACTGGTCTTGGGCATCACACCAAACTCGTTGCAGCGCGAATAAATCTCGAGCGGATCGATCGAGCCGTCATCGACGGTCTCGTCACCAATCGTGACATGCATGGGCACGCGCACGATGCCGTAGCGCTCGCAGAGCTCCGGCGTTACATCCGACCCAGACTCAACCACGATTACATACTTGCCCATTCTTATCACGACCCATCTCGACATTGGCTTTTCAATACATGACACGCGCGTCGCGCTGTTGCACAACGGCATCTAAGCGCCAAAGAGACGCCGCCCTTTGCACATAACAAAGGACAGCGTCTCCCTGGAAAACTCCGTGCTTAACTGAGATTTTACACGGTTTATTAAGGAGTGTTACTTATTCCGCAAACGGTCGCTATACGCGATAAACGGTAGTTGGCCGCGGCAACTGCGACACATTCCGCCCAACAAGTCCAATCGTGCTCCATGCACGGTTAATGAGCGAGGCGGTAGAAATCCATCGACGCCGCGCCCTCGGCGTGCAGCGCCATCGCCGGAACCGCCGACGAATAGGTACGGCTCGTAAGTGCCGCCTCACCGCCGTTGGCAAAAATCTCGACCATCGTAGTGTCCGAAAGCACGCGCAGGTCGCGAAGCTCGCCGAGCTCAATCGACCTCTGGTCGCGCCCATAGCCTTCGTCACCCATGTCGAGGGTAAGCATCCCGTCCGCATAGCGCACAAAGACACCCTTGCGAATCTCGAGCTCAACCATCTTGGCGCCCTCACAGGAAACCACGAGATCAAACAGGCGGCCCGGCTCCTCAACGGTTTCACCGCCTGTCGTGCGAACGCAGTCGCCGCGCATCCTCTCAATCTCGTGCGCCGGCTGCTGGCAGAGCTTACCATCGCGCATGCTCAGCTCTCGCGGCACCGTCAACGCGCACTGCCACCCGCGCGCCACCGTCGGGTTTTCCGCCGTCGCATCGGGGCAACCCGACCATCCGATCATCAATCGCCGGCCTGCAGCATCCTCAAAGGACTGCGGAGCATAGAAATCAAAACCGGCATCGACCATCGGGGGCATGCCCTTCCCGACGATTTTAAAGCTCGGCGCCTCCCAATCGGCCTCGATGGGGAACCACACGCACTGATGCGGATTGCGGTAACGCCAGCCATCGGCAGGCACACCCTGCGGACAGCAAACGAGAATAAGCTCGCCATCAAGCTCAAACAGATCAGGGCACTCCCACATAAAGCCAAACTTCTCGCCCAGCTCAATGCGCGTCGCATAGCTCCAGACCCCTAAATCACGCGAAGTATAGACAAGCACGCAGCCACGGTCGTCTTTCGTACGAGCGCCCAGAACCATGTAGTAGATACCATCGTGCTCAAGGATCTTGGGGTCGCGCACGTGCGTACCGATATCGTCGGGGTAATCGACTGGTCCAACAGCCATGCGCTTCTCGCCCAATTCGTCGGGATTCTCGGCAACCATATGAATCTGGTTTTGCTCACGGCCCGTCAACACGTAGTCGTAATCATCGCGGTCAAAATGCTTGACGTTGCCGGTATAGAAGTAGTGAATCTTGCCATCACGTACAAAGGCAGAACCAGAATACGCTCCGCTCGAATCCAAATCGGAATCGGGGAACAGCACGGGGCCGTGATTCTCGTACGTCACAAAATCCTTTGTCGTCAGATGGTTCCAAAGCACTGGACCGCCATGCGCAGCATCGAACGGATCGTATTGATGATAGATGTGATACGTATCACCAATCTGAACCAAACCGTTGGGGTCGTTGAGCCAGCCAAGCTCAGGCTCCACATGGAACAGAAGCCTATCGGGGTCGGACGCGATGCGAGCCGCCGTCTCATCCTGTCCGACACGCCACTGCTCATAGTCCGCGCGTGTCACCTTGTTTTTTTGATTTAACATCGCCGTTGACTTTCTCGTCTATGGGGAAGGACGCTCGACTCACACGAGTCGAACGCCCTTCCTCAAATGGACTTATCCTCAGATTACACTGAACGGCTCAACTAGAAGCTAACGTCGAAGCCAGCGCCAGCGCCCTCTTCATCGGTGGTCGGCACGCCCTTTGCCTTGTTGTAGGCAAAGATCAAGACGATCGGCACGATAAAGGCGATGAGATTGCCAGCCACATACCACACGAGGGTCTCGGGCGTGACGATGAGCAGGCCAAGCACGCCGGTCAGACCCTGACCGATAGCGCGCACCTCAAAGAGCTTGACGAAGGCACCGCCGCAGCCTGCACCGATGCATGCGCAGATGAACGGAATGATCGAATAGCGCATGTTTGCAGCAAAGATAGCGGGCTCGGAGATTCCGACCAGCGTCGGGATAAAGGACGACATGCAGATGTTGCGCTCTTTGGAGTGCTTCTTGTGAATGAGGTACATACCGATGGCGCCGCCGCCCTGGGCGATGATGGAACCGACCAGATGGCCTGGATGTAGTTGAAGCCAGTCGTGGCAACAAGGTTTGCCTCGATACCCTGGATGAACTGATGCGTACCGGTAACGACGAGCGGCTGCAGGAACGCGGCGAAGACAAAGGCACCGAAGACGCCCATCCTGTTGTACAGGATATCGATTACGCCGGCGAGGACGTCACCGATCAGGTTGCCGAGCGGGCCGAACACGGTGAACAGGGCAACGTTAGCAAGAATCAGGGTAACGGTCGGGACAAAGACGAACGAAACGACCTCGGGGATGTACTTCTGGGCAATCTTCTCGACCTTGGCCATAAACCAGGCAGTCAGGATTGCGGGGAACACACCGCCCTGGAAAGCAACCATGGGAATGGATAGCGGACCGAAGTTCCAGTACTCAGCACCCGTCGGGTCCATAACGAACGTGTTGCGGTTCATAAGGCTCGGGTGAACCATGACGATACCGACGAGGATGCCCAGGATCGGGTTACCGCCAAAACGCTTGACCGCGCTGTACATAACCAGGACAGGCAGGTAGTCGAACGTGGTGGCGATAATGGCAAAGAAGCTTGCGAGGTTCTTGAGGAACTCGCTGTGATCGGCGAGGCTGCCCTCCATGCCAAAGAGGCCGTTGGCAACGATCAGCGACTTAAGGCCGATGATGATTGCAGCGCCGACGAAGGCGGGAATGATGGGGATAAAGATGTCCGAGAATACCTTGAGGACCGAGAAGAACTTGCCCTTCTTGTCCGCCTCGGCGCCCTTGACCTCGGAAGCACTGATCTCCTTAACGCCCGTCAGAGCCATAAACTCATCGTAAACCTTGTTGACGGTACCGGTACCGAAGATGATCATGAGCTGGCCGCTGTTGTACAGCACGCCCTTGACGCCATCGATGTTCTCGAGCTCGGCCTTGTTGTATTTGCTCGTATCCTTGAGCACCAGACGCAGACGGGTCACGCAATGCGTGGCGCCCTCGATGTTCTCCAGTCCGCCGACGTTGTCGACGACTTGCTGGGACACTGCCTTGTAGTCCATGTTCCTCTCCATTCCTTTTCTAAATCATAAAACGGTTCGTTGCCGCTACAGAGACGCGATCGTTGCGTTTGCGCACTTGAGCGCACCGTCGGTGACGGTAAGCGCCACACCCTGGCCCTGCTTGTTGCAGAAGCGAGCGTTGAGCGCAACATCATCGACAAAGATGGTCGCGATGTCGTCGTCGACGACCAGACGCACATGGTGAGTGCCCTCGCCCTTAAAGAACAACGGACGCTCGAGGCCCATGTTGTTGACCTGGAACCACGGGTACTGGGGAGCCGGCGTGAACTCGAGCTTGCCCTCGCGCAGGTTGGCGCGGAACTCATAGGCAAGACCAGTCTCGGCGTCCTCGGCGAACTTGACCGAGAAGCGGCAGCGTTACCGCCGAGCTCAATGTCGGCATCGAGCAAGTAGGTGGAGCCGGCATCCGCGGCGAGCACCTGCTCGACCTTGCCCGACTCGCAGGAAAGCTCAAAGGTCTCGACAGCCTTGCCCTCGCCAAAGGCGCCAAGCATGCTGTCGGGGAGCTTGGTGCCGAGCGTTCCGTCGGCACGCTGAACGATCTCGAGGGGCATAAAGGTGCCACCCCACAGGTAAGAGCTGGGGTCACCGCCCTCGTCACGCGTAGGAACCCAACCAAAGAGAACGCGGCGCTCACCATCAAATGCGGTACGCGCGGCATAGTACGCGCGGCCATCGAAGGAATCGTCCGCAGGAGTGATCCAAGGACCGTTGATAGAGCGAGACATGCGGTAACGGGTCTTGTTGCCGTCGCTGTACTCGGAAAAGACGAGGTACCACCAGTCGCCCATCTTAAAGAGATCAGGCATCTCGAACATGGTGTACAGGCCCGGATTCCACCAGTCGCCCTGGAACTCCCAGGTATCCAGGTCCTTGGAGGTGAACTTGACCAGGCGGCCGGTCATCAGACGCTTGTCCTCGCCCACACGCGTGCCGAGGATGAGCATGTACTCTTCGTTCTCCTCATCCCAAAGCACAAAGGGATCGCGCCAGTTGCGGTCATCGTAACCCTCCTGGGGCGGAAGCAGCGTCTCGGCGATGTTCTTCTCCCACTTGACGGCGTCGTCGCTCGTTGCGTGAAGAAGAACCTGCTTCATCAAACGTGCGCGGACCTTATCGCGATTGCAACCAGTGTAGAGCGCATGGTACTTGTCGCCCACCTTAAACACCGTGCCGGCATAAATGTACTGGTCGACTTCCTCGTCGCCGCCGCGCTCAAGGCTCTCGCCAAAGTCCTTGTAGTTGACGAAATCCTTGGTCGTAGCGAGTGCCCAGCCAAACGGCTCTCCGAAAGGTTCGGGGTTACGCGTGTCACGCTGATGATAGAGATAGAACGTGCCGTCCTCGCCGTACGGCATGATGTCGCCTACCCAAATTCCCTCAGGCTGGTAATACACCTTGTGCATCCGAGACTTCCTTTCCACGACATACTAACTCGGTACAATGGCAAGATATGTCAATCGTTTTCATATGTCAAACGTTTTCATATCAATACGTCTTTTCGCAGTTCCAGTCGTCGGTAAACGGTTGACATATGCCGGCGAACGGTCATCGGAGGCGTTTGAGGAATTCTTTTGGCACAGGATGAACTACGCGGTTTTGCCTCAATGAGTTCAACGGGGAGCTTGATATTCGATTCGGGATTATCGCCGTTAATAAGAGCGATGATGGATTGCGCCGCGAGCTCTCCGATGCGATCGATATCTTGACGTACGGTTGTTAAGTCAGGCATAAACGTCATAGTTCGGCGGGCACCATCCGCGCCCACGACCTTAATATCGTCTGGAGCGCTCAAGCCACGCTGCTTCATCACGTTGAGACAGATGGCCGCCATCGTATCGTCTCCCGCAAAGATGCCGTCAATATCGGGGTTCTCATCGAGGATCTTCGCAACGACCGCGCCCTTTTCGTCGTCGGGCTTAACGAACTCAACCTCACGGACAAGCGCGGACAAACCGGCCTGCTCAACAACATCGAGGTAGGCATCGGTACGCTTATTGGCAGGCATGCGCATGCGGCTATTGCTGCGCAGGCACAGGATACGCCTGCAGCCGTCATCAATCAGACGGCGCGTGGCGAGCTCGCCGATGCCATAGCTGTCACTTGCAATCTGGACAGAGCCCTCGCCAAGATCGCAGTCGATGCCAACCAGGCTCAAGCCCATCTCGCATATGCCTCAGCACCGATATTGAGGGAGTTGACGATTACGCCGTCGACCATATTGCGGCGGAGCATGTCGATATAGGAACGCTCAAGATCAGGTCGATTGGCGCTGTTGCACAGCAACATCTTAAAGCCGTTTTCCGCTAACGTGCGCTCGACCGCCTGCACAACCTGAGCATGGAACGGGCTGCTCACAAAGGGAACGATCATACCGATAAGATTCAGGCGACCGTTGAGCATGGCACGGGCGATATCGTTGGGCGTATAGTTGATGCGCTCCATCGCGGCATGGACCTTATCGCGGGTCTCTTGGCTAATATAGCCGCGATTATTAAGCACGCGAGATACCGTAGTAGGCGAAACCCCCGCCACCGCTGCAACTTCCTTGATGCCAGGCTTAGCAGAATCCTTAGAACGAGCGCCCTCGCGAGCCATAGCACCCTCCCCCATCAACATGTCAAACGTTTACATACGAACAAAGCATACCCCAACAACAGCGGGAAGACGGTAACAGCACAAGTAAGTAAACGACTCATCCAAATAATTAGGAGAGTTCCGCCTAAAGGGTGACTACACAGGACCCCCGCCGGGCCCGCTTTGGGGTTACTTTCCAAAACATTTCCCGCAGGACGCAAAGGGCTCCGCCGCGCGAAGCGCGCCAGCGGAGCCCTTTGCATGTCCGAGGACGTTTTGGA
>ENA-OQDW01000971-OQDW01000971.1-human-gut-metagenome-genome-assembly--contig:-NODE-971-length-11061-cov-1.990214_pt1 | contig 11061 bp, 16 predicted proteins | sample MGYA00242784_ERZ504613 | MGnify/ENA primary metagenome ERZ504613 (study PRJEB26092, sample SAMD00036330) | human gut metagenome | host: Homo sapiens | study: EMG produced TPA metagenomics assembly of... | reverse complement strand
CAGAATCGTGAGCAACACCACATCACTAATACTGTAATCTGTGCCTGCCCCGATGCCGGTCACGGAAAATCCATCGTCCGTGCGCACCGCGGTCAGCGACATGTTCAACATGGCGCTGTGCCCCGTCAGTACCCGTCCGGAATCCTTCAGAGATGCTTCCGCCAGGGCATCCACTTCCTCCGGATGTTCCGGCATTGCATTATAGTAGGACACCACAGACACCTCATGTACAAAACGCCGTTTTAGGGCGTCTTCCACTCCCAGATACATACACAGGGTAGTAGAAACCGTCACCAGAACCATCGTCGATAAAATACAGATATTGGCAAGTCCCACCGCGTTCTGTTTCATCCGGTAGATCATACCGGAAACCGTCGTAAAATGTCTTGATTTGTAATAATAGTTTTTATTTTTCCGAAGTAGTTTGAGTACAGCAATACTGCCCGCAGTAAACAGACAATACGTTCCCAGAATCACAAGCAGCACCGCCACAAAAAACATGGTAATGGCAGAGACTGCGTCCGCCACCGTAAGTGCCAGATAATAGCCGCCGCCGAGTGCCGCCGCTCCGATCAATGCAAGCAGCACTTTCGTCTTCGGCTCCCGCTCTCCCGCATTGGCGCTATGCAACAGCTCCATCGGATTGGAAAGCTTTATCTGCATAAAGTTATAGAAAAGTGTGACCGCGTATATACAGCCGAAAAGCACCAGCGTGTGGTGGCATCCCGTCAGCGAAATGGTAAACGGAACGCTCTGGTTAAATCCGGTCATGCGGTACAAAAGCATCGTCATCAGCTTGCCGAATGCAATGCCGAACAACAGTCCTCCGCCGATCGTAACCGCCGCCGTAAACAGCATTTCCAGAAAAAGCACCCTGGCGATATGTTTCTTCTCCATCCCAAGTATATTGTATACGCTCAATTCCCGCTTGCGCCGCTTCATGATAAAGCTGTTGGTATAGAACAGGAAAATCGCTGCGAACAGTCCGACAATAATCACACCGAGCAGCAGCGTTACCGCCACATAGGCGCCGCCTCTCATCTGCTCCAGCCCCGGGTTATCCTGAATGGACATTACCAGATAGAACATCGCTGCCGAGAACACCCCCGCCAGAAGGTACGGCAGGTAAAGCTGTCTGTTATTGCGGATATTGACTGCTGCCAGTTTGACATATAACTTACGCATGATAGCCTCCCTCTTTGCCGGTGGTAAGAACCGTCAGCGTATCCGAAATCCGCACATACAGTTCCTCATTCGTCATATTCCCGCGGTACAGCTGATGAAATACTTCGCCGTCCTTGATAAAAAGAATCCGGTTGGCATGGCTCGCCGCTTTCGTGGAATGTGTCACCATAAGAATCGTCTGTCCTTCCCTGTTAATCGTGCCAAACAGCTTCAACAGTCCGTCGGTCGCCCTGGAATCCAGCGCCCCCGTCGGTTCATCTGCCAGAATCAGCTGCGGACGGGTGATCAGCGCGCGGGCAACCGCCGCCCTCTGCTTCTGTCCGCCGGAAACCTCATAAGGATATTTCTCAAGCAGCGCATCGATCCCAAGCTTTTCGGCAATCGGCCAAAGCCGCTCCTCCATCTCCTGCACCGGCGCATCTGCCAGGACAAGCGGCAGAAGAATGTTATCTTTTAATGAAAAATGATCCAGCAAATTAAAATCTTGAAAAACAAAGCCCAGATTCTCCCTTCTGAATTTGGAAATCTCCCTCTCGCCGAGTGTCACAATGTTCTTATTATTCAACAGCACTTCCCCTGCCGTCGGTTTGTCTAACGCCGCCAGAATATTGAGCAGTGTCGTCTTTCCGGAACCGGACTCTCCCATAATTGCGACATACTCCCCTTTTTCCACGGAAAAATTCAGATCTGCAAGCGCCTGCACCTGATTTCCCCCAAACCTTGTTGTATATATTTTTTTCAGATTACGAACTTCCAGAATAGCCATGTGTCTCTCTCCTTTCCTTGACTGTACCCAGTATAACAAAACAGAGAAATGCAAGCCATTTCTTTGGATTACATTTCTCTGCTGTTTCTTACGTTTTTGTAAGATTCTTCTATGACTCTTCCGGGAAGCCGATCATCACCCGGGTTCCCGTTCCTTCCTGCGATGTGATTGTAAAGCTGTGCCCCAGCTTTTTTAAAATAGTGCTGCAAAGATACAGCCCGATTCCGGTCGATTTCTGGTTAGCATGACCGTTATATCCGGTATAGCCTTTTTCGCAGACTCTCGGCAGATCCTCCGCGCGTATTCCGATCCCCGTATCGGTAATGGTAAGGCGTCCCTCCTCCATCCCGATCGTAATGCTCCCCTCATGCGTGTACTTGAGCGCATTCGACAACAGCTGTTCGATGACAAAGCCGAGCCATTTTTCATCGGTGAGCACCCGTGCCCCCGTCTCCTCGTAGTGCAGTACGATCTTCTTGCTGATGAAATGTCTCGCATAGCGGCGCACCGCCATCCGGATCACTTCGTCGAGATCTGTCTGCCGCAGCACAAAGTCCGTATCTCCGATCCGAGACGCATATACGAAAGCGCCATGTTCACATACTGCTCGATCGCAAACAGCTGTTGCAGTTCTTCATCCCTGCGCTTCTCCCTCTGCTGCTGCAGCCTTTCCCTGTCCGCTCCAAACGGCGCCTCTTCCCCGGGAATATCCTCCTCCTCGATTAAAAGCTTTAGCGCCGCAATCGGCGTCTTGATCTGATGCACCCACATGGTATAGTATTCCATCAGATCGCGCTTTTCGCTGACCGCCGTATTCCAGATACGCATTTTCTCCTCCGCCAAAAGCCCAAGCAGCCGTTGATAATCCTCCTCCAGGATTTCGCCGGGTTCCGGAAGATTCTCCAGCGATACCGTTATTGACTGCCGCAATGCGAGCAGTTCCCTGTGCCGTCTGCCGTAACTTATCCCATCCATCGTCACTGCAACCAGCAGGATTCCCAGACACAACAGCATGCCGTAGGCAATCTCCCCGGCAGGCACTTCATTTAAAAATAAGACTGCCGTCATCACGATTCCGCAGCCAGTCACTGCGGCAATCCATTTCAGACGGCATTTTATGTAGGATCTTCCTATTTTCTGCTTCATCAAAATCCCCTACCCGATATGGTACCCGATTCCTTTCTTCGTCAAAATAAAATCCGGAAGTCCTGCTGCATCCAGCTTTTTCCGCAGCCTTCCCACGTTGACGGAAAGGGTATTCTCATCCACAAAATTGTCGCTTTCCCACAGCTTCGTCATCAACGTATCGCGGGACACGATCTTCTCCTTGTTCTCCATTAACACCTGCAGTATCTTAAGTTCGTTTTTCGTTAAGTCCACCCGCGTCTCCCCGCAGGTGAGTGTCGCATCGCCCAGATTTAAGAGTGCGCCTCTATGCTCCAGCACCGTATTCTGCCCGGCAAAATCATAGGTGCGGCGCAGAAGCGCCTGAATCTTCGCGGTCAGCACATCCAGATCGAACGGCTTGGCAATGAAATCATCACCGCCCATATTGACTGCCATGACGATATTCATATTGTCCGATGCCGACGACACGAAGATCACCGGAACCTTCGACACCTCCCTGATCCTGCTGCACCAGTGTACCCGTTGTAAAAGGGAAGCTTGATGTCCATCAGCACCAGCTGGGGCGCCGCCCCCGCGAACTTCTTCATGACGTCGGAAAAATCCTCCACGCAGACCACATCATAATCCCAGCCTTTCCAGATGCTTTTTTAAGCTTCGCGCAATGATCTCATCATCCTCCACAATCAATATCCGGTACATTCCTGCTCCTTTACCACAGTTCTGCCAGTTCATAGATCAGTTTCTCGGTCTTCTCCCAGCCCAGGCACGGATCCGTGATCGACTTTCCGTAACAGCCGTCACCGACCTTCTGTGCTCCGTCTTCTATATAACTCTCGATCATCAGTCCCTTCACCAGCTTTCTTATCTCTCCCGACACCTTACAGCTGTGCAGGACATCCTTGCTGATGCGGATCTGCTCCATAAACTGCTTGCTGGAATTGGAGTGGTTCGTGTCTATGATGACCGCCGGATGCGCCAGCTCATGTCCCGCTTCTTTCGCCTCTTCATAATGTTCCAGCAGGTTCTGCAGATCCTCATAATGATAATTCGGAATATTTCTGCCAAACTTGTCCACATATCCGCGCAAAATGGCATGTGCATACGGATTGCCGGTCGTCTTGACCTCCCAGCCACGGTACAGGAATGTATGTCCGTGCTGTGCCGCAATGATCGAGTTCATCATAACGGAAATATCTCCGCCGGTCGGATTCTTCATCCTGCCGGAATTCCCACGCCGCTTGCCGTCAGTCTGTGCTGCTGGTTCTCTACCGAACGTGCTCCAATCGCCACGTACGACAACAGATCCGAAAGATAGCGGTGATTCTCCGGGTAGAGCATCTCGTCCGCACAGGTAAAGCCGGTCTCTTCCACCGCCCGCATATGCATGTGACGAATCGCAATGATCCCTTTTAACATGTCCGATTCCCGCTCCGGATCCGCTGATGCAGCATGCCCTTGTAACCGATTCCGGTCGTGCGCGGCTTGTTGGTATAGATGCGCGGAATCATAAAAATCTTATCCGCCACCTTCTCCTGCACCGTGCGGAGTCTTGAAATATAGTCGATCACAGCATCCTCATTATCTGCTGAGCATGGGCCAATCACAAGAATCAGCTTGTCCGATTTTCCTTCAAAAATATCCCTGATCTCATCATCCTCTTCGTCTTGGTGGCTACAATCTGTGCACTGACCGGATGCTGCTCCTTTAACTCCTGCGGTGTCGGCAGCTTCCGCAAAAATTCCATCTCCATTTCCATATCTATTGATCCTTTCCGTCATACGCGCTGTCGCATATGGTATCTTCTTATATTTCGTACTGCAACGCGTTGCAGTGTGAATCCGCTTAAGTATGATACAGCTTTATACCGGGACTGTCAACCTTTTTTCACTATAATACATAAGATTCCGCAACATGGCAAGCAACGTCGCCCTGCCGTTTTTCCAGATGCTCTGAAACATCATATTCGCGCAGACCGTCATCGGCTGGAAGAACAGCGCCACAAGCTGGACCCGGAGCGCCACCTCTCCGATCGCCACCACCTCGGGATCTTTCTGAAATACCGCCACAAGCTGTGCCGGGAAAAACATACCGGCCACAGCAATTGCGCCGAGCAACACTTCCCCCGCTGTGAGTGTGAAATAGAAACCCCTTATAAGGATTATCTCCCATCGCCACTTCCAGCCGTACCGTCTCGTATGCAAGTTCCGCATAGTTATTTTCCTTGGACAGATGTCCTAAAAAGACTGTGCCGAAATGATCGTGCAGCACCTCCCCGAGCAGCCGCCCGGAAAGCTCGTTGGACAGGTGTCCCTTTTCTCCGAGAATACGCTGTTTTAACGGATACGGATAACTTCCGACCTGCAGCATATGTACATCATGATTCGCCTCGAGAAGAAGCACGTCCAGCCCCTTTAACTTCTCCACAATATGGTCGTCATAAATTCCCAGATCCGTCATGACCGCCATGGATTTTCCGGGCTGCTTCATCTTATACGCCACCGGCTCAGCCGCGTCATGCGAGATGGCAATCGGCTCGATCGTCATATCTCCAATCGTAAAATCCTCCCCCGCATGAATCTCATGAAACAGGGCGGGATCGATCGTTCCGACGGATTTGGTGTGCAGTATCGCATCGATCGTCCCCGGAGTCGCATACATTGGCAGACCGTAACGTCTCGCAAGGACGCCAAGTCCCGCAATATGATCCACATGCTCATGTGTGATCAGAATTCCCTGCATCTCTTCCGTTTTCAGATCAATCGAATTCAGACCGGATTCAATCCGCTTTCCGCTGATTCCGGCATCCACCAAAACATGGCATTCATCTGTTCCCACGCAGATACAGTTGCCACTGCTGCCGCTTGCTATACTGCATAATTCCATTTTATTTCTTCCACTCTCTATCTGTTAATTTCCTGCCAGCGAAGCTCAATCTGGTCTCCCTCGGAGAGCACTGCCGAATACTGTGCCTGCTGTCCGTTCAACTTTGTGATGATCGCTCTTCCCGCAGATGCCGTTAAATCAAAATCGTAAAAATCAAAAATATCTACAAAGATGTAGCTCTTCTTTCCGGTCAGACGTACCGGCTGCTGATTGATAAACACAACCAGTCCCAGATCCGTCTTCTGCGAAGCCTGCTGCACTTCCCCTTCAGCCGGCTGCTCCACAGCGCTCTCTGCTCCCGTGGCATCTGTCACAGATGAAGGTTCCTGTGACATTCCATGCTCCGCTTCCTCCGCCTCTGTACCGGTCTGTGCCTCACTCTCTGCGGCATCCACTTCCTCTACCTTCTCAGCCAGAGTCTCGTCCGCTGTCTGATCCGTCTCGCCATCCGCCGCCGTCACAGGCTGCTCCGCAACCGGAAGTTCTGCCGGGTCCACCGCCGCTGCTCCGAAAGAAAGCACCACCCAGTCCACGGAAAAGTTCTCGTACACAAGACTCTCCATGGTTGCCACGCGGTTATTCACAAGAATCTCATGATCCATGTCCACTTCCACATCCATGAATGCCGCCAGCTGCTCCACGGTATAAAAGCTTCTCGTCTCAACCGCATCGCCCTCTTTGATCTCATAGGACGCAGTTCCAGACTTCCGTTGACTTCCAGGCACTTCGGACAGCGCACGATCCTGCCGTTGACGATTACCTTCATCTCCGAAGAGGAATACTCATCCAGCTGCTCTAAGGTACATACCGCCGCTTCGCCCTGTGTCGACGCTTCGATCACGATGTCGCTGTTCGGTTCCAGCGGGGTGTTGATGTTGACCAGACGGTCATTCATATAGATCTCTGCGGACTCTCCCAGCTCACCTCTGACAATCCGCGGAGTGCCGTTCACGGTGAAATTGAGTTCCTTGCCGCGCTTCGGGAACAGTTCCTCATTCGGGAAACCGGCCTGCAGGGCTGCATCCACGATTGTCAGCTTATTGTTGTCATACAGCTTGATCCGCTCCCCGTTAAAGCGCACCATGATAAAGCTGTTTCTCTGATCGTAATAATTCAGGCAGATACCGATCGGCGTGACGAGCAGCGGATCCTTCTGGATCTCTGTCTGAAGAAACGTCACTTCCTGCAGCACTTCCTCACCGCGCAGCGCCACACGCTCTGCCGGCAGATCCAGCTTCTTGGCAAGCATCTCCGTGTAACCGTGGATCTTACCGCCGCCGCCGACGATAACGCCGCACTGACGCTCTTGTCTCCGTTCAGTTCCTTGATCTTCGCCGCTACCTCGGTCGTCATCTTATCCACCACCGGCTCCGTCAGCTTCCACACATCCTTCGACGGAATCGTGTGCTCGATCATCATAATGTCCTTGTAAGTCACCTGATCGTCCATACCGCTCGAGAGCTTGATCTGCTCCGCCGTGTTGAAATCCACCAGATAACTCTGCACGATCAGCTCGGTGATCTCATCCCCCGCAAGCGGAATCATACCGTATGCGATGATGCTTCCGTCTCTCGTCACGGAAATATCGGATGTTCCCGCACCGATATCCACGAGCGCAATATTTAACAGTCTGTAATTCTCCGGAATCGCCACATTGATCGCCGCAATAGGCTCCAACGTCATGTTTGCCACGGTCAGACCCGCCATACCGACTGCCGCGTACAGACCGTCCACAACATCCTCCGGCAGGAACGTCACGATGATATCCTCGCTGATCCGCTCTGCCTTATGGGATTCCAGACTGGAGAACGGTTCATCATTTAAGAAATACTTCATGACGGAATAACCCACACAGTAAAACTTGTAGCGTGTATCGTTCATTTCCTTTAAAATGGACTGCGCCTTTTCAATTCCAAGCAGATCCAGTGTATGAATGTCCTCGCCGGTAACGACCGGTCTCCTCCGGGAAATCGTAGCTGATGTTGGTCGTCACTGTCTTTAACACGCGGCCTGCGGCTGCAATACACACTTCGGTCAGTTCCTGCCCGATCTGTGACTCCAGCTCCTCCTTCACCTTGGCAATGGTATGCCCCACGCGTCCGATATCGTGAATCTGACCGTCCAGCATGGCACGCGTCTCATGCTCAAGCATATACTGTGCCACCACGACAAATTCATTCTCCGTCTTATAGCCTACGGTTCCCACCACATTTCTCGTTCCAATATCAAGACCAAACACCAGTGGCTGGTCGAATACGCTCGTATCGCTCATCTGCAGTATCTCCTAATCTCTATTTCTTCTCCGAAAGCGCCCTGTCGATCTGCGCAAAAGTCTCCTCCACACTGCCGTTGTTGTCAATCACAACCCTGCAATGCTCCCGGTAGACTTTCTCCGTCAACTGGCTTGCAAAAATCCGGTCTACCTTTTCCGTGGAATATCCTCTGCTTGCCATCAGGCGTTCTCTGCGAATATCCTCTCTGGTATAAATATACCAGAGTTCGTCACAAATTTCATCATAATGTTCTTCAATCAGAAGCGCTGCCTCCAGCACCAGAAGCTTTCGTTTTCCACCCTGCTTTTCTCTCGCCGCCTCTTTTTCCACATAGACGCGCACCGCCGGGTGTACAATGGCATTCATCTGCCTACGCTTCGCCTCATCCGAAAATGACCGCCGCCAGTTTCCCCGGTCCAGTCCGCCCTGCGGCAGGAAATATCCTCCGCGCCAAATGATCTCACTGATCTTATCGTTAACATGCCGTCCCGGGAGACATCAGCTCATGGGCAATCTCATCCGCAAGCATCACGCGGGTATCCGGCTTCTTCGCCAGGTATCCCAATATTTCCGACTTGCCGGCTCCTACACCGCCGGTAATTCCTATAAATCTCATCGTTTTACTGCACCTCTATTTTGCCTGATACCAGTCACTTCCCGCATGCACATCAATCTCAAGCATCACCGACAACTGTGCTGCCCCGTGCATCTCTTCGGCAAGAATCTTACGCACTTCCTGCTCTTCCTCTACCGCTGTCTCCACCAGCAGTTCATCGTGCACCGTCAAAATCAGCCGGGATTTTAACCCCTCCGCCAGCAGGCGGTCATGCACCCGGTTCATGGCGATCTTGATAATGTCCGCCGCCGTTCCCTGTATCGGGGAATTCATCGCAATGCGCTCTCCGAACGAACGCTGCATAAAATTACTCGAGGAAAGCTCCGGAATCGGACGTCTTCTTCCGAACATCGTCGTGACATAGCCTTTTTCCTTCGCCTCCGCCACCAGTCCGTCCAGATACCCCTTGATCTTCGGATAGGTCTCAAAATAGCGCTCAATGTACTCCGCCGCCTCCTTCTTCGTGATGGAGAGATCCTGGCTGAGTCCGAAGGAGCTGATTCCGTAGACGATACCAAAATTGACCGCCTTGGCATTGCGGCGCTGCAGATCGGTCACTTCGTCAAACGGGATGTGGAATACCTGCGACGCCGTCGTCCGGTGAATATCCTGTGCATTCCGGTATGCCTCAATCAGCTTCTCATCTCCGGACAGATGCGCCAGTACGCGCAGCTCGATCTGGGAATAATCCGCATCCACAAACACAAAACCGGTCTTTGGCAAAAATGCCTTGCGGATCAGTCTTCCCAGCTCAATCCGCATCGGGATGTTCTGGAGGTTCGGCTCCGTGCTGCTAAGGCGTCCCGTCGCCGTGATGGTCTGATTGAATGACGTGTGGATTCTTCCGTCCTCTGCGATATAGTTCACCAGTCCGTCCGCATAGGTGGACTTTAGCTTGGTCAGCTGCCTGTACTCTAAAATATCCGCTACAATCGGGTAATCCGGCGCCAGACGATCTAAGACGTCCGCCGCCGTCGAATAGCCGGTCTTCGTCTTCTTGCCGTTCGGAAGGGAAAGCTTTTCAAATAAGACCACACCGAGCTGCTTGGGAGAGTTGATATTGAATTCCTCCCCGGCTTCCTCATAGATCTTACGCTCAAGTTCGTCAATGCGCACGGCAAGCTTGTCTCCGTACTCCTTTAGCGCCTCCCCGGACGCAATGATTCCCTCTTTTTCCATATCTGCCAGCGTGAAGACAAGCGGATCTCAATCTCGCGAAACAACGCTTCCATTCCGGTGTCTGCAAGCTCTTTTTCAAGCGGCTCCCTGGTCTTGTATGCACGTATGCCATATAGCAGACGCACTTTAAAAATTCCTCCGGCTTTTTCTCCACCGCCTTCTCATATGTGAGCTTCTCAAGGAGATCCTTCTCGACGGAATCATCAGTCCCGCATAATCCTTGGCAATGTCCTCGTACGGATATTCATTCTTAATCGGGTTTAGAAGGTAGGCTGCGATCGTGTTGTCGAACAGGTTCTCCTCCGAGATCGTTCCAAGACATTTTTTCTCAAGCATCCCCAGTTCCTTTAACTGCGGCTTTAAGTCAAGTGTCGCGTAGGAAGCGGCTGCGCTCCCCGCAAACAGTTCACCGGATCTTACGGCAGGGAAGCGCTTCTGATGCCTCCACGTAACAGATTTCCTCCTCACCGCATGCAACTGCAAGTCCGAGAAAATCCGGGATATGACAGCTTCCTGCCGTCTCCTGCTCTCCCGCTTCTTCGCCGGAGTTTTGCATAGCAAAGCTGCCAAACAGATTCATCTGACCGTCAGCCTCCGTGTGGGCGTCATGCGTTTCCTCCTGTGGTACCACATAGAACCCGCATGCTTTTCCACGCAGGGATGCAAAAAATGCTTCTGCCTCCTGCGCCTTTTCTATCTTCTTAAAATGCTCCTCCGCCGTATTCTTCGGTGCTTCCACAGAGAATCTGCCGAGGAGATTCTTAAATTCCAGTCTCTTACACAACAAATAGGCTTCCTCTGTATACAGATCGGAAACCTGTTCTAAATTGCGCGTCCGCAAGCTTGTAGGCAATGTCCGCATCGATATCGATCGTCGCCAGCGTCTTGCTCATCTGCGCCATATCATAATGCTCTTTTAAATTCGTGCTCGCTCTCGGCGGCTTTAGTTCATCACATGCGCGTAGGCATTCTCAATGCTGCCGTATTTTGCGATGATCGCCGTCGCCGTCTTCCTCGCCGATGCCGGGAAC
>ENA-OQDW01000970-OQDW01000970.1-human-gut-metagenome-genome-assembly--contig:-NODE-970-length-11082-cov-1.373619_pt1 | contig 11082 bp, 17 predicted proteins | sample MGYA00242784_ERZ504613 | MGnify/ENA primary metagenome ERZ504613 (study PRJEB26092, sample SAMD00036330) | human gut metagenome | host: Homo sapiens | study: EMG produced TPA metagenomics assembly of... | reverse complement strand
TTTTGAGGTTTTCGGATGTCCTTGGTTCCAGCGAGTCAGCCTGATAGTGGCCTTCCGGGTAGCAAGGCACCAAACACCTTGAAGTCCGGCTTCACGGAGCGGATGTATGACACGAGGTCGCTGGCGTGGTTGAACTCGCCGACCAGCTGCTCGCCGTCGATGTAGTCGCCGCGCAGCGCGAGCACGGCGCTCACGCCGGCTTCCTCGAACATGTCGAGAGCCTCATCGATCTTGGCCTTGTCGGAGTAGAGCGCGGTCAGGTGGGCGACTGCAGGGATGCCGTATTCCTTGCTGATCGTGTGGGCGATGCGCGCGGTGGCGGTGCGGTCGGAATGGGTGCCGTGACCGTAGGTCACGGAGATGAAGTCGGGGTTCAGCCCTTCGAGTCCGTCGAGGGTGTCGTAGATGGTGCCAACAGGCGCGTTGCGCTTCGGGGGAAAGACCTCAAGGGTGAACATCGGGGAATGCATGCTGATTTCCTTACATAAACCCGAGCTCCCTCATCCAGAGGGAGCTCGGTGATTTCCGCTACTTGTCGAGCTTGGCGCGCACGGCCTTGGCGGCGGCGACCAGGTTCTCCAGGCTCGGCCAGGTCTCGGCGTTACCACGGGTCTTCAGACCGCAGTCGGGGTTGATCCACACCTTCTTGACGTCCATCTTGTCAAGAATCTCGTAGATACGATCCTCGATCTCCTTCTCGGAAGGAATACGCGGGGAGTGAATGTCGTAGACGCCCGGGCCGGCCTCGGTCTCAAAGTGCGCGTCATGAATGGCGTCGAGCACCACCAGATCGCCACGGGAGGCTTCGAAGGAGATCACGTCGGCATCCATCGCGTCGATGTCGCGGATGATGTCGTTGAACTCGGAGTAGCACATGTGGGTGTGGATCTGGGTGGTCGGCTTGACGGCGGAGTGCACCAGACGGAAGGCCGGAACGGCCCAGTCGAGGTACTTGACGTGCCAGTCGGACTTGCGCAGCGGCAGCTTCTCACGCAGGGCGGCCTCATCGATCTGGATGACCTTGATACCGGCGGCCTCGAGATCGAGCACTTCGTCGCGGATGGCGAGGGCGAGCTGCTTGGTCTGCTCCTCGTGGGTGATGTCCTCGCGCGGCCAGGACCAGTTGAGGATGGTCACCGGGCCGGTGAGCATGCCCTTCATCACATGGTCGGTCTTGGACTGGGCGTACGCGGACCATTCCACGGTGATCGGGTTGGCGCGGGAAACGTCGCCCCAGACGATCGGGGGCTTGACGCAACGGGTGCCGTAGGACTGGACCAAGCGTTCTTGGTGAACAGGAAGCCGTTGAGGTTCTGGCCGAAATATTCGACCATGTCGTTACGCTCGAACTCGCCGTGGACCAGCACGTCGAGGCCGATCTCCTCCTGCTTCTTGATGACGGCGTCGATCTGGGCTTGATGAACTCGTCGTAGGCTTCTTGGTGACCTCGCCCTTGCGCAGCTTGGCACGCTCGGCGCGAATCTCCTTGGTCTGGGGGAAGGAGCCGATGGTGGTGGTCGGCAGCAATGGCAGGTTCAACGCCTCCCGCTGTGCCTTCTGACGTTCGGCACGTGCCGGCTGGCGCACGAAGTCCGAGTCGGTCAGGGCTGCGAGACGTTCCGCCACGTTCTTGTCGGCGGCGACGCGGGTACCGTCGAAGAGCGCCTGGTTGGCTGCCAATGCCCCGGATGCTTCTTGTCTTCCTCGCTGCGTCGGCGAGAACCGCGAGGTCGTGCAGTTCGCCGAGCTTTTCAACGGCGAAGGCGAAATGCTTGCGCACATCATCGGCGAGACCGTCTTCACCTTCGGTGCTGAACGGCACATGCAGCAGGGAGCTTGCGGTGGAGACGGCCACGTTGTCGGTGACCTTCTTCAGCGCGTCGACGAGTCCAAGGCTGACGGCGTAATCGTTACGCCAGATGTTGCGGCCGTTGACCACACCGGCGAAGATGGTGGTGCTCTCTGCGACGCCGAACTTTCAACGGCGGCGAGATTCTCGTCCTTGCTTCGTTGGAGGTCGAGTCCGATGCGTCGAAGCCGAGCAGGTTGACGGTCTCGTACACGTCGGCGATGTGGCCGAAGTAGGTGTTGAGCAGCACCTTGACATTGCCCTTGGCGGACAGGATCTTGGTGTACAGGGTCTTGAAGAGTTCAACGTCGCCCGGCTCCTTGTCGAGCACGAGGTACGGCTCGTCGAGCTGGACCCATGCGGCGCCGAGCTCGTTGAACTTGGCGAGCACTTCGACGTAGACGGCGGCCACGGCGTTGACCAGGCCCTTGTCGAGCTCGAGTTCGGTGGCTTCCGGGGTACGGGCGAGCTTCAGGAACGTGTACGGGCCGATGAACACGGGCTTGGTGTCGATGCCCAGCGCCTTGGCCTCGTTGAACTCGTCGAACGGCTTGGTGGAGTTGAGCTTGATCTCCGCGGCCGACTCGACTTCGGGCACCAGATAGTGGTAGTTGGTGGTGAACCACTTCTTCATCGGCAGGGCGGTCACGTCGCCCTTGTCGCCCTGGTAGCCGCGGGCCATGGCGAAGAGCGTGTCCTCCTGGTTGTCGAAGGAGAGACGTGCGTAACGCTGCGGAATCACGTTGAGAAGGATGGCGGTGTCCAGCATCTGATCGTAGTAGCTGAAGTCGTTGCTGGGAATGAGGTCGATGCCGGCGGCCTGCTGCAGCTTCCAGTGCTTGGCGCGCAGTTCGGCGGCGGTGGCCTTGACGGCGGCGAGGTCGTTGGCACCCTTCCAGTAGCCTTCGATGATCTTCTTCAGTTCGCGGTTCTGCCCGATGCGGGGGAAGCCGGAGACGGAAGTCAGAGTGGACATGAATCCTCCAATGTATGCGTTCGTAACCCGACTTAGGGTAGCAAAACATCCGGATTCCGGCCCTTATAAATGGCCGCAGAGTGTCGTTATAGATGGAATTTATATCCGCTTTAGTCGAAGTCTTTCACATTGATGACCGCGAGCAGTTCGCCGCTGTGCACCTGCCATTCGTCGAACGGTTTGTTCGATCCCATGATCACGATGGATGCGGGCGAAAGTCCCAAATTCAGCAGGTCGAGTCGTTCGCCGTCGGAGTCGGCGGAGGCGAGCCATTGGGCGCTGATCGACACAGTCGGCTCGTGGCCCACGATCATGAACACGCGATTCTTGGCCTTGACGTGGGCGAGCTCGTCGAACACCGCCTGCACTCCCCCGTCATACAGGCTGATGCGGTAGTCGACGATTGGCTTGTCGCCAAAGGTCTTGAGCATGCGGTCCAACGTCTGGCGCGTGCGGGTAACGGACGAGCAGGAGATTTGGTCGGGCACCAGTCCCAACGACTCGATGCCCTTGCCCACGGCCTTCGCCTGTTTCAGACCTTTGTCGGTGAGCTCGCGCTCCGAGTCGCCCTTGTCGCCGAACGGCTCGGCTTGGCATGCCTCATGATGATGAGAATATGGTCGTATTTCTTCGCTGTTTTGGCGACTTTACTCAGCTTGATGCCCATCCGTGGCTCCCTTCACGAACCGTCTGCCCGGTGTGGCGGTGTGGCGGTGTGGTGTTGCTTCCAGTATAGAGGGTGTGTGAGCGTTCACAAACTCATCGTTTGGCGGTTATTCGTGCGTGTTGCCAAGTTCCCCCACCTGACGGTCGAGGTCGCGCAACACCTTACGTAGTTTGTGGTCGGAGATGTCGCGCAGTTCCAGTTCCTCGATCTGCGCCTCACGCTGTTCGTCGGTGAGCGAGTCGATGTCGGTCTGTGTGTCCTTGGTCACGCGATCACGCTTTCTGAGCGCCTCGAACCGGAGGCATGGCGCGCGAGATAACAAGGAAACCGGTATGACCGATCATCTGGTGGTCGGGGCGTACGGCGAGGCCTGGGCCTTCCATGTGCGTTCGAACGATTCCTGGATCTGCGGCTCGGTCCAGCAGCCGGCCGCGCGCAGGGCTTCGGCCATGCGGCTCATCTGCGTGGTGGTAGTTACGTAACTGACCAACACGCCGCCGGGGGCAATCACGCGGTATGCCTGCTCGAGCCTGTTCCACGGGTCGAGCATGTCGAGCATGATGCGGTCGAACCAGTGTTCGGGCAGTTCGGCGGCAACGGAATCGAAGTCGCCGGTTTTGAGGTCCCACCAGCTGGGGGCCTCGCCGTAGTACAGCGTGGCATTGGCCTGAGCCACTTTGGCGAATTCGGGGCGCAGCTCGATCGTGGTCAGGTGGCCGCGCTCGCCCACGGCGTCCAGCAGGTTCACACTCATCGCGCCCGAGCCGGCACCGGACTCAAGCACGCGCATGCCGGAGCGGATGTCGCCGAGCTGAATAACTTGGGCGATGTCCTTCGGATACATGATCTGCGCGCCGCGCGGCATCGACAGCACATAATCGGCCAGTCGCGGGCGCATCACCGCATACTCCAGCCGCCGATGGCGCGCGACGATTTCCACGGCTTGTTCTTGTCTTTCTCGGGGTAGACCTGATTGACCTGTGCCTCGCGCTTGGCATGCACGGTGAGGATCACGGTGCCTTCGGTCTTGCCGATCACATCGTCATGCAGAATCAGGCCATGCTCGGTCTGCGTGGAGCCGCCGGCCACAAGCTGACCGGTGATCTTCTTGCCCTTGCGGTCGGTGAACTGCACTTTCTCGCCTGCGGTGAGAGGCCCGCGCCTCGTCCATAACTTGCTCCTTGCGTGCTCGGTGGGTCAATCGCTACAAGTCTAATGCATGTAAGCTCGCTGGTGAGGTGATGACGATGCGAATGCAGATGACAAGCCAGATCGATGCCGGCGGCAATGACCCCATTTTCCTGATGTTCCACGGTTACGGCAACGACGAAAGCGAGATGGTGCGGATTCTCGACGCCGTATATGCGCCGACGCGAGCCGATGCGGCCCCGGCCGCAATTGCCGCCGTACCCAGCTATATCTCGTTCCGCGCCACCTACGCGAGGCCCTATATGGGCGGCAATTACTGGTATCCCGACGGCTGCGGCGTGGACGAGCGCCAACGCGAATGCGCGGCGGTCGGGGATGCGGTGGCTTCACTGCTGGATGCCTCGGCATTCGCCCATCGCAGGAAGATATTGATCGGTTTCTCTCAAGGCGGTTATCTGTCGTATCGTCTGGTCAAGGCGCATCCGACGTTGTTCGATGCCGCAATCCTGCTCAGTCCTTCGTTCATGGGCGAGGAACAGGCGGCGCTTGACTCCCCTACCCGATTCTTCCTGGCGTATGCGCGCAGGACCGCACGATTCCGCTGCCCGACCAGCAAACGGCCCATCAGGTCCTTGAACGGGCCGGGCATCTGACCTATCGCGAGTATTCCGGCATGGCCCATGCATCTGTGATGAGGAAATCGCCGATATCCGGGATTTTCTGCGCGCAATATGATGCCGGAATAGCTTCAATATGGAATATCTCCGTTTCGCGGGCTGATTTGAACCGTTCCGGAGGTCTACTTCCGTTTCAAGGGGCTGGTCATCCTCCGGACGAAGCATAATAACAGCCTCATGCCCACGTCATTCCGCCGTTTTTGCCCTCCATCTACTTGGGCATCAGCCCTTGAAACGGAGATAGACCTCCGGAAAGCACGCAATCAGCCCCTTGAAGCTGGAGTAGCCCATTGGTTGCACCCATCCCGAGCCCATTCATCTCAAAACAGCCCCGCAACAGGGTCAATTCCCCTGCCGACTGATGCCGCCCTTATGTCCGGTGGCTTTGAATGGTGTGGCGCGAGATACGGTATTCGCCGCTGCCTGTCGGGACTGGCCCTTAGCCGCAACGATTTTGGATTCGAGGATTTTCCCTGTTCCCGTCTTATCGCTGGAGCCGTGTTGACTGCCCTCTCCGACATTGATGCCTTTGGCACGCAGGCACGCGCCCACCGCTCATCCATCGTGTTCCTCACACATCCCATTCCGGCTTCCATGTGTATTGCATGTCGTAGGCGCTCGCCCAGAACATGTATTCGTTCTGCACGCCGGTCACGAAGATGTCCACGAGTTCGGCCTTGCGCTCTTCACTGAGGTTCTCAGTCAGTTGTTCAATGTGCTCAATCAGCCATGCGGAGCTGCTCCAGAATTCCTCTGTCTTATACATGTCGACCCAGCTCTTGTACGGGTTGGCATCGAGGGTGTCCTCGAACTCAGCGGCAAGACGCTGTCCATAATCGGCGTACACCCATGCGCAGGGCAGCACGGCGACCAGGATATCCACCAGCGGTTGCCGTATGCGATCGAAAGGATGTTCGACGTGTAGGCGCGGGCGAACGCGGACTGACGAACCGAGTTCATCTCCTGCTCGCTGATGCCGTAGCTTGCCATGTATTTGCGGTGCATCGCGGATTCCACATTGAAGATGGCGTTCTGCACGTCGGCCATGAACCGCATGACTTCGGGATCCTGGGTCTTGGTGAGGGCCAGGGCGTGAACCTTGGCGTAATCGTTCAGGTAACGGTAGTCCTGCAGCAGATAGAATGCGAAGCGCTCGCGATCGAGCGTCCCGTTGCCCAGCTCGCGCAGGAACGGCTGCCGGTAGCCCTCCTCCCAGGACCAGGTCGGAGGCCTGGCGCAGGCGCTGGGCGAATGGCGGCAGGTGGTTCAGAGTGATCGGGCCGAATGCGACGGCGTCAAAAGTCATCGTTGCTCCCTTCGATGGTGTTGGCCAACAGGTTCCAAGGGTCAGGCACAGCGCCTTTCTCAACCCGTTCGCCGCCACGATGGCCGGCAGCTTGCGTTCACGGGTTCCCCTGCAATGCGCCTCATTATGGCAACACGAACCGACAGGTGCCGGCTGCGCCTAGGATGGGAAATGATTGCTGCACGCCGAAAAGGGAAGGCGACTGTCATGAGGTATTTCACGACCGACACGCATTTCGGGCATCCGCTGGTCACGGTGTTGCGAGGGTTCACGACGTTCGATCCGACGCACTCGCGCTATGAGGAGGTGCTGCGCGCGCATGGTCGCAAGACCGCCGAGGATTGGGCCAAGGAGGAGACGTTCGGCGCGGGGCTGACGTTTCGTCAGGTCGCCGATACGGATGCGCATGACAAGGCGATCGTGGACCACATCAACGCTGTGGTCGGCCCGGATGACGAGCTGTGGATTCTGGGCGATATCGGCTTCCGCACATCGCTAACCCATCTGAAGAACTGCCTGCGAGCGCTCAATTGCAAGCATCTGCATGGTGCGATCGGCAACCATGACGATTGGTGGCTGGAAGACCGCCCCGCACTCAACCTGTTCGAAAGTTTGGAGCCGCACGATACGGTTGAGATCGAGGGACTCGGTACGGTCAATCTTTCGCATTACCCGTATCGGGAGGATCTGGCATACAGTTGGCCCGATGATGTGGCGAAGTTCAGTGGCAAGGCGTTGCCGTTTGACGGCCGCAAACTGCTGTATGGACATACACATCAGCTTTCGCCAGATGGTGCACGCCCGGAGGCACTGAATGTTGGCTTGGATGCTTGGGATTTGATGCCGGTGAGTGAAACACAGGTTGTCGAGTGGTTCCGCAATCACGATGTCGACTCGCCCGCGAACGGGACCAGTAAGGCCGATGATTCAGTTCCCTCGCTCGATATGCCGTCGTTCTGATGTGATTCGCGAAATGTTCGTGCCGTTGTTCTCGCCTCGGGCATATTAACACAGTATTGACTGCCGTTGAGATGCATGCACACTAAGCGCGCGCCTCAACGGCAGTAATCTCGGCATCTCCCGCAATCACACCAGCGGATTGCCGGCTGCCTGATACAGCGACCACCAGTCACGGCGTTCGAGTTCGATATCGGCGCCGGCCGCCATCTGGCGGATGCGCTCCGGTGTCATTGAGCCGAGCAACGGCTGGATACCGGCGGGATGACGCAGAATCCAAGCGACGGCAATGCCGTTGGCGTGGAACCGTATTTGCCGGCAAGACGGGTCAATTCGGCGTTCAGCTCGGGGAAATGCTCGTTGCCGACGAACGGACCGTATTCCGTGCCGGATTGGAATGGGCACCATGCCTGAATGGTCATATGCTTCAGCCGTGAATAAGGCAGGATGCCACCGGTGCGATCGGCTGCGGAATCGCTCGCCATATTGAATTGGATTTCAGCGTCGAGCATCTGTGTATGCATCAGGCCGAACTGCAGTTGGTTGATTTCCAATTTCTGACGAGGCCGCTTTGCAATAGTTCGATCTGCCACGGGCCCATATTGCTGACTCCGAAATGACGCACTTTGCCGCTTGATTCCAACGCGTCGAATGCTTCGGCGACCTCGTTCAACTCAAACAGCGTGTCAATGCGGTGCAGCAGCACGGCGTCGGCGTAATCCGTCTGCAAAGCCTCAAGCTCGTGATCGAGTGCGTCAATCAGATGCTTGGCGCTGAAGTCATATCCGTTGGCGCCGCCATCGTTTTCGCCGAAACTGTAGTCGATGCCGAACTTGGTTTGGATGAAGATGGTGCTGCGGTCGAGTCCTGCGTCCTTCCACGCTTGGCCGAAACGCTTCGAACTGGCGTGCGCGGCATGATCATGGATCCATAGATGTCCGCCGTGTCGAAATAGTCGATGCCAGAATCATGGGCCACGGCCACGGTACGTGCCGCATCGGCGGCATCCAGCGCGTCCATGCGCATCACACCCAGCGCCACTCGTGACGCAATCATGCCGGATTGTCCGATTTCCTGAGTCTTCATAGTGTCTCATTTCTGTAATCGTGAATCGGCGAACGGGCACTGTCCGCCTCGTTGCCGGGCAGCAATCTCCATTGCCGCGGCTTATGTCACCTTATCGCTTGAAGTGCACTTGAAGGCAACTCGCAGGCAGCAGCGCGCGCTGCCGGGCGCGTCTTCGCGTCTTTATGTCTTCGCTGTGACCGAGACATCGTTGTGCCGTAATCATGCCTATTTCTTGTATGATGACCTCTATAGCAACAAAGCTAGGGGGATTCCATGAACACTACCGATTCAGCCAAAGTCAGTGATGCCAACGCCGGCGCAAACAATGTCATCCATATCCCGCACAATCCCACGCTTACCGGGTTGGCCACGCTGACCCGCAACGTGGCGTACAAAACCGGGGCCGATAACCTGGTGATGGATATCATCTCACCACAATCCACCGGCGATGACGATGACCGCCGCTACCCCACCGTGGTATTCGTGCAAGGCAGCGCCTGGACCACGCCGCATCGCGACTACGAGATTCCGCAGCTCTCGGCTTTGGCCCGCGAAGGCTTTGTGGTGGCTACGGTGAATCATCGCGATGCTCGAGCGATCCCCACGACGTGTTCCCCGCATATCTCGAGGACGTCAAAGCAGCCATCCGCTATCTCAGGCAAACGCGCGTCAATGGCACGTGGACCCCGACCGTCTCGGCATCTGGGGCACGTCGTCCGGCGGCAACACGTCGCTGCTGGTGGGGTTGACCGCCGACGATCCGCGATATGAGGACGGCACCAATGTCGATGAAAGCGATGCGGTGAAGTACGTGGTCAGCTGCTTCCCGCCCACCGACATGCTTGAAGCTGTCGATGCATTCGACGATGAGACCAATCCATTCCGGCTGTATTATTTCGGCCCGTTCGCAGCGTGGTGGGTGCGACCCATGAGACCGGCATCAATGCGAGGTCCGTCAGCGTGCGGCTGACATGAGCCCCTACCTGCAGGTGCGGGATGACCAGCAGTATCCACCGATGCTCCTGTTGCACGGTACCGCCGACACCGTGGTCCCCTATCATCAATCCGTCAAGATGCGCGACCGACTGGTCGAGCACGGCGTGGACGCGCAGCTGGTGCTAGTCGACGGCGCCGAACATGAGTACGATTTCTGGAGCCAGCAGTCTTCGACGTGATCTTCGATTTCATTCGTGAGCGGAGCTGAACGATAAGGGCACACGGGCGCGCCCTTTTTATAGGTTGCCGAGTTCTCTTTTAGCCAATTTTGTTGGAGCCTTATCTGCGCGAACATACCATACAGTTCTAGACTGTGTTCTAGGACTGTCAATCGGCAATGTGTATGAAGCGTGATGTGATGGGTCAGACGGCGATTGATGGAGTTGAGGGACTTAATAGGGCCGGTGAACTCGATGAACTCGGCAGATTTAGCCGTTCGCGGCAGCTGATGTGGGGTCATGCGCTGTATCTGATTTGGTGGTGTATTTTCTTCCGCCCGAATGCGCAGGTCAAAGGCGGCGCGCTGCGCGTATTCGGTATTGCGTGCATTCTTGTGGCCGCGGTGGCGGGGCATCGTCGGAGTAGTGTTAGAATGTTTTGGTATCAGTAAGTTACTTTAGCACGCGGCCGATTTCCTCTTTGAGTGCATACCGTCTCGGGTACTTTGCCATGATCTCCTTGGCGAGAGCCTTGGCTTGGTCGAGTCCGAAAACGTTGCGATATTGCTCGATCCACATGGCAACGAATCGGTATTCGTTGCGATTTCCCTGTTGCAGATCGCGATCCAGCGGCAGTTGCTTTCTGATCAGTCGTTCTGCTTCCGCGCTGTGATTGAGGCTGATGGGCTTGAGCAAATCACGCAGGAGTTCCGGCCGCTGCCCGGCTAAGGCCAAGGCTCATCGGATAGCGCTCTTCAGTCATGAGTCGTGCAAGGACTTTCCCACCGAAATCATGCTCATGAAAGTTGCGCAGGATGTTCTGAACGCTTTGAGGCCAGCCCGATTTGCCGACCATCGATTTGAGGATGGGAATGCAACGTTCGTCCGCCACTGAATCACTGTGAGCGACGTAGTACTCATATAATTGTTTGATGCCGTTCTCATCGTTCAGTCGTTCATAGCAGGCCTCCAGCATGGTAAGCTCGCCATGCGGCAGTTGAGCGGTGAGCTCCCAATACCCCGCATGCTTTTGCGCGGCATCCCAATCGTAAGTCTGTTCCAAGAAAGCGGCGGCCCCGGCATAATCCCCGTCCAGGAATTTACGTGCGATGACGGCAAATCTGCATTCGGCCACGTCCGTGTTTTTGGACAGTAGCTCATCGGCACTAATTGCGTCGCCGCCGTACAGCAGAAAGTCATGATGGAGTTTCATCAGATAGTCCTGTGCAGCTCGCCAATCGTAATCGGTCAGGTTCGTTCGATGGCCGTCAATGGAATC
>ENA-OQDW01000969-OQDW01000969.1-human-gut-metagenome-genome-assembly--contig:-NODE-969-length-11088-cov-2.248882_pt1 | contig 11088 bp, 17 predicted proteins | sample MGYA00242784_ERZ504613 | MGnify/ENA primary metagenome ERZ504613 (study PRJEB26092, sample SAMD00036330) | human gut metagenome | host: Homo sapiens | study: EMG produced TPA metagenomics assembly of... | reverse complement strand
ATCGGAACCGTGATGTATTTTGTATTACGAAAATATCAGGAGGTGCCATATGAGCAGAGTATTGATCATTGAGGATGAGTGGAGATTGCAGACCTTGAGAAGGATTATCTGGAACTCAGCGGATTTGAGGTGGAGATAGAGAATGACGGAACCGTCGGCCTGAAACGGGCGTTGACGGAAGATTTTGATATGTACATCCTGGATCTGATGCTCCCGGGCATTGACGGTTTTGAGATCTGTAAGCAGATCCGGGAGGAGAAAAACACGCCGATTCTGATGGTGTCGGCGAAGAAGGATGACATCGATAAAATCCGCGGCCTGGGACTGGGAGCGGATGACTATATTACCAAGCCATTTTCGCCGAGCGAGCTGGTGGCGCGCGTGAAGGCACATCTGGCGCGCTATGAGCGGCTGATCGGCAGCAATACGCCTGAGAATGATACGGTCGAGATCCGTGGAATCCGCATCGATAAGACGGCGAGACGTGTCTGGGTCAACGGCGAGGAGAAGCAGTTCACGACAAAGGAGTTTGACCTCCTGACATTTCTTGCGGAGAATCCGAATCATGTATTTACGAAGGAAGAACTGTTCCGCCAGATCTGGGATATGGAATCCATCGGGGACATTGCGACGGTGACGGTACACATCAAAAAGATCCGCGAGAAGATCGAGATGAACACCAACAAACCGCAGTACATAGAAACGATTTGGGGAGTAGGGTACAGATTTAAGCTGTAGAGCTTAAATCGTAAGGATGTGTAAAGGTGTGCAAGGCAGGTACTCCACAGCGAAGCTGTACTGAAATGAGCGCCTGCGCTGCGAAGCAGCAACGATCTGGGGAGTAGGGTACCGGTTTAAGCTGTAATTTATAATTTGGAAGGAGTGCAGGAAAATGAAAAAGTATGTAAAACCGGAAGTTGTGGAGACAAAAGAATATGCGGAGGGCGTGTATCTGGCGAGCGGCGGTTCGACAGATAATTCGTCGGGACCGGAAGAATCTGTCTGTCGATTTGGCAGAAAGGAAGCAAACGCGGGTTCGGACACCTGCCAGGAGTGTTCTAAGAGCGGCGGGCAGAGAAATACGCCGCTTCCGGGCGAGGAGTCTGCGCGCGAAGCAGATTTTACCGGATGTATCGACGGCAGACCGGTGAAGAATTCATAGGCAGCAGGATGACAGAGCGGGCGAAGGAGAGCACAGATGAGTGGGAAAAAAATTGCAATCATATACAAAAGTCTGACAGGGAATACCAGACAGGTGCAGAAGCAATACGGGATGCGCTTGGCGGTGAAGAGATTGTATACTTCGGTGAGCCGAAGCCGGACATTGTGGCGGATCTTTATTTTGTAGGATCCTGGACGGACAAGGGAAGCTGTGATGGAACGGTTGGTGAGTATTTGAAGCAGCTGGAAGGAAAAAAACTGGCGGTTTTCGGCACTGCCGGTTATGGTGGCTCCAGAGAATACTATCAGAAGCTGGCGTGCCGGGTAACGGAGTGCGTTCCGGATACCAGTGAGGTGCTCGGAAGCTTTTACTGCCAGGGGAAAATGCCGATCGGAGTGAGAAACCGCTATGTGGCGATGCTGCGGGAGCACCCGGAAGATCAGAAGCTGAATGCGAGCGTAAAAATTTTGACGAGGCGCTTTCACATCCGGATGAGAAAGATTTTGCGGATGCACGCCAGTGGGCACAGACTATGGTGGATGCGGTTTAGAATATGGAGATCAGAATTTTATTTGAAGATGAGCAGATTATTGTCTGCGAAAAGCCGGCAGGTGTGGCGGTACAGACGAAAAGACTTGGACAGGCGGATATGGAGAGCCTGCTTAAAAACAGGCGGGCGGGGAAGGGCGAACTGCCGTATATCGGAGTGGTGCACCGGCTGGATCAGCCGGTATCCGGAGTGATGGTGTTCGCAAAGACGAAGGAGGCGGCAGCCGCACTTGGCAGGCAGATTGCGTCGGGGCTGGCGGACAAGTTTTACTATGCCGTGACAGACGGGGTGCCGGAAGCCGGAAAGGGGCAGTTTACAGATTATCTTCTGCGTGACGGCAGAACCAATACGTCTGCGGTTGTAGAAAGCAGTACGCCGGGAGCAAAGAGGGCAGAGCTTTCCTACGAGGTTTTAGAGCAGAAAAACGGGCGCGCCGTTCTTCGGATTCATCTGGGAACCGGCAGACATCATCAGATCCGCGTGCAGCTGGCACATGCAGGGATACCGATTGTGGGAGACCGGAAGTACAATTTTAAAGAGAATATGAAGCCGTCGGGGGAACCGCTCTGCCTCTGTTCGTACAAAATCGGGTTCAGACACCCGAAAACACGCAGAAATCTTGCGTTTGAAATTGACAACCCTTTCCATTTATCATAAAATCATTAGTTGTGCAGGAGCTGCACACAGACAACCTTGAAGCTGCTTGCAACGGCAGTAAGAGCTATGAAAAGGAGATAGATGATGGCAAAGGACAACAAGAAATTAGTAGAAGCGATCACATCGATGGATGTTGATTTCGCACAATGGTACACGGACGTGGTAAAAAAGGCGGAGCTGATCGATTATTCCGCGGTAAAGGGATGTATGATCATCCGTCCGGCAGGCTATGCGATCTGGGAGAATATCCAGAAAGAGCTTGACCGCAGATTCAAAGAGACCGGCGTGGAGAATGTATACATGCCGCTTTTTATTCCGGAGAGCCTGCTCGAAAAAGAGAAGGATCACGTGGAGGGATTTGCACCGGAGGTGCATGGGTAACCTACGGCGGATTGAACCCGTTGCCGGAGCGTCTCTGTGTCAGACCTACATCTGAGACGCTGTTCTGCGATTTTTATAAAAATATTATTCACTCTTACCGTGACCTTCCGAAGGTATACAATCAGTGGTGCTCGGTGGTACGCTGGGAGAAGGAGACGAGACCGTTCCTCCGTTCCAGGGAATTCCTGTGGCAGGAGGGACACACCGCGCATGCGACCGCAGAGGAAGCCGAGCAGCGCACGATTCAGATGCTGAATCTGTACGCGGATTTCTGCGAGGAGGTACTGGCAATGCCGGTCATCCGCGGACGCAAGACCGAGAAGGAGAAGTTTGCAGGCGCGGAGGCTACCTATACGATTGAGGCGCTGATGCATGACGGAAAGGCACTGCAGTCCGGTACCAGCCATAACTTCGGCGACGGATTCGCAAAGGCGTTCGGTGTCCAGTATACCGATAAAGATAATAAGCTTCAGTATGTACATCAGACTTCCTGGGGTATGACCACACGTCTCATCGGTGCGATCATCATGGTACACGGCGATGATTCGGGTCTGGTTCTGCCGCCGAGAATTGCACCGGTACAGGCGATGGTGATTCCGATCCAGCAGTACAAAGACGGCGTCATGGATGCTGCAAAGAGCGTCTGCGAGCGCCTTGGAAAAGTATGCCGCGCGAAGCTGGATGACTCGGACAAGAGCCCGGGCTGGAAGTTCTCCGAGCAGGAGATGCGCGGAATTCCGGTTCGTATCGAACTTGGACCGAAGGACATCGAGGCAGGCAAGTGCGTGGTAGTGCGCAGAGATACCAGAGAGAAGATCGAGGTCGCACTGGAGGATCTGGAGCAGAAGATTCCGGAGATTTTAGAGACTATCCAGAAAGAGATGTTCGAGCGTGCAAAGGCACACCGCGACGCGCATATCTGGGATGCCCACAATTATGAAGAATTAAAGGATATCGCGGCAAACAAACCGGGATTTATCCGTGGTATGTGGTGCGAGGATCAGGCGTGCGAGGACAAGATCAAAGAGGAGCTTGCCGTGACATCCCGCTGTATCCCGTTCCATGATCAGGAACAGATTTCCGGAACCTGCGTATGCTGCGGCAGACCGGCGCACAAGCTGGTATACTGGGGCAAGGCATATTAAGGAGAAGTGCGTGGATAAAAATGCAAAGATCAGCCTGCCTGCGAAGGTTGCGAGGATTCTGAATACTTTAGGCGAGCACGGATATGAAGCGTATGCGGTCGGAGGCTGCGTGCGCGATTCCCTGCTCGGGAGAACGCCGCAGGACTGGGACATTACGACCTCGGCGAGACCGGAGCAGGTCAAGGCTCTTTTCCGGCACACGATTGATACCGGGATCCAGCATGGGACGGTGACGGTTATGCTGGATCATGAGGGATTCGAGGTCACAACCTACCGGATTGACGGAGAATACGAGGATGCGAGGCATCCAAAGGAAGTAGCGTTTACCGCGAATCTTCTGGAGGATCTGAAACGCCGCGATTTTACGATCAATGCGATGGCCTACAATGAAGTGACCGGACTGGTGGATGCCTTTGACGGAATCGGCGATCTGGAGAGAGGCGTGATCCGCTGTGTGGGAAATGCCATGGAGCGGTTTTCGGAGGATGCCCTTCGCATGCTCCGGGCGGTCCGTTTTGCAGCGCAGCTTGGTTTTTCGATTGAACAGGAGACACAGGAAGCCATTGCCGGACTGGCGGGCAATATAAAAAAGGTCAGTGCGGAACGATTCAGGTCGAACTGGTAAAGCTTTTGACTTCGCCGAATCCGGGAGAGCTGAAAGTGGCATATTGCACGGGGCTTACGGCTGTTTTTCTGCCGGAGTTTGACGTGATGATGGAGACGCCGCAGAACAATCCGCATCACTGCTACAGTGTGGGAGAGCATACGCTAAAGGCAATCGAAGCGGTGCCGGCGGATAAGGTGCTCCGGCTTACGATGCTGCTGCATGACATTGCAAAGCCTGCCTGCAGGACGACGGACAAAAAAGGCGTGGATCATTTTTACGGACATCCGGTGCGCGGAAGCGAGATGGCGCGTGGAATTCTGCGCCGGCTGAAATTCGATAACGATACCACCGACCGGGTGTGCCGGCTGGTGCACTGGCACGATGATAATCCGGAGCTTTCCGGGAAGGCGGTCCGCAGGGCGGTGCACAGGATCGGCGTGGAACAGTATCCGGCATTGTTTGCGGTCAAGCGCGCGGATATTCTGGCGCAGAGCGGGTACCGGCGCGCGGAAAAGCTGGCGTATGTGGACGCATATGAACAGATGTACCAGGAGTGCATGGAGAAAAAAGAGTGTCTTACGATCCGTGAACTGGCGGTTTCCGGTCAGGATCTGATTGCAGCCGGAATGCAGCGGGAAAGCAGATCGGGGAGATGCTGAATGAACTGCTGGATCGGGTATTGGAAGATCCCGGACTGAATACGAAGGAACAATTATTAAAAATTGTGACAGGAAAGATTTCTGATCAAAACAGGTCATGAAATAAAAACCCCTCACATATGATGAAGAGACACGGCAGAGCAGCCGCAGATCAATCATATGGAGGGGTTTTCGTGTATAATCGACCAGAGCAGGTATTGGAGCAGTACGACCTGGAAGTGAGAGCGGTTTCCAAAGGGCGTGAAGTTATATTTGTGATACAACACAGGGGCAGTTACTTTTAAAAGAATACAAAGGCTCGGCGGAGCGGGCAGAGTTTCTCTCTGCCATACTCGGGCATCTGGGTGGACAGGGACTCTTAACGGAGCAGGTCGTGCGGACGAAGGAGGACGCCCCGATTGCCGTCGCGGAGGATGAGACAAAGTATATGGTATTGACGGCTGTTTCCGGGAGCGAGTGTGACACCAGAAACCGGGCGGACATGATCGCGGGGGCGGAAAAACTGGCAATGCTGCACAATGCGGCGGGAACTTATTCGGAGACGGTTCCGGAGTTTGTCTGCAACGACCCGAATGAACTGCAGGAACTGTATGAGAAACATAACCGGGAACTGGTCAAAGTCCGGAATTACATACGGTCCAAGAAGAAAAAGAATGATTTTGAAGTGCTCTTTTACGGGCAGTATGAGCGCTTTATGGAAAAAGCAAGGCAGGTGGCACAGGAACTTTCGGCGATGGGACAGGGCGGGCAGAGCGCCGGGTTTTGTCACGGTGACTATAACCAGCACAATATTCTGTTTTCCAAAAACGGAATCGGCATTGTCCATTTTGAGTGCTTTTCCTATCAGATACAGGTCAGCGATCTGGCGAATTACATGCGGAAAATGCTGGAAAAAAACAACTGGAACACCGGACTTGGCATGGATCTCATCTGTGCGTATGACCGTGTGCGCCGGCTGACTGCCGTGGAACTGAACTATCTGTATCTGTATATGGCATATCCGGAAAAATTCTGGAAAATTGCGAACCGCTACTATAACACACACAAGGCATGGGTGTCCGGACGCAATATTGAAAAGCTGGAAAAATTCATACGGCAGGAGGATGAGCGGGAACGATTCCTGGAAATGATGCGCCATTTCACCTTGCAGCCGCCCGCGTCCTGAGATAAAAGTTCCGCTGAGTTGTTTAATATGATATAATGAATCTTGACAGATTCATATTAGAAGTTCCGGTGGAACTTCGGATGCGCAGAAAGCAGCGCAAAAAAGATGATATAATCAATCTAACGGTACTTTTGCCGTAGAATTGTGTACACGATACGATAAAGGAGCAGATATACTTGAAGAAGAAAATAGTTCGATGGATCCTGCCGGTCTGCATGATGCTGTTACTGGCAGGATGCGGAAAAAGCAGCAATACAGTTGTGACAGGAACTTACTATAATCCGTCAAAGGATGCGGAAAACACAGCACAGACCGTCGGGACGGAGGCGGATGCGAACGACGTGCTGGATGCGATGGAACAGGGGACGGAGCAGGAAGGCACGTCGATCGGAGCAGACCTGTTTTTAATCACCAACAATGATATGCAGGCGGAGTGTCTGATTTTAACACAGTTGAACTCCGGCAAGCAGTATATGTATAATTACACGATTGCTACCCGGTTCCTTGACAAATATGGCAGCCGGATGCCGGTGTCTGGATTTGACGCGGGTCGCATTATCCGTGTCGGGGAAAAGATAAGCAGGGCAGGCTTGTGGAAGCGCAGATCTCCGATCTGGCGTGGGAATACCCGGATGTGACCAGATACAGTGTAGATGAGGAGCACGGTGCATTTAAGATTGCGGATACAAATTATTCGTATGATGAGGATCTGTTTGTGGTTTCGGACGGAAGTCCCCTCCAGCTTTCAGATCTGACGGCACTGGATACGCTTCGGGTGGTCGGAATTGACAAGAAAATCTATTCCATCTCGGTGACCACCGGGCACGGTTCGTTAAAGCTGGTCAATACCAGTGTCTTTGATGGAAGTTACATTCAGGTGGGAAGCAAGGTGTTTGCCCAGATTACCGGAGAGATGACGATTGAGATTCCTGAGGGAACATACACGGCAGCTGTCGCGAATAACGGATACGGCGGAAGTACGGAGATTACGATCACGAGAGGTCAGGAGACGGTTCTGGATCTTGAGACGTTAAAGGGCGAGGGACCGAAGTACGGAAGCATTCTCTTCGCAGTCAATGTTGAGGGCGCATGGCTTCAGGTAGACGGGCAGCTGGTGGATTACAGCCAGCCGGTGGAACTACAGTATGGAGTGCATACGCTCACCGTGACGGCGGACGGTTATGATACATACAGCAAAAAGCTGTTTGTGAATTCACCGGAGGCAACGATCGCCATCGGAATGACAGGAGAATCGGGAAGCTCGTCGACTACGACCGGAAGTGAGACGCAGTCATCGGAGGCAGACAGCAGTACATCCACAGGAGAGAGCGCAGACGGACAGGCGGGAAGTCTCGCGGGAAGCCTGGCAGGAAGCCACTCGGACAGCAGTTCCACGGGTTCGTCTTCCAGTTCATCTTCGGGTTCGTCGTCCACATCGACGGGAACATCGGACACGACGAGTGACGCTGCGCTGGATGCCATCGTAAACGAGATTCTGGATGATGATGGGGAGAGTACAAAGAGCAGCAACAGTTCTTCATCAGATTATCTTTCAACACTGACGGAACTTCTTAAGGCTATTAAGGGAAGTTGAGAGAATTGTATCACTTTTCATGGGAATAGTACTTGAAAAAGTGATACAGGAAAGATAAGATAGGCTTAGAAAAAGAGCAGGAGGAATCAGAGATGGGATATAGAGAAACATATGAGTCATGGCTGAACAATCCATATTTTGACGAGGCGACCAGAGCGGAGCTTCAGGCGATCGCCGGGAATGAGAAGGAGATGGAAGAGCGCTTTTACATGGATCTGGAGTTCGGTACTGCCGGACTGCGCGGCGTGATCGGAGCGGGAACCAATCGCATGAATATCTACACGGTGCGCAAAGCGACACAGGGACTGGCAAATTATATCTGCAAAGTGGGAGCACAGGCAAAAGGTGTTGCCATCGCGTATGATTCCAGACATATGTCCCCGGAGTTCGCCGACGAGGCGGCGCTTTGTCTTGCAGCGAACGGCATTAAGGCATATGTATTTGAATCGTTAAGACCGACGCCGGAGCTTTCCTATGCGGTGCGCAAGCTTGGGTGTACGGCGGGCATCAACATCACGGCAAGCATAATCCGCCGGAATACAATGGATACAAAGTATACTGGGAGGACGCGCGCAGATCACACCTCCGCATGACACGGGAATTATGGATGAAGTGAGAAACGTGACGGATTATGCTTCTGTGAAGACGATGCCGCTTGAAAAGGCAAAGGCAGATGGTCTGTATCAGACGATCGGCGCGGATATTGACGATCCGTATATTGCGGAGCTGAAAAACTGGTGCTTCATCAGGACTGCATTGACAAAGTTGCATCCGAGTTAAAGATTGTATACACACCGCTTCACGGAACCGGCAACCTTCCGGTACGCCGTGTGCTCAAAGAGCTTGGATTCACGAATGTCTACGTTGTGCCGGAGCAGGAACTGCCGGACGGCGATTTCCCGACGGTAAGCTATCCGAATCCGGAGGCGGCAGAGGCATTTGCATTAGGACTTGCACTGGGTAAAAAAGTAGATGCCGACCTGATTCTTGCGACAGATCCGGACGCGGATCGTCTGGGTGTTTATGTGAAGGATGCACAGACCGGAGAATACCACAGCCTGACCGGAAATATGTCCGGATGCCTGATTGGCGACTATGTGATCGGACAGCGCAAGGAGCTCTTCGGACTGCCGGAGGACGGCGCATTTATCCGTTCGATCGTATCCACGAATATGGCGGACGCGATTGCGGCATACTACGGAATAGATCTGATCGAAGTGCTGACCGGATTTAAGTTTATCGGACAGAAGATCTTAGAGTTCGAGGAGACGGGAAAGGGCACATACCTCTTTGGTATGGAGGAGAGCTACGGCTGCCTGCCGGGAACTTACGCGAGAGATAAAGACGCGGTCGCAGCATCGATGATGCTGTGTGAGGCGGCGGCTTACTATAAGACGAAGAACATGACACTCTGGGATGCAATGCTTGCCATGTATAAGCGTTATGGCTACTACAAGGATGATGTGACTTCCATCACATTAAAGGGAATCGAAGGACTGGCGAAGATCCAGGAGATTATGAATACGCTCCGTGAAAATGCTCCGGCAGAGATCGGTGGATACAAAGTGACGGCGGTGCGGGATTATAAGCTGGACACCATCACGGATACGGCAGCGGGTGCAGTGCGGCCGACAGGTCTGCCGAAGTCGAATGTTCTTTATTACGAGATGACCGACGGGGCATGGGTGTGCGTCAGACCGTCCGGAACCGAACCGAAAGTCAAATTTTATCTCGGCGTAAAGGGGACATCGCTCGCGGATGCGGACGCAAAATCAGAAGCGCTCTCAAAAGCGGTTCACGCATTGATCGACACCATGATGTAAACGCTTCCCAAACGTAAAAAAGCTCGGAAAATCCCCATATTTTGGGGATTTTTCTTGACAAAGAAAGAAAAAACAAGTATAAATATGAAGTAGGTATTTTGAGAACCTCGAATATTATTTATATTGAAAATCCAGAGGAGGAATTTTTAACATGAACAAAGCAGAGTTAGTTGCAGCAATGGCTGAGAAGACTGAGTTAAGCAAGAAGGACGCAGAGGCAGCATTAAAGGCATTTACAGATGTTGTTGCTGAGGAATTAAAGAAGGGCGAGAAGATCCAGTTAGTAGGATTCGGTACATTTGAGGTATCTGAGAGAGCAGAGAGAACAGGAAGAAATCCGCAGACTGGTAAAGAGATGACAATCGCAGCTTCCAAGGCTCCGAAGTTCAAGGCTGGTAAGCTTTAAAGGATATGATCAACGCCTAAGTGATATAGAGATAGCAGAGTGGATTTTGCGGTTGCAGAATCCACTTTTTTGCTTTCAGGGAAAAGGAGCCTTTGGAAGCAGGAAGCTCCGCAGGCATAAGGAGAAGAAGATGAGACTGGATAAATTTTTAAAAGTGTCCCGGCTGATCAAGAGACGCACAGTGGCGAATGAAGCTTGTGACGCCGGCCGTGTGATGGTCAACGGCAAACCGGCGAAGGCTTCCGTGAATGTAAAAGTCGGCGACATTATTGAGATCGGTTTTGGAACGAAGACCGTGAAAGTCCGCGTGCTGGATCTGCAGGATACGACGAAAAAGGAAGAAGCCAAGGATTTGTTTGAATATGTATCATAATATGAAAAACCTCCCATATACTTTCTAATAGAAAAGGAAAGCGGGAGGTTTTTTATGGAGGAAAAGAATTATAATAATACGGCAAAATCACATAAGGTCCTGCTGGTAAACCGGGGAAACGGCGCGTTTTCCGGTGTTGTGGATGTGCTGTCTTTTGATGTGGCGGAGATTCTGCTCGAGACGGAACTGGGGATGCTGCTCATCAAGGGACAGGATCTGCACGTGAACCGACTGAGCCTGGAAAAAGGGGAAGTGGATATTGAGGGACGGATTGATTCCCTGACCTATTCGGATGTCAAAACGGCGGGAAAACAGGCGGAATCTCTTCTGGGAAGGCTGTTCCGGTAGATGGCGGTAAGCACATCAATCTATCAGGAACTGCTGTTTCTCGGGAGCTCTGTGCTGGTAGGAATGGGACTTTTCTTTCTCTATGATATCCTGCGCATTTTCCGCCGGATTCTTCCGCACGGAAATATCTGGATCGGCGTGGAGGATTTTCTGTACTGGATCATTTTTACCGGTCGTGGTCCTTTGTTCCTTTTAACTAATCCGGTTGCCCCAGGCCG
>ENA-OQDW01000968-OQDW01000968.1-human-gut-metagenome-genome-assembly--contig:-NODE-968-length-11092-cov-1.786229_pt1 | contig 11092 bp, 10 predicted proteins | sample MGYA00242784_ERZ504613 | MGnify/ENA primary metagenome ERZ504613 (study PRJEB26092, sample SAMD00036330) | human gut metagenome | host: Homo sapiens | study: EMG produced TPA metagenomics assembly of... | reverse complement strand
CAAGCCGCCCGCAACGTAGGCATGGACATCTGCAGCGGCGGCATCATCGGTATGGGCGAGAGCATGGAGCAACGCATCGAATTCGCCTTCACACTGCGCGAGCTGGAAGTACAGTCCATCCCCATCAACCTCCTGAGCCCCATCCCCGGCACACCGCTGGAACGGCAGGCACCACTCAGCGAGGAGGAAATACTGACCACCATCGCCCTCTTCCGCTTCATCAACCCGACAGCTTTCCTCCGCTTTGCCGGAGGACGCTCGCAACTGAGCAAGGAGGCCGTAAAGCAAGCGCTACACATCGGCATCAACTCCGCCATCGTGGGCGACCTGCTGACAACGCTCGGCTCGAAAGTGTCGGAAGACAAGGTACTGATAGAAGATGCCGGATACCGGTTCTGCGGCTCGCAGTTCGACAGAGAGCACCTATGGCACCCCTATACCTCCACCACCAACCCGCTACCGGTGTACAAGGTGAAGCATGCCGAAGGCGCCACCATCACCCTGGAAAGCGGAGAAACACTCGTAGAGGGAATGTCGTCGTGGTGGTGCGCCGTCCACGGGTACAACCACCCTACACTGAACCGGGCGGCAGAGGAACAGCTGGGCAAGATGTCGCATGTGATGTTCGGAGGGCTGACACACGACCCTGCCATTGAACTGGGCCAGTTGCTGCTACCGCTTGTCCCGCCGTCCATGCAGAAGATATTCTATGCCGACTCGGGCTCGGTGGCAGTAGAGGTAGCCTTGAAAATGGCCGTGCAGTACTGGTATGGCAAGGGAAAGGCGAAGAAGAACAATTTTGTGACTATCCGTTCGGGCTATCACGGGGATACATGGAATGCCATGTCTGTCTGCGACCCGGTGACGGGCATGCATTCGCTGTTCGGGGCATCATTGCCGGTGCGCTATTTCGTGCCGCAGCCGCGCTCGCGCTTCCACGGAGAATGGGATGAACGGGATACGGTGGAACTGCGGAAACTGGTAGAGGAGCATCACGAGGAACTGGCAGCGCTTATCCTCGAACCTGTGGTGCAGGGCGCTGGCGGCATGTGGTTCTACCACCCCCAGTACCTGCGCGAAGCGGCACAGATATGCAAGGAACATGGCCTGCTGCTGATATTCGATGAGATAGCCACGGGCTTCGGACGGACGGGAAAACTCTTTGCCTGGGAGCACGCGGGTGTAGAACCGGACATCATGTGCATAGGAAAGGCCATAACGGGCGGATACATGACGCTGTCTGCCGTACTGACGACGAATGAAGTGGCGGATACCATCTCCAACCATACACCGGAGGTGTTTATGCACGGACCCACCTTTATGGGGAATCCACTGGCATGCGCCGTAGCGTGCGCTTCGGTGAAGCTGCTGACCTCGCCCGAATACGACTGGCAAGCAAGGTGACTCGCATCAGCCGGCAACTGCAAGAAGAGCTTGAACCGGCACGCCGATTACCGCAAGTGACGGATGTACGTGTGCTGGGAGCCATCGGGGTGATTGAGACAAAAAAGCCCGTAGACATGGCGTGGATGCAAAAACGCTTCGTTGAGGAGGGAATCTGGGTACGCCCGTTCGGAAGATTGGTATACCTGATGCCTCCGTTCATTATAGAGCCGGAACAGTTGAGGAAGCTGACGGGAGGGTTGATGAAAATTATACAGGAAATGAATTGAGAGGATAAAGGGAAAATTATTATATCAAGAATTTATGAACGTAACTAACTATATGCAGCAAGAGCTGCAAACATTGAAAGAACACAGCAACCTGCGCCGCCTGCCGCAACTGACACACGAGGGACGCACGGTTGTAGCCGATGGCCGGCATATGCTGAACCTTTCGTCCAACGACTATCTGGGTCTGGCTGCCGACCGCCAGCTGAAGGAAGAATTCCTGCAGACACTGACACCGGACACCTTCCTGCCGACTTCCTCCTCCTCCCGCCTGCTGACGGGGAACTTCGGGATTTACGAAGAGCTGGAGACGGAACTCGCTACACTTTTCGGCACAGAGACAGCACTGGTGCTCAATAGCGGCTATCATGCCAATATGGGGATTCTACCCGCCGTGAGCGATGCACAAACCCTGATACTGGCAGACAAGCTGGTGCATGCCAGCATCATCGACGGCATCCGCCTATCCACCGCACGCTGCATCCGCTTCCGCCACAACGACCTGGTACAACTGGAACGCCTGCTGGAACAACACCATGCAACATTCCGGCAATTGATTATCGTCACAGAAAGCATCTTCAGCATGGACGGTGACCAAGCCGACCTCACGGCATTGGTGCGTTTGAAAAAAAGATACTCCAACGTACTGCTCTATGTGGACGAAGCCCATGCATTCGGCGTAAGGGGACCGCGCGGTCTGGGCTGCGCCGAAGAAACCGGATGTATCCGGGATATAGATTTCCTCGTGGCACCTTGCGGCAAGGCGGCTGCGTCTGCCGGTGCATACATCGCCGCTGCCGGACGATACGCGAGTAATCTCGTCAACCGGATGCGAACCCTCATCTTCACCACGGCATTGCCTCCGACAAGTATTGCCTGGACACTGTTTATCGTACGGAAACTTGCCAGAATGCAGGACCACCGCGAGCATCTGGCAAGAATCAGCCGGACACTGCGCGAAGCATTACAAGCCAAGGGGTACGGATGCCCCAGCGCAAGCCATATCGTCCCACTGATTATCGGCCCCAGTGCCGACACCGTGCTGTGCGCAGAGTTGCTGCAGAGGCATGGCTTTTATGCACTGCCGGTACGCCCGCCCACGGTGCCGAAGGGACATCACGTATCCGCTTCTCGCTGACAGCGGACATTACAGAACAAGAGATAGAAGAAATAATTAAAATATATATAAGTATAAGAAAATTCATCACATATATTATTATGAAACAAGTTTACATCATCAAAAAAAATAATCCCAAGCTGCTACTGTTCTTCGCAGGATGGGCAGCCGACGAAACACCCTTTAAACAATATTGCCCCCAAGGCATGGACTACATGATTTGCTATGACTACCGCACGCTCGATTTCGATACCTCCATCCTGGAGCAATACCGGCAAGTGAACGTAGTGGCATGGTCCATGGGCGTATGGGCAGCTCCCATCGCACTGGCTTCCGTGCCCAAGGAGAAACTGCTGCTTATAGCTTTCAATGGTACCATTACCCCTATCGGTGACACAGATGGAATTCCCGAAAAGACCTTCCGAGACACCTTGAGCGGACTGACTCCCGCCTCGCTCCAGAAGTTCATGCGCCGCATGTGCAAAGACAGCAATGCCTACAAAGCCTTCCTTGCCATCACTCCCCGCCGGGACTTCAACGAAATTAAGGAAGAGCTGGAACTCATTGAGAAAAAATACACCCAAATGAGAGGGATAACCATCGATGAAAACGGCAATTATATCTACTCCAATGATGACGAGATGGATGCCTATGTAAACGATAAATACCAATACATCGATTATGACTACGCTTTCATAGGCGTCAACGACCGCATCTTCCCTTTAGAAAATATGAAACTAAATTTCGATGACATGTTCGATGACGACAAACTGATTGTTGCAGACTGCGCCCACTATGACGAACCAATGTTCCGCTTCTTGCTGCAAGACATGTGGTCGATGCCCATTGACGATTTTCTAAGCCATCTGAGAGAACTGGATACATAACAAAAGGATTGAAAAAAATGACAGATACCCCTACACACCCCATAGACAAAGAACTTGTAGCAAAACGCTTCTCCTACTCGCGAAGCACCTACGACCGCGAAGCCAGCGTGCAACGGCAAGTAGCCGAAAAAATGATGCGCCTACTGACCGATGCCCTGCTTTCCGCAGGCATACCCCGTCCGCAACTTCCTACACACTTCCGCCACATCGTAGAGCTTGGTTGCGGAACGGGCAGCTACTCGCGCATGTTGCTGAACACCTTGCAACCGGAAACGCTGTTGCTGAACGACCTCTGCCGGGATATGGAGGAATGCGTCAGGGAGCTATGCACTACGCGCACTCCCCGCGTCAGCTTCTTGCCGGGTGATGCCGAAGCTCTCGACTTCCCCAGAGAAACCGACCTGATAACCTCGTGCTCCACCCTGCAATGGTTCAACGACCCAGGTGCTTTCCTCACCCGCTGCCACCAAGCACTGGTGGCAGACGGCCTGCTTGCCTTCAGCACCTTCGGCACCACAAACATGCACGAAATACGCCAACTGACGGGGCATGGCTGGACTATCTCTCCGTTGAGGAGCTGCAAGCCCTGCTGTCTCCCCACTTCGATATTCTCCATGCCGAGGAAGAGGTAGTAACCCTGCCCTTCCCCACCCCTCAGGCAGTGTTGAAGCATCTGAAGCAAACCGGAGTGACGGGAACGGAAAAAAGGATATGGACGCGCAGCCGCCTGCAATCCTTCTGCAAAGAATACACAACCCGGTTCAGTGATGCCGCAGGCAACGTAAACCTGACCTATCACCCCATTTATATCATCGCACGAAAAAAAACAAAATAATGGAAACAAAAAACATCTACTTCATCAGCGGCATTGATACAGATGCCGGAAAAAGCTATTGCACCGCCTGGTACGCCCGTGAGCTTATGCAACGCGGCCTGCGCGTCATCACCCAAAAATTCATCCAGACCGGCAACACCGGTCATTCCGAGGACATCGACCTGCACCGCCGCCTCACCGGAACCGGCTACCTGCCGGAAGACAAAGAGGGGCTGACCATGCCCGAGATATTCTCCTATCCCTGCTCTCCCCACCTCGCCGCCCGCATAGACAAGCGCCCGATAGACTTCGAAAAAATAGAGCGTGCCACCAGGGAACTTTCCCATCGCTATGATACCGTGCTCGTAGAAGGCGCCGGCGGTCTGATGGTTCCCCTTACCGAAGATTTCCTGACGATAGACTACATTGCGGAGAAGCAGTACCCGCTTATCTTTGTCACCTCCGGAAAGCTGGGCAGCATCAACCACACCTTGCTGAGCTTCGAAGCCATCAAGAACCGGGGCATCGCGCTCGATACGGTACTCTACAACCTCTATCCCACGGTAGAGGACAAGACTATCCAGGAAGACACGATGAAATACATCAAGCAGTATTTGTCCAAGCACTTTCCCGGAACAAAGTTTGAGGTAGTGCCGGAAATTGTGTAAATTTGCAGCACATAAACGTCCTACTGCACATGGAAGCATTTACATTAGATTCAACTGAAATTATCGTACTCGCTACGGCGGGTGGTCTGTTCCTTATTCAAATTATCTACTACCTCTGTCTCTACAACCGTATTCATGCGCGCAGCCGTGCCGTGAAGCAGGGAGACACGCACTTCACCCAGGAACTGCCCCCCATATCCGTCATCATCTGCGCCCGCGAGGAATCCGAGAATCTGCGCCGCAACCTGGGCGCCGTGCTGGAGCAGGACTATCCCCAATTTGAAGTCATCGTCATTAACGACGGCAACACCGATGAGAGCGAGGATTACCTGACCATCCTCGAGGAGAAATATCCCCATCTCTACCACAGCTTCGTGCCCGATTCCTCCCGCTACATCAGCCGCAAGAAGCTGGCCGTGACGCTTGGAATCAAGGCCAGCAAATATGAATGGCTGGTGTTCACCAATGCCAACTGCATGCCCCAAAGCAACCAATGGCTGCGACTGATGGCACGCAACTTCACATCACGTACCCAAGTGGTGCTGGGATACAGCGGCTACGAACGCGGCAAAGGCTGGCTGCACAAACGGGCGGCATTCGACAATCTGTTCACTTCCATGCGCTATCTGGGATTTGCCCTGGCAGGCAGCCCCTACATGGGCATCGGGCGTAACCTGGCCTACCGGAAGGAACTCTTCTACCAACAGAAAGGATTCTCCGCACACCTCAACCTGCAACGGGGAGACGACGATTTGTTCATCAACCACGTGGCTACCCCGGAGAACACGCGGGTAGAAACGGATGCCAATGCCATTGTGCGCATGCAGCCGCTTCTGCGTACCAAGGACTGGAAAGAAGAGAAAATAGGCTACGCCTCCACAGCACGGCTGTATCATGGAATGCAACGCTGGCTGGCCGGTTTTGAGACCCTGACCCGCCTGGCATTCCACGCATCCTGGATAGCCGCGATGGTCATCGGCATTCTGCACTTCCACTGGCTGGCAGCAGGCGTCGCTTTTCTTTTGTTCCTGTTCCGTTTCACCATGCAGGCAGTCATTGTCAACAAGACTGCCCACGACCTGGAAGAACAGCGCAGATATTACTTCACACTACCGGCTTTCGACCTATTGCAGCCGATACAGTCTTTACGTTGGAAATGGTACTGTCTGTTCCGCAAGAAAAGCGATTTTCTGAGAAAGTGATTCTCTTATTCGTAACGGATGGAAGTTGCCGGATGGATGCGTGTAATCAGGAATGATGGGCCAGCAACATCAGGACCGAAGCCAGCAATGTGCCGGCATTCAGCAGCAGGAACAGCCAGATATTGAAAGATACCGGAACAGTAGCCATGTAATAGGTTTCAGGGTCGAGCTTGAACAAGCCGGACCAGCAGCTGCACGAAATAGAACGCAAGGCCGATTATGTTCCCCCAAAGCATGCCTTTCCCAATGAGGAAGACCGAAAACCAAAGGAAGACTTTACGGATGGTAAAGTTATTGGCTCCCAAAGACTTCAGCACGCCTATCATGGAGGTACGCTCTATGATGATAATCAGCAGGCCGGATACCATGGTGAAACCCGCCACCCCAATCATCAGAATGAGAATGACCCAGATGTTGACATCCAAGATGCCCAGCCAGGCAAAGATTTGGGGATTGAGCTGCTCTACATTACGGACGCAATACTCGGCACCATAGCGGTCGGGATTCTCATCCGTATCGGCAGCTATCTCATAGGTGGTTTCTTCCAGCTTGTCATAATCGCGTATTTCCAGCTCCACACCGCTCACCTGGTCCGGCTCCCAGTTGTTCAGGCGATTCACCAGATAGAGGTCGGTAAGCAGGAATAGGTTGTCGTATTCGGAGAAGTTGGTTTGGTAGATACCTACAATCTTCAGGCGGCGAGCACGCACATCGTCCTGGATGAAGTAGGTGTCTATCTTGTCACCAAGTTTCAATTGCAGCTTGTTGGCAAGAGACTTTGAGATGACTACGCGGTTGGACGAAGCGGAATCGCTGAATTGCGGAAACTCCCCCTCCAGCAGATGGCGGTGGAAAAAGGTGCTGTCATACTCCTGCCCCACACCTTTCAGCACCATTCCCTGAAAGGCATCGGCGGTCTTTATCATCCCCGGCTTGGTGGAGTAGCGTTGTACATGCTTCACTTCGGGATAATCGGAAAGCGCAGCCATCATGCTGTCGCCCACCACCACCGGGCGCGTCTCATAAGAGCGTGCAGCATCCAAGTTGCCTATCTGGATATGGGCACCGAAACCCACGATTTTATCCCTCACCTCGCTCTTGAAGCCGACAATGACGGACACGGCAATAATCATCACCGCCAGTCCGAGAGCAATACCCACCATGGCAATAAGGACAGCCGGACGGGAAACTTGCTTGCCCGGCTCCGAGTTGCGATAAATGCGCAACGCTATAAAGCGAGATAAGTTCATGGGCCATTATTTTTTAGGCGCAGATTACACGGAAGATTTGAAACAAACGTCTTTATCTTAAGTTTTCCGTGTAATCCGCGTAATCCGCGCCTAATGAATTATTTCATTTTATTCGGTTCGTCCCGGATAGGCTTCCAATGCTTTTTGCAATACAAACAAGGCGCGGTTCAAGTCATCTTTCTTCAGTACGTATGCGATACGCACTTCGTTGCGACCGGAACCCGGCGTAGTATAGAATCCGGAGGCAGGCGCCATGAACACCGTCTGTCCCTCGTACTCGAACTCCGACAGACACCAGGCACAGAACTTGTCCGAATCATCTACCGGAAGCTTTGCCACCGTATAGAAGGCTCCCATCGGGATGGGCGAATATACGCCCGGTATACGGTTCAATCCGTCAATCAAGCATTTACGGCGTTCTACATATTCATCGTATGTGTCGCGCAGATAATCCTCATCGGCATCCAGCGATGCTTCTGCGGCAATCTGGCCAATCAACGGAGGACTGAGACGCGCCTGGCAGAACTTCATGACAGCATCCCGGATTTCCTTGTTCTTCGTTATCAGGCACCGATGCGGATGCCGCACTCCGAATAGCGCTTGGACACGGAATCAATCAGCACCACATTGTTCTCAATGCCCTCCAGATGGCAGGCAGAGATATAGGGAGAACCCGTATAAATAAATTCACGGTACACCTCGTCCGAGAAGAGGAACAAATCGTACTTCTTCACAAGGTCGCGAATCTGGTTCATTTCACGGCGTGTATAGAGGTAACCCGTAGGATTGTTGGGATTGCAAATCAAAATAGCACGCGTGCGCTCGTTAATCAACTCCTCGAACTTCTCTACCTTGGGCAACGAGAAACCCTCTTCGATGGTCGTGGCAATGGTGCGTATCTTGGCTCCGGCAGAGATGGCAAACGCCATATAATTGGCATAGGCCGGCTCGGGAACAATGATTTCATCCCCCGGATTAGAGGCAAGCCAGGAAAGAGAACAACACCGCCTCCGAGCCGCCGGAAGTGATGATGATGTCGTCTGCAGTCAGATTGATATTGTACTTTGCATAGTAACCCACCAACTTCTCTCGGTAACTGCGATATCCCGCACTGGGACTGTATTCCAGAACTTTCCGGTCGATGTTCCGTATCGCTTCAATCGCGACTTCCGGAGTAGGCAGGTCGGGTTGACCGATGTTCAGGTGAAATACATGTATACCCCTCTGCTTGGCAGCATCTGCCAGAGGAGCCAGTTTTCTGATAGGAGATGCGGGCATCTCCATTCCGCGAATAGATATTGTTGGCATGAGGTTTATTTACTATTTGACGATTTATGATTTACTATTTAATAGAGTATTTATAGGTGATATTGCTATCACTTTATCATTAAAGTTGCAAATGTAGCGAATTATTTGAAACCAAAAGGAAGGCAAGACCATAAAAACTTTAAAAAACTTATCTATCGTAAAAACTCTATGATATGTAAACAGAAACTTGTATCTTTGAAAAAGCAAACGAGCCAAGTAGAATCAATTGTAAATAGTAAATAGTCAAATAGTAAATAACACCATGGTCATCAACCTTATAACTTTTGCTTCCATACTGCATAAACAAGCATCAGTCCGTAGCTCCCACGAAGTGATATTGACTGAATTGGAAAAATACTTTACCGTCAACTTCATTGATTACAAAGACATAGACAAGTTATCACCCGATGACTTCAGTATTATATTCATTGCCACCGGAGGTGTGGAACGGCTGGTAATCCAGCATTTCGAATCCCTTCCCCGCCCCGCCATCCTCTTGGCAGACGGCATGCAGAACTCACTGGCCGCCGCTCTCGAAATATCTTCCTGGCTGCGCGGCCGGGGAATGAAAAGCGAGATTCTTCACGGAGAGCTCCCCGAGACCATCAAGAGGATTTTTGTCCTGCACAGCAATTTCGTGGCACAACGCAGCCTTTTCGGCATGCGCATCGGCGTAATGGGCACTCCGTCCAGCTGGCTCGTTGCCAGCAATGTGGATTATCTGCTTGCCAAACGCCGCTGGGGTATCGAGTACACAGACGTCTCATTGGACCGCATTTATGAATACTACGGACAGATAACGGACGACGAGGTGGGCGAAGCATGCGCCGGACTGGCAGGAAAAGCGCTTGCCTGCCGAGAGGCAAGCCCCGAAGACATGATAAAAGCCATGCGGCTATATCGAGCCATCAAGAGGATTGTAGAGGAAGAGCGACTGAGCGCCATTACCCTCAGCTGCTTCCGCCTGATAGACCAAACGGGAACCACCGGCTGCCTTGCCCTTGCCTTGCTGAACGACGAAGGAATCATTGCCGGATGTGAAGGCGATTTGCAATCCGTCTTCACCATGCTGGCCGTAAAAGTGCTGACGGGGAAAAACTCTTTCATGGCCAACCCTTCCATGATAAATGCCCGTACCAATGAAATCATATTGGCACACTGCACCATCGGCATCGCACAAACGGAGCAGTTCATCATACGCAACCATTTTGAGACGGAAAGCGGCATCGGTATTCAGGGAATCCTGCCGACGGGAGATGTGACCATCGTGAAATGCGGAAGCGAAAGCCTGGACGAATATTACCTGAGCACCGGCACGCTTGTTGAGAATACAAACTACATCAATATGTGCCGCACCCAAGTACGGATAAAAATGAACTCCCCTGCCGACTATTTCCTCAAGACACCGCTGGGCAACCACCACATCATGCTGTATGGCAATTACGAGGATATATTGGAAGAGTTCCTGCAAGCCAATGCCTGCAAACGGATTGAATGATTACTCGTTCGCATCCGGTATCACCACCTCGAAACGCGTTCCTTTTCCCAACTCTGAGGAGACCGAGATAGAACCATGCAGGCGGTCTACGATGGTCTGGCAAATGCTCAGCCCAAACCGGCGCCCTGCGTAAAGCTGTCTTCTTTGTAAAAGCGTTCGAAGATATGTTTCTGGGCGTCTTCAGAGATACCGCTTCCCGTGTCTTCGACAAAGATGGTGGTATATCCTTCCCGGTTCGTGACATAGCCGAAGGTGATGCTGCCCGTTACCGTGAATTTCTTGGCATTGTTTATCAAGTTGTTCACGACCTGCTTCAAGCGGACGGAATCGGTGATGACCAATTTGTCTTCCCCTTCCGGAATCTCTATACGCAGCTCTACATCCCGAGGCATACTCAGACGCTGGGATTCATGGACCTCCTGCATGATAAACGCCAGGTTGAATGCTCCGAACTTAAAGTCCATCGTGCCCGATTCTATGCGCGAGAGGTCCAGAATATCGTTTATCAACGCCAGCAGCAATGTACAGTTGATGTTGATTGTTTCGACGAACTGCTTTACCTCTTCCGGAGAAAAAGCGTCCAAATCCTTCAACAAATCCGAGAAGCCGACAATGGCATTCAAAGGGGTGCGTATCTCATGGCTCATATTGGCAAGAAACGCAGATTTGAGCTTGTCG
>ENA-OQDW01000966-OQDW01000966.1-human-gut-metagenome-genome-assembly--contig:-NODE-966-length-11110-cov-4.315943_pt1 | contig 11110 bp, 9 predicted proteins | sample MGYA00242784_ERZ504613 | MGnify/ENA primary metagenome ERZ504613 (study PRJEB26092, sample SAMD00036330) | human gut metagenome | host: Homo sapiens | study: EMG produced TPA metagenomics assembly of... | reverse complement strand
CGCCAGGATCGGAGCACTGGCTGCGTTGCAGAACGGGCAGTGTAAGGTGGTTGCCGCCAGCATCGAGCTCTGCTCCAGCCCACCTTTCGCCGGAACAGCTGCGGGAACATACCATATTGTTACAGCGGGACGGCACGGCAGACCTGTCGGAACTGACCAGAAAGCTGACGGACTGCGGCTATGTCCGCGGGGACAGCGTTTCCGGTCAGGGACAGTTCTCCGTCCGCGGCGATATTGTGGACATCTTTCCGGTGCAGCTTTCGGCTCCGGTGCGGCTGGAATTCTGGGACGATACCATTGACACCATGCACTATTTCGATCCGGAAACCCAGCGGCGGACAGACCCGCTGGACGAGGTACTGGTGCCGCCGGCACGGGAAACCCTCTGCGACCCTGCGGAGCTGGCGAAGAAAATTCGTATGCTGGGAAAGTCGCTCCGCATTCGCCGTGCCGATCTGGTGCGGGAAAAGCTTTATGCCGATGCCGATCATCTGGAAGCCGGCATGATTCCGGTGCATCTGGATAAGTACGCCCCGCTGCTGTGGGAGCAGCCGCCGATGCTGTATGATTACGGCATGGAGATCGTCTGCTGGAGCGAATACGGTGCCATTGTGGAGAGCCAGCGTGGGCTGATGGCACAGTATCAGGAGGACTGCAAGCTGCTGCTGGAGGAGGGCAGTCTTTGCCGCGGTCTGGAGGGCTATTATCAGGACCCTGCGGAAACGGCGGCGAAGCTGGACAAACGCTTTCAGGTGTATTGCAGTAATTTCCTGCAGGGCGGCGAACATGTGGAATTTCAGAAGCTGCTCAGTGTGCAGGCAGTCCAGAACGCCCCGTGGGGCGGGGAACTGCGGCAGCTGACCGAGGACTTGCAGGAGTACAGCAGTCAGGGCTACTGCACCATGCTCTGTGCCGGCAGTGAAAAAACGCTGCCGATCTTGCAGCAGGACTTGCAGGAAAGCGGGATCCGCTGCGAACTGGCGGAACCGGACAGCGTGTGGCGTGCGGGCGTGGTCTATCTCCGCACCGGCAGCCTGTCCGGCGCTTCGCTATCCGGAAACCAAAACGGCTCTCATCACACAGGGCAGAGCACTCCACGCCGGCACACGGCGGCGGAAACAGCACCGCCGCGGTGAGGAGATCCGGACACTGGCGGACATTGTCCCCGGCGATCTGGTGGTGCATGCCCTGCACGGTATCGGCCGGTTTCTGGGAATCCGCAAGCTGGAACTGGAGGGCGTGACTAAGGACTACATCACCATTCAGTATGCCGGCAAGGAAAACTTGTATGTGCCAGTCACACAGCTGGACATGGTGACGAAATACATCGGTCCGCGGGAAGATTCCAACGTAAAACTCAGCCGGCTGTCCTCGCCGGAGTGGCAAAAGACTCGCAGCAACGTTCGCCGTGCGGTGAAAGATATGGCGGACGAACTGCTGGCACTGTATGCCAAGCGGGAAAAGACCAAGGGCTTTGCCTTTGAACCGGACAGTCCGGAACAGCATGACTTTGAGGCACGGTTCCCCTATGTGGAAACGGAAGATCAGCTGGCATGCATCGACGAGATCAAGCACGACATGGAGCAGGAACGTCCCATGGAACGGCTGCTCTGCGGCGACGTGGGCTTCGGAAAAACAGAGGTGGCTCTCCGTGCGGCAATGAAATGCGTCATGAGCGGGAAACAGTGTGCCATTCTGGTGCCGACTACTGTGCTCGCCATGCAACACTATCAGACGGCAGTCCGCCGGTTTGAACATTTTCCGGTGAACGTGGTGATGCTGTCCCGCTTCGTTCCCCAGAAGCGGCAGAAAGAGATTCTGAAAGAGATCAGAAGCGGCAAGGCGGATGTCATTATCGGCACCCACCGTATTGTGCAGAAAGACGTGGAATTCCGTTCGCTGGGGCTGGCGATCGTGGACGAGGAACAGCGGTTCGGCGTGGCACACAAGGAAAAGTTCAAGCACATGTTTGCCGGCGTGGATATGCTGACCTTGTCGGCAACGCCCATTCCCCGCACATTAAATATGGCAATGAGCGGCATACGGGATATGTCTGTCATCTCCCAGCCGCCGCAGGATCGCTATCCGGTGCAGACCTATGTCATGGAGTACAGCGAGCCGGTACTGGTGCAGGCGATTCAGCGGGAACTGAAACGGGGCGGACAGGTGTACTATATCCACAACCGCATTGACACCATTGAATTCACCGCGGCGAAGCTGCAGCGGTATCTGCCGGACGCACGGATTCTGGTGGCACATGGACGAATGGGCGAGGCGGAAATGTCGGAGATCTGGCGGAAGCTGGTGGAACATGAGGCGGATATTCTGGTCTGCACGACCATTATCGAAACCGGCGTGGACGTGCCGAACGTGAATACCCTCATTATTGAAAATGCCGACTGCTTCGGACTGTCCCAGCTGTATCAGCTGCGGGGACGTGTCGGACGTTCCAATCGCCGTGCCTATGCCTATTTCACGTTTCAGCGGGACAAGGTGCTGCGGAGGAATCCACGCGGCGGCTGGCGGCGATGCGGGAATTTACCCAGTTCGGCAGCGGCTTTCACATTGCCCTGCGGGACTTGGAAATTCGCGGAGCAGGCAGTCTGCTGGGCGGCAGACAGCACGGACACATGGAATCCGTGGGCTATGACATGTACCTGCGGCTGCTGGGCGAAGCTGTGGCGGAAGCAGGGGCGAGCGATACAGGAAACGGCAGAGTGCACCGTGGATATTCAGATCGATGCCCATATTCCGGAAAGCTACATGGAGAGCCTGAGCCAGCGGCTGGATATGTACCGGAAGATCGCCGGCGTGCGGAATCAGGAGGACGAAATGGACCTGCTGGACGAACTGATCGACCGGTACGGCGAACCGCCGAAATCGGTGCAGGGCTGATCACTGTGTCCCGTCTGCGGAACACGGCGGCACAGCTGGGAATCACGGAGATCAACCAGCGTGGCGGCAGCATGCTGTTCTACATGGAGCACCCCACGGCGGAAATGATCGGGGCACTGTCCCGGAAGTATCGGGGACGGGTGCAGTTCGGCAGCGTGGGGAAGCCTATCTCGGCGTGGAACTGGCGGGAGAACCGCCATTGGAATTGTTCCGCGAAGTCTTGGACGTTTTAGAAAAAGCTGGGAAAAGCGGTGCGAAATAATACTGCCGCAGTGCAATTTTGTGCGGTTTTTGTCGAAGTTGACGGATTTCCTCTTGAAATTTAGTCAAAATGTGCATAGACAGTTTTTTTGAAATGTGCTATAATACTGAAAGAATGTGAGACGCATTGCGTGGCAGTGCGTGAATAAGGAGGAGCTTACAATGAAGTTTATGAAGAAGATCATGGCAGCTGTTGCAGCATCTGCGGTTGCGGTATTGTCTTTTGCATCTCTGACAGCATCTGCTGATCTGAAGGCAAAGGATGAAGCACCGTATAATGCTTTTCTGGCAATTCAGGCAGGCGGGGATTCCAAGTGGGTTTCTTCCACAGATGATCCGGCTGTAGTTGCAAAGAAGAATTCTATTACCGAAGCAACGGAAGCAACAATTACCGGCGACGGCAGCTATTCTGTAGATGTTACCATGGTGAACGGTTCGGAAACCATTGAAGCTATGATTCTTTCTACCAATATTAATGCATTTTCTTTTGCTCCGGAGGGAGCGTCTACCCCGACCGGCGGTCTGCCGGAGGGCTGCACCGCAAAGGTGGAAATCGATTCTATTGAAATTCAGCATGTTGGCGGCGGTTCTACACCGTTGGCATATGCGGGTCCGTCTGAGGGTGCACTGCGTACCGCAGATGACGGCACCAGCATTCGTGTAAATATTATGAATGTATGGACAAAGCCGCAGGTAAATGACATTGGTACCGGTGAGCATGTTTCTCCGGACGGCGGTTTGGCTGCCGGTGATAAGATCGTTGTAAACTTCAAAGTCAGCGGTATCTCCAACGGCGGTAACGGCGAGGGCACAACTGCTCCGTCTGACAACAGCGGCAATAACACTACCACTACCGCTGCAAACGGCAATAACGGCACAGACGGTACTACCACAGCAGCAACAAACGCTGACGGTACTCCGGCAACAACTACCGCAGCAGGTAGCAACGGCGGTTCTTCCAACGGCAGCAATGGTGGTTCTTCCAACAGCGGCAATAACAGCAGCTCTGGTGGTTCTTCCAGTTCCAACAACTCCAAGAGCGGTACCAACAATGCAAAGACTTCTCAGACTGGTGACTTTGGCATTGCCGCAGTCGCACTGGGTGCAGTAGCAACCGCAGCTTTGGGCGTTGGTGCATACACAATCACCAGAAAGAAGAAGTAATTCTGCTTCTGGCGAATCTTATTTTTGACAATCTCATTTTTTCATTTTTACCCCTATAATACAGGAAAAGTCCTCACTCGAAAGAGTGGGGACTTTTCCGTTTGTGCGGTATTGCCTTAGGAAAATTTCATCAGAATCCCTCCACCAGCTTTGCTGGTCCGTCTCCCTTTTCAAGGGAGGCTTATTCCACTTCACGCATTCCGGTCACGCTGTATCACTGCCAGCTGGTCGCAGCGTTCGTTTTCGGGGTGACCGGCGTGTCCCTTGACCCAGTGGAATGTGACCTGATGCTTTTCCAGCAGCGGGAGCAGCTGTTTCCACAAGTCACATTCAGTGCGGGCTTCTTGTCCGACTTGACCCAGCCACGCTTCTGCCAGCCGTAAACCCAGCCCTTGGTGATGCTGTCCACCACGTATTTGCTGTCCGTAGTCAGCAGAACGTTGCACGGCTCTTTCAGGGCGGACAGGGCTTCGATGACACCGGTCAGTTCCATGCGGTTGTTGGTGGTTTCGTGCTCGCCGCCGGAGAGTTCCTTTTCCGCGGTGCCGTACCGCAGGATCGCTCCCCAGCCGCCCGGTCCGGGGTTGCCGCTGCATGCTCCGTCTGTGAAGATCTGTACTGTTTTCATATGTTGCCTCCTTGTATTTTCTGCATAGGTTCTATTATACTATATATTTGAAAATTCTGCAACCGGCAATTTGTGCGGGCATGTTCTGTGGGATTTCCAAAAATGTTTCCCACAATTTGTGCAAGTTGACCGTCTGAAATGCTTGACCTTTCTCGAATTTTATGCTATAATACAAGTGCTAGATTCGTGACACGAATCGTTTTTTGTGCGATATAATTTGGAAGGGAGTTTTTTACAAGAATGAGAACTTTAAAACGTATGCTGGCGGCACTGATGGCTTTGACAATGGTGGGAGCACTGGTGCCTGCGGCGGCGGTTCGGACGATTCCAAGAGTGCTTCTTCCTCCGAGGCGGAATCTGCTATAAGGAAAAGGACGATGTTTCCATTGATGCTTCTCTGGTAGACGATATGGTCAAGAATGATCCGGACATCAAGGGACAGACCATTTACTGGCTGGCAGACTATGACATCAACCCGAAGAACAATCAGGACAGAAGCGTTGCCCTGTCATTGTTCGAAGACAAATATGGAGCAAAGGTGGAGTATGTTTCCTGCACCTCTGACACCAAGTTTGACACACTGGCAAGCCGTATTCTGGGCGGCGATCCGGTGGACATGTTCCCCTATGAGTGGGACGCTGTGCCCAACGGCGTGACCAAGGAACAGTATCAGCCGCTGGACGACTATCTGGATCTGAGCGACGATATCTGGTCGGATATGTCGGACGTTATCGAAATGTTCAAGTATAAGGACAAGCATTATGTAGTACCGTACTGCCTGTCTGATCCGTTGCTGATCACCTATAACCGTTCCCTGTGTGAGGAGAACGGTCTGGACGATCCTTACGAGCTGTACAAGAAGGACAAGTGGGACTGGGACGCTTTCATGGACATGATGAAAACGTTTGTTTCCAATGCCAAGGACGGCGAAACCCGCTACGGCATCAACGGTTGGTTTGGTCAGGCAATGGTGCAGTCTACCGGCGAAACATTTGTCAAGTATGACGGCTCCAAGTTCTCCAACAACATCAGCAATCCGGCAATTGAAGAAGCCGAGGGTGTAATGGAAGAAATCATGAGCCTTGGTCTGTATGATCCCACATGGTATGGCTATCTGCCGGACGACGGCTCCACGCTGTTCTTCGGCATGGCAGACTGGGCACTGGGTGCATCGAATGTCAAGGCGGATCCGAATCCGGACTATGAAGATGACGGCTTTGTGGAAGAAAACGATCTGATGATCGTACCGTTCCCGAAGCAGCCGGGCAGTGATGAATACTATCTGAACTGCAACTTCGGTGCAAAGATGCTGGTCAAGAATTCTGACAAGGGCGATGCAGTTGCAGCGTACATCAAGTGCGAGCGTCTGGCAGCTATGATCGACGAATACAAGGACGCTGCCAAGGAAAAGGCGATCATTCCGGAAGTCAACGCACAGGGCAAGCTGAAATCCTATGTGACTGAGGAACAGTATGATGCGTTGCAGGATTACAAGGATCCGAAGAACATCACACCGGTATTCGACTTCGGCTACGGCATGGGCAGCAGAATGTACGGCGACGGCGAATACACCTACGAAACCAGAGGTGTCATGAACAACCTGACCTCTGCACTGCTGAACGGCGATAAGGACTCCTGGCTGTACTGCGTGACGAGTGGTCCTCTGTGATCGATGAAGTCATTGACGGCTACAACAACAAATAAGACAAATATCCCTCTTTGAGATTTTTTGAAAAAAGCTTCTTCGCGTTGGCGGAGAAGCTTTTTGTTGCCTTTTGCAGGAAACTGTGCTATAATAGAGCGAAAGAGGCAGTGTTCCCTCGAACAACATTTTTTCAGAAAGGAGGAATCGTTTCATGGACGCATTGTTTCAGCCGGTTGCCAACCTGAAAGGCATTGGCACCAAGCGGGCGGAGGCTCTGGAAAAGCTGGGGATCCGCACTCCCTATGATTTGCTGTACCATGTGCCGCGGGGGTATCTGGACTACAGCCACCCTGTTCCCATTGCGGCGGCACCTACGGGAGAGCCCTGTGTGATTCGGGTGCAGATCGTGCACAAGCTTGCCCCGCAGTTTATCCGCAAGGGCATGACCATTTTCAAGGCGGTTGCCACGGACGGGCTGAATGACGTGACGGTGATCTTATACAACAACCCCTACGGCTTTCAGGCTCTGCACACGGGCAGCTGGTACCGCATGTCCGGCAAATTGCAGGGCGGACTGCTGCGGCGGGAAATTTCTGCACCTCATGTGCTGGCGGACGACAGCAAGGAACTGATCTACCCGTCCTATCCTCTGACCAGCGGCATTACCATGCCGATTCTGGTGCGGGCAGTCAAGCAGGCGATCGAACTGATGCGGCAGCAGCCTTTCGACTGGATGCCGGAGGAGATGCGTCTGGAACACGGACTGCTGCCCCTGACGGCGGCACTGGAACAGGTGCATTTTCCTGCCAATCCGGCACTGATGGAAACGGCTCGCCGGCGGCTTGCCTTTGACGAACTGCTGCAATTACAGCTGGGCATGCTGATACGCCGTGCAGACAACCGGCGGCGGTCTGCCTATCCCATGCGGCAGGATACCGATCTGGAGCGTTTTACGGGGCGTTGCCGTTTACCATGACGGCAGGACAGAAGCATGCAGTGGAGGAAATTACAGCCGACCTGTGCGGTGATGCTCCCATGAATCGCCTGTTACAGGGCGATGTGGGCAGCGGGAAAACTGCGGTTGCGGCGGCGGCGTGCTATTTTGCCGCCCGGAACGGCATGCAGTGTGCTCTGATGGCTCCGACGGAAATTCTGGCGGTGCAGCACTATCACACGATGCAGCAGTTTCTGGAGCCGCTGGGCGTGTCTGTGGGGCTGCTTACCGGCTCTGTCCGTGCCAAGGAACGGCGGGAGATTTACGAAGCACTGGCGGACGGCAGCATGACGCTGGTGGTTGGCACCCATGCGATTTTTCAGAAAGAGGTTTCCTTTGCACGGCTGGGCTGGTAATTACGGACGAGCAGCATCGTTTCGGTGTGGCACAGCGGACGCTGCTGGCGGACAAGGGCGGCTGCCCTCACAAGCTGGTCATGTCGGCGACGCCGATTCCCCGCACACTGGCTCTGATGATCTACGGCGATCTGGACATTTCTGTCCTGAAAGAACTGCCCCGCGGACGGCTGCCGGTGCAGACTTTTGCAGTCACCGGAAAGCTGCGGCAGCGGGCGTACAGCTTTATTCGGCAGCAGCTGGAACAGGGGCATCAGGGCTATATTGTCTGTCCCATGATCGACGATCGGGACGAGAGCGAATTGCAGGCAGTTTCCAGCTATGCGGAGTCCATACAGGCAGGGGCGTTTTCTGCCTATCGGGTGGGACTGCTCCACGGCAGAATGAAACCGGCAGAGAAGGACAGTGTGATGACGGCGTTCCGAAACCATGAACTGGACCTGCTGGTCAGCACCACCGTTATTGAAGTCGGCGTTGATGTTCCAAACGCTACCATTTTGCTGATCGAAAACGCTGAACGGTTCGGCTTGTCCCAGCTGCACCAGCTGCGGGGACGCGTGGGGCGGGGCAGTGCACAGAGTTACTGTATCCTCATGACCGACCACGTGACGGAGGACTGCCGCACCCGCATGCAGATCATGAGCCGCACCAACGACGGATTTCAGATTGCGGAGGCGGATTTACAGCTGCGGGGGCCGGGGGACTTTTTCGGGCAGCGGCAGCACGGTCTGCCGCCGTTACAGATCGCCGACCTGTCTCATGACACCCAGCTGCTCCATGAAGTGCAGGAAACGGCAAAAAAAATTCTGGAAAAAGATGCGGATCTGTCGGCTCCCGAACATGGTGCGTTGCGGCTGGAAGTACTGCGTCTGTTCCGCCGCAGCGGCGAAAATGGCAGAAATTAGACGGTTTTCATGTGCATATCACACAATGGAACAATGTTGAAACTGTACAGACATAACAAAGTGTGCGTTTTTTCGATTTTTTTGAAAAAATGCTTGACAAACCCCTTGCAATGTGATATACTGTAATAGTCGCCGGTGAGGAAAACACAAAAAACACCGGAAAGACAAGCAAGTGGAAGCTTAGCTCAGCTGGGAGAGCATCTGCCTTACAAGCAGAGGGTCATAGGTTCGAGCCCTATAGTTTCCACCACATGGTCTGGTAGTTCAGTTGGTTAGAACGCTGCCCTGTCACGGCAGAGTCGTGGGTTCGAATCCCATCCAGATCGCCAGCAATGCAGCCTTGCTGTGATGCCTCTGTAGCTCAGTCGGTAGAGCAGGGGACTGAAAATCCCCGTGTCATTGGTTCGATTCCGATCGGAGGCACCATGGAACGTGTTGACTAACACGTTTCGGATGCGGATTTAGCTCATCTGGTAGAGCGCCACCTTGCCAAGGTGGAGGTAGCGAGTTCGAGCCTCGTAATCCGCTCCATTTGCATTGTATTATCTCTTCCATTGTAAAGCACACAAGGAACGCTCTTGTGTGCTTTATTTTTTGTGTCTGGTCAGGGCGTTCGACAAAAACTGCTTGACACAGCCGCGGAATACATGCTATAATTCAGGAAACACTGCATAAAGCCCGCCTGACGGCTTTGTGCACAATCTGCCGAAAAATCTGACGACGCATCTTACGTACAAACTTTATGCAGTGTTTCCTTCATGCCAGCACGCTCTTAGAAAGGGAACCCATACATGAAACTATTACACATCGGAGATGTTGTCGGTGCAGCGGGCAGCCGCTTTTTACAGGAACATCTTCCGGCAATCAAACGCACACACAAAATCGACATGACTGTTGTCAACGGCGAAAATTCCGCACAGGGAAACGGCATCACCAAGCACTCCATGGAACAGATCTTTTCTGCGGGGCAGATGTCATCACCACAGGCAATCACTGCTTCAAGCGGCGGGAGGCAATGGCGATCTATGAAAATCCGGTGGTGCTCCGTCCGGCAAACTATCCGGAGGGCTGCCCGGGTCACGGGGTATGCACCATTGATTTCGGTCCCTGTCAGGTGGCGGTGCTGAACCTGTCCGGTACGGCGTATCTGGATCCGTTGGATAATCCGTTTACCATTGCGGAACAGCTTCTGGAGGAGATCGACACTCCGAATATTCTGGTGGATTTCCATGCCGAGGCGACGGCAGAGAAAAAGGCAATGGGCTATTTTCTGGCAGGCCGTGTAACGGCAGTGGTGGGAACGCATACTCATGTGCAGACTGCCGACGAAACCATTTTGTCCGAACATACCGGCTATATCACCGACGTGGGCATGACCGGACCGGAGGAATCGATTCTGGGCGTTGCGGTGCAGCGGCAATGGATCGGTTCCGTTTCCACTATCCTACACGTTTTACAGAAGGCAGCGATCCCTGCTTTTTGAACGGCGTAATCGTCACATTTGATGAAAAGTGTGGCAAATGCACGAAAATCGAACGGCTGATTGTTCGATAATGCACAAATTTTTCGGGAAGTACTTGCAATTTCAAAGGCTTTGTTGTATAATGAGGGTGTGTAAGGGCAGCACGGTATAAATTTTGTGCGGTGCTGCCTAAACCGAGTGCCGGAAGCCGGAGCAGAACTGATCGGTTTTACACAGATTTGCCGTCATTTTTTACAGGCGGAATATCGAATGCAACATGGAATTATTGGTTGTACTAAGGGAGGCTTTTATCATGGAAGTATTGAAAGTATCATCGCACTCATCTCCGAATTCGGTTGCCGGTGCAATTGCCGGCGTGATCCGTGAAAAAAAGATGGTAGAGGTACAGGCGGTCGGTGCTGGTGCAGCAAATCAGGCAGTAAAAGCAATTGCCATTGCCCGCGGCTATCTTGCTCCGATCGGTGTGGATCTGATCTGCATTCCGGCGTTTGCCAATATTCAGATTGATGGCGAAGACCGCACTGCAATCAAGCTGATTTGCGAAGAACGGTAAATTCGTGATACGAACAGAACGCTGCCAGTGCAACAGATCTGGCGGCGTTTTTTTATAGTTGTTAAGGCAATCCCGCACAAAGAGCGTCTGGCGACTTTGCACGCCATCTGCTTGCAAATTTCCCGTCATATTTCACAAAAATGCTCGTGAATACATCCAGTATTCACTTCCGCTTTTTGTTTCATCTGACGAAAAATTTGACGACGCATCTGTCGCACAATCTTTG
>ENA-OQDW01000965-OQDW01000965.1-human-gut-metagenome-genome-assembly--contig:-NODE-965-length-11115-cov-1.815162_pt1 | contig 11115 bp, 10 predicted proteins | sample MGYA00242784_ERZ504613 | MGnify/ENA primary metagenome ERZ504613 (study PRJEB26092, sample SAMD00036330) | human gut metagenome | host: Homo sapiens | study: EMG produced TPA metagenomics assembly of... | reverse complement strand
CTTCAAGGACCAGGAAAGCAGCTGGAAAAAGGCAGTAGAGCAGGAAGGCTTGTCGGAAGTACCCGACAATTTCCTCATCACAAACCCAAAGAACAGTAAAATACTGGAAAAGCTAAAGCTGGAATTAATTCCCCGATACATCATTTTCGACAAACAGGGCAATATTGTTGAAGTGAATGCTCCAAGACCAAGTGACCAACAAGCGGCAACAACGATAGACAAATATTTAAAACAGTAAAGCAACAGAATGAATGCACATCAAAAAATAATAAAAGACAATGCAAGAACCATTTTGAAGATTATCACAAAATATTATGGCTGCAAATATTCTGCTGCATTATATGTAATATTGAAGGAACATCCGGATTTTCCCAGTTTCCTATCTTTCCAGTATATATTACATAGGATGGGCAAAGATAGTTTTGCCATACATACCAGTTATGAAGAACTGACAAATATACCCTCTCCTTTCATTGCTCATGTTATTACAAATGTGGATTTGTTCCTGTTTATAACAAAAGTTACTGCCGAATCTATTCAGACTATTGATGAGAAAGGAAAGATAGAAAGTATATCGAGAAAGGATTTTGAAGATATGTGGGACGGTAACATCCTTATTATGGATAACCGACCAGGTAAAATCAGTATTCCACTAAAAATGAAATTCAGCACAATCATTAAGCAAATAAAATATCCTATGCTTATATTGTGTGTAGCCATATTATTCGCATATTTACTTATTTTAAAGCACGAAGGAGGCATTCTTTTTTATCTATATCTTACAGGCGTTTTAGGAGGACTGACTGCATCCATACTTTTGTTTGTAGACCAAATAGACAAGTACAATGTACACATTAAAAAATTATGTTCAGCACCGGAAATAAGAATAATATAGATTGTTCTTCTATCTTGGATTTCAAAGACGCATATTTCCTCGGACTTGTTTCTTGGAGCGATATAGGTTTTGTGTATTTTTTATCTCTTTTAATTGTATTACTATTCCTACCATTTGGTACAGCACAGGCACTTATAAACTTCCTGTCTGTTTGCAGTATCGGATATGTATGCTATTCTCTTTTTTATCAGAAATTCATAGCAAGAAAATGGTGTACCCTTTGCCTTTCTGTACAAGTGGTATTCGTTTTTCTGTTTATGCTAAGTATATGTACTTTAAAGATGAATTATATATACGAATTGCTACATTTGAAATCAATAATAGAAATAACGACGATCTTCGTTACTGTTACATCTATCTATATAGTCATCAAGCCGATAATTGCCACTCAAAAAGAACACACCAACCTTGAAAAGAAAATACAACGAATTAAATAATATGAACGAAAACATTTCCCAATATCTTTTTCAACAAGAACTTTGTCTTACAGATGTTGACAAAGTGAATAAAATATCAATAGGAAATCCAGATGCCGAAATATGCCTTACTCTTATTTTCAGTCCTATTTGTGTTTCATGCATAAAAGAAGCTACAAAAACTAATGCCCAATCCTTCAAAGAAAAGCCAATACCAAATTGGATTTAATATTTTTGTTAGACCAAAAGAAACATCCAGAATCGATAGTAATAGCTTCCCATATTCTCTCTGGCTATCAAAAGAATCCCCAATTATTTGCCATGATACTAAAAAAATATGTTGATAACTATCCTATCAGTAAAAATAAAATCCTACATAACATTAAGTTCTTGGATGAAATCCCTAAATACGAGCCTTTCATCAATGCACAAGAAAAAATGGTGTATAACACATAAGTTTTACACTACCCCCATTCTATTTATTAATGGGAGGAAATTTCCAAGCTATTATAACATCAAAGATATTGACTTTTTATATAGTTAATCAAATGAAATCCTTTCCTCACTACTCCCAGCACGACGTGATGGACTGCGGCCCCACCTGCCTGCGCATGGTGTCCGCCTTCTATGGCAAGCGCTATTCTTTGGAAGGTCTGAGGGAAAAGTCATTCATCACTCGCGAAGGTGTCTCTATGCTGGGTATCAGCGAAGCGGCTGAGAAGATTGGATTTCGGAGCATCTGTGTGCAAGTGAGCTACGAAATGCTGCAAGAAGCCCCTTTACCTTGTATCGTCCACTGGAACCAGCAACATTTCGTCGTGGTCTACCGGATGAACGACAAGCATGTATGGGTGGCCGACCCCGGAGCAGGCAAGCTGAAATACACCCGGGAAGAATTCTGCCGTTGCTGGCTCAGCGCCAAAACGGACGGAGAAGATACGGGAGTGGCACTGTTGCTGGAACCTACACCGGAATTCTATGCACAAGAAGATGAGGGGAAAAGACAAACTATAAAGCTTCGGCTTCCTCTATTCTTACTTGCGCCCCTACAAGCAACTGGTGGGACAACTGCTGCTGGGGTTGCTGCTGGGCAGCATGATACAGCTGATGCTCCCCTTCCTCACGCAGAGCATCGTGGACTTCGGCATCAACAACCAAAATCTCGGATTTATCTACCTGGTGCTCATTGCCCAACTGATGCTGTCCTTCAGCAGCAGCGCCGTGGAGTTCATACGCGGATGGATATTGCTGCATCTGGGCACACGCATCAACATCGCCCTGATTTCGGACTTCCTCATCAAGATGATGAAGCTCCCTATGGGCTACTTCGACACCAAGATGACGGGCGACATCCTGCAACGCATCAACGACCACACGCGCATACAGAACTTCCTGACCGGAAGCAGCCTCAGCGTGGCGTTCTCCACCTTCAACATCCTGATATTCGGCATCGTGCTGCTGGTGTACAGCGGCATGATTTTCCTTATCTTCATGGGAGGGAGCGCACTCTACATCTCCTACGTCTGGCTCTTCATGAAGAAACGGGCGGAACTGGACCACAAGCGGTTTGCCCAGCAGAGCGCCAACCAGAGCACGGTGGTGCAGCTGGTGAACGGCATGCAGGAGATAAAGCTGAGTGCCTGCGAGCAGCAGAAGCGGTGGGAATGGGAACGCATACAGCACGGCTGTTCAAAGTGAACATCCGGAGCCTTGCGCTGAGGCAGTACCAGGACTCGGGAGCGGTACTGATAAACCAGACCAAGAACATAGTAATCACGGGACTGGTGGCCTCGCTGGTGGTACAAGGGGAAATGACACTGGGCATGATGCTCTCCGTGCAGTACATCATCGGACAACTGAACAGTCCGATAAACGAACTCATCACCTTTGCCCGCGACATGCAGGACGCGCGCCTCAGCACAAACCGCCTGGGCGAGGTGCGGGACAGCCCCGATGAAGAAGACCCCACAAAAGACCTGATAAGGGAGATACCCACAGGGAAAGACCTGCGGATAGAAAACCTGAGTTTCAAATACGACCCGCTCGGCGAAACGCCCACCTTAGACAACATCAGTCTGGAAATCGCATCGGGCAGACAGACAGCCATCGTAGGAATGAGCGGAAGCGGAAAGACCACGCTGGTGAAGCTGCTATTAGGATTCTATCCGCCTGCAAGCGGACAGATACTGCTGGGCGACACCTCGCTGGAGAACTTCAGCATCCGCGAGTGGCGCAAACGGTGCGGCGTGGTGATGCAGGACGGGTTCATCTTCTCGGACAGCATTGCCGGCAACATCGCCCCCGGGGTGGAGCACATCGACAAGGAACGCCTGCGGCATGCGGCGGAAGTGGCAAACATACACGGATTCATCGAGGGACTGCCATTGGGATACAACACCCGGATAGGCCAGGAAGGGCACGGATTGAGCCAGGGACAGAAACAGCGCATACTCATCGCCCGCGCCGTGTACAAGAACCCGGAATTCATCTTCTTCGACGAAGCCACCAACGCACTGGATGCCAACAACGAGCGCATCATTATGGAGAACCTGCAGCGCTTCTTCGAAGGAAGGACATCGGTAGTGGTGGCCCACCGGCTGAGTACCGTGCGGAATGCAGACCGGATAGTGGTGATAGAGCAGGGACGGATAGCGGAAACGGGGACGCACGAGGAACTGATAGCGAGGGAAGGAAGGTATTATAAGCTGGTGAAGAATCAGCTGGAGCTTTGAGAATGGAAAGTTGAAAATGGAAAACGGGAGGAAGGACATAGAATTGCGGAGTGAGGAGGTGCAGGAGATACTGACCCGTCCGCCGCATGCACTGGTACGATGGGGCATCACGGTGTTCTTCGTGGTGCTGGCACTCTTCTTCATAGGCGGGTGTTTCTTTAAATATCCCGACGTGATAAGTGCTTCCATTACCATCACTACGGAGCATCCGCCGATATGGATGGTGGCACGGGGAAGCGGGAAAATAAAGGAGGTGTACCACAAGGACCGGGATTCCGTGTGGACGGGAAACATCATCGCCGTACTGGAGAATCCTGCCGTGACGGAAGACGTGCTGCGCCTGAAGGAGCAGCTGGCATCCTTCAATCCGGCAGACAGCAGCGTCTGCACCGCGCAGTTCCCGGAGAAGCTGTCCCTGGGAAGCATACAGAACGCCTACGCCTCTTTCCTGAAAAGCCTGACGGACTACCGCAACTTCCTCTCACTGAATCTGTACGAACAGAAGGTGGAGGCCACCCGCCGGGAGTTGCAGGAATACCGCAACTACATCGCCCACCTGAACAGACAAGCAGAACTGGACAAGGAACAAGTGCGGATAGCTTCTACCGTACACAACCGCGAGAAGCAACTTTTTGATGAAGGGCTGATTGCACAATCGGAATACGAGGAAGCCAAACAAACATTCTTGAACAAGCAGCAGAGCCGGGAACAGCTAATGACCTCACTGTCTTCCGCCAGAATACAGGAAGCGCAGTTGCAGCAAAGCATCATCGAAACACAAATGGAGCAAAGCCGGGAGTCCAACAACTTGAATGTGGCCCTGAAAACTGCCTACAACGAATTGCAAGTCAGCATCAATGATTGGGAACTGGCTTATCTCTTCGTCAGCCCGGCAAACGGCATACTCTCCTACAACCACATCTGGCAAAAGAACCAGAACGTCAGTAGCGGAGACAAGGTGTTCTCCATCGTAGCCAAAGCCCCGGGAAGCATCATCGGAAAGATAAAACTTCCCGCCGGAGGTTCGGGTAAAGTAATGCCCGGACAGCGGGTAAACATCAGCGTGACCGGTTATCCATACATGGAGTTCGGTTTCCTGACGGGGAAGGTAATGTCCGTCTCGTTGTTGGCAGACGATGAAAGCGCCTATACCGTCACCATAAGCCTGCCGCAAGACTTATGCACTTCCTATGGTAAACAGCTGGAATTCAAAGGAGAACTGACCGGTATGGCAGAGGTCATGACAGACGAACGAAGTGTGACTGAAAGATTGCTTAGTCCGTTGAGATATTTGTGGGAGAAATATCTGTAAAGGTCTTTAGAAAAAGGCACGAACTACGCAGACTTACAGAAAAGAATTTATTCATCCGTATTGTCTGCGTGATTCGTGCCCGAAGAAGGGTGTTTACTTCACGATTCCTTTGGAATTCTTGATGAAGTTGATGATATTGTGTATCTCGTCACTCATCGGTACTTGGTCTTCAATCTTCTGCAAGGCATCCTGCACGCTGAAGTTTCCCTGGTATACCAGACGGTAGGCATTTACGATATGGCGCAATACACGTTCGGTCACCTGGTGTTTGTGTTGAAGCACAGCAGCGTTGATACCGTGGTATTCTGCCGGATTACCGTTCATGATGATATAGGGCGGCACATCCTTTGATATGCGGCAGCCAGCTTGAATCAGTACCCAACTTCCAATGTGGCAGTATTGGTGCAGAATGACGTTGCTGCTCAGAATGGTGCAGTCGTCTATCTGACATTCTCCGGCTACGGTAGTCTTGATACCCAGTACACAATGGTTGCCTATCTGCACGTCGTGGCAGAGGTGTACACCATCCATCAGGTAGTTTTCATTGCCGATGCGGGTAGCGCTTCCTGCATGGGTAGCACGGCTGACAACCACGTTCTCGCGGATGTCGTTATTATCACCGATAATCAGCATGCTGTTCTCTCCCGTATAATGGAAGTCTTGCGGTTCGGCACCCAGAACGGCATTGTGATGCACTTTGTTCCCTTTTCCCATGCGGGTACCGTGCAGAATTTTTGCCCCCGACATAATAATACAGTCATCACCGATTTCCACGTTCCCTTCGATAAAAGCAAAGGGCTGGATGGTTACATTCTTGCCGATTTTTGCGGCAGAATCTACATAAGCTAACGGACTTATCATAGTAATTAGCGATTAATGATTAATGATTAGTGATAAATGGTTAGTGATTAGGATTTACTATTTCATTAATCGCTAATCACTAATCACTTATCGCTCATTTTATTCTCTTCCTCCTCCAAGCGCTTGATACAGCTGATAACCGCCTGCATGCTGCTGAAGGTGTCGGATACTTCTGCAAGCTGTGCGCTGAGATAAGACTGCTCGGCAGACAAGACTTCCAGATAAGTCGACGTGCCTAAGTTAAACAATTCTTTTGTATCTGAGGCAGCTTGGCGGGCAGAATTTACTTGAATAGTGCGTGAAACAGCTTTGTCCTTCTCCATTTGATACAGATGCAGGGCGTTGCTCACTTCATTTCCGGCATTCAGCAGGGCGGTTTGGAACTGAATCTTAGCCTGCTCCTCTTGTGCCTTGGCTTGTTTCAGACGGGCAATGTTGGCACCGCGATAGAACAAGGGTTGCGTCAGCGAACCGATGGCGGAAGCCAGCAGTTTGCCCGGGTTGACGATACCTGCACCGGAGTTATTGGTCCAGCCTCCCGAACCGCTCAATGTAATCTGCGGGTAGAAAGCGGCACGGGCGCTATTGGTATTATAGTAGCTGGCAGCCAGTGACATCTCGGCAGCTTTCACGTCCGGACGGTTGGATAGCAACTGCAAGGGGATACCTACTGAAAATTCCGTAGGCAGCTGTTGCTCTTCCAGCACACCGCGTGCGATGCTCTGTGCCGGTTGGTGCAACATCAGGCAGAGGGCGTTTTCGGTTTCGCGTATGCTCTGGCGTTAGGTCGGGCAGTGATGCCATTGATTGAGCGTAGGCAGTGCGGCTCTGCTCTACGGCAGCAGAAGTGGTTCCGTAGATGCCTGCATCTTTCATGGCTTGCACGGTCTCCAGGTTCTTTTTCAGAATCTCGACGGTGCTTCGGTGATTTGCAGTTGGCGGTCCAGCATCAGCAGGGTGTAGTACATGTTGGCTACGCCGGCGATGACTTGCGTCTGAACGGCTTGTTCGTAGAATTGCGTCTGCTTCAAGCTAACCTTTGCTTGTCGCTTCGGGTTCAGCAGTTGACCGAAGAGGTCGACTTGCCAGCTTGCGGTGACGGGCAGGGAGTAGATTTGTGTAGCCTTTCCCTTGTCCCAGCTGCTGACGGTTCCTTGCGGAGACAAGGCAAGCATCGGAGCATAGGCAAGGCGGGCAGACATCAGTGCGGCTTGTGCTTGTTTCACGTTCAAGGCGGCACTGCGCAGGTCACCGTTGTTGGTGAGTGCTTGCTCGATAAGTGTCTGCAGCTGCGGGTCTGTGAACACTTCTCTCCAAGGCAGATTACCGAAGTTGGCCGTATCTGCGGCTAATGTATTGTTCACGGACGCCGTGTCGCGATACAGTCCGGCAGTTGTTATGTCTTCGGGTCTGTCGTATGATTTGTAGATGTGGCAACTGCTCAATAAAGCAGTTGCGCACATCAGGCATATTATTTTCTTCATAATCGCTAATCGTTAATCACTATTTTGTATATTGTTCAATCTCAGGTTCTGCATCCGAGTTGTCCACATCTTCCCATTCCATCGGCTTGAATTTCTCCTGCAAGTACTGGAATGCCACGAACAGTGCGGGCACTATGAAGATTTGCAGAATCATACCGATTAACATACCGCCGATGGCAGACGTACCCAGCGTACGGTTACCGTTGGCACCCGCACCGGAAGCAAACATCAGCGGGAGCAGACCGACAATCATTGCCAACGACGTCATCAAGATAGGACGCAGACGGGCTGCGGCACCCAATACGGCTGCCCAGGTGATACTCATACCCATTCTGCGGCGTTCGAGGGCAAACTCTACAATCAAGATGGCATTCTTGGCCAACAGACCCATCAACATGATGAGGCAATCTGCATATAGATGTCATTGGACATCGTGCCCAGAATCATTTTCAGTGCCGGGATGCTGCCCAATGCGCCTATACCGCCTACAAAGAGGAAGCTACCCAGCAGACCGAACGGCACGGACAGCAATACGGATAAAGGCAGGATGTAGCTTTCGTACTGGGCACTCAGCAACAGATAAACGAATACGAAGCACAATATGAAGATGAGTCCCGTAGTGCTGCCACTCGTTTCGGCCTCTTCACGCGCCATACCTCCCAACTCATAACCGAAACCGGCAGGCAGGTTTTCCTGCGCCACTTCGGCAATGGCTTGCAGAGCCTGACCGGAAGTGTAGCCTGATGCGGGAGCCACCATCACCTTCATGGAGGTGTAGAGGTTAAAACGGCTGATGACGTCAGGACCATATACTTTCTTGATGGAGATGAACTGCGTGATAGGTGCCATCTCGTTGCCGTTGCGCACCTTGATGCTTTGCAGTGTTTCCATATTCTTGGTAGCATCAGGTTCGGCTTGTACCATTACGCGGTACATCTTACCGAAGCTGTTGAAGTTGGAAGCATACAAACCACCGTAATATCCCTGCAAGGTAGTCAAGATGTCATTGGCTGATGCCTGCTTTCTTACAAGCGGCAGCGTCAATGTCCAGCTGGTATTGCGGGAAGTGAGGGTTGAAGGATGTCTTGGCAGAGTTGATTTCAGGGCGTGCTTCCAGGGCTGCGTTATAGTTGTTCACTACGTCGAAGAAGTGGTTCAAATCACCACCCGTCTTGTCCTGCATGTTCAACTCGATGTCGCTTGAAGCCGAGTAACCCGGAATCATAGGCGGCGCGAAGAACAATACCTGCGCTTCCTTGATAATCTTTTGGGCGCGCATGTACAAAGTGGCGTACACAATCGTGGAGTTCTGCATCGTGGAACGTTCTTCCCAGTTCTTCAGCTTGATGATGAGTGAACCGTAGGAGGGGCCTTGACCGCCCAAGAAGCTATAACCTGAGATAACGGTACGTGACTGTACGGCAGGGTCTGCAGCAACCAAGCTGTCCACACGGTTCAAAATCTCTTGTGCGCGTTCTTGTGAAGTGCCCGGAGGCAGTGTCACAGCGCCCATGATGGTACCGGTGTCTTCGTTGGGCACCATACCGGTCGGGGTTATCTGCATGAATACGCCCAACAGTACAATAGAGCCGATAACCAGTCCTGCCGATATCCAGCGTTTCTGGATGAAGAACAGCACTTGTTTCTTATACTTGCCCAGGATACCGTTGTATGAGTCATTGAAGGATTGTTTGAACTTGTCGGTAGTCATACCTGCCAACGCCAGCACACTGATGATAATCATCAAGCTACACAGAATGGGGTGTTCGCTGAAGCTGAACAGACCGAAAATCATGCCCAGGATAGCTACCGTCACGAAGAGCAGTGTAATGCCGGGACGCATCAACCGGCCTATAGAGTCGGCATAACGTGCAATCATAATCTTGCGGGCTTCCTTGGCGGCAACGCCTACACGCTCTTTCAGACTTCGTGTCCGCCGTTGTGAGGTTTCAGGAAGATGGCACACAGCGCAGGACTCAGGGTCAGGGCGTTCAGAGCCGAGAAACCGATGGCAATCGCCATGGTCAAACCGAACTGACGGTAGAAAGTACCTGCCGTACCTCCCATGAAGCTCACGGGAACGAATACGGACATCATCACCAACGTAATGGAGACGATGGCACCACCCAGTTCACTCATGGCGTCGATGGAAGCTGTACGGGCCGATTTGTAGCCCTGGTCCAGCTTGGCATGGACGCCCTCGACGACGACGATGGCATCATCGACACAATCGCAATGGCAAGCACCATGGCCGAAAGGGTCAGCAAGTTGATACTGAAGCCAATCAGTTTCAATACAAAGAAGGTGGCAATCAACGCCACGGGAATGGCGATGGCGGGAATCAACGTGGAGCGCATATCCTGCAGGAAGATATACACTACGATGAACACCAGGATAAAGGCCTCGATCAATGTCTTGATTACCTCATGTATGGAAGCGAAGAGGAAGTCGTTGGCACTCTGTGCAATGTTTATCTTCAAGCCGGCGGGCAGTTTGCTGGAATAGTCGTCCAGTAGGGCCTCGATATCCGAGATGGTCTGCGTGGCATTACTGCCTGCCATCTGGAAAATGATACAACTCACGGCTTTATGTCCGTTTACCATATTGTTGAATCCGTATGACAGACGGCCCAGTTCCACATTTGCTACATCCTTCAGACGGAGTATTTCACCGTTCTCCAAGGCCTTGATGACAATGTTCTCGAACTCCGTAGTCTGTTGCAGACGTCCTTTGTAACGCAGAGTATACTGGTAGGTTTGGTTACCGCGCTCACCCAACTGGCCGGGAGCCGCTTCGATGTTCTGTTCGCTCAAGGCGGCAACCACATCGTTGGGGATAAGTTTGTATTGGGCCATTACATCAGGTTTCAGCCAGATACGCATGGAGTAGTCTTGTCCCAATACCATGGCATCGCCCACACCGTTGACACGTTTCACCTCAGGGATAAGGTTGATGTTGGCGTAGTTTTCCAGGAACTCGATGTTGTACTGGTCTTTTTCATCATAGATGGAGAATACCATCAACATGGAAGTCTGGCGTTTACGGGTGGTTACACCGATTTTGGTAACTTCGGCAGGCAGCAAGCCTTGCGCCATGGAAACGCGGTTCTGTACGTTCACCGCTGCCATATCGGGTCGGTACCTTGCTTGAAGTAGATGGAGATGTCGCCCGAACCGCTGTTGGTGGCGCTCGAACTCATATACATCATATTTTCCACACCGTTAATCTGGTCCTCCAGCGGAGCGATAACGGAGTTAAGCACCGTTTGGGCATTGGCACTTGGTAAGTCGCACTTACCGATACGGTGGGAGGTGCAATGTCCGGGTATTGGGTGATAGCAAGGTAGCCAGACCAATAACTCCTAAGATTACTATCAGGATGGAAATTACCGTTGATAGTACCGGACGGTTAATAA
>ENA-OQDW01000964-OQDW01000964.1-human-gut-metagenome-genome-assembly--contig:-NODE-964-length-11127-cov-2.437545_pt1 | contig 11127 bp, 9 predicted proteins | sample MGYA00242784_ERZ504613 | MGnify/ENA primary metagenome ERZ504613 (study PRJEB26092, sample SAMD00036330) | human gut metagenome | host: Homo sapiens | study: EMG produced TPA metagenomics assembly of... | reverse complement strand
TAGATTATGAAAGTAGTGTTGTTCCGAGAGGCCCCGAGATCACCCACCAGTCCTTTGTATGGCCGCCCATAATGTAGCCGACCAGTATGCGGCACACTTTTTGTTGATCTCGATTTGGTCGTCGATTATAAAAACAAGGGAGGATGTATTCGCGCTACCCTGAAGCCAAACACTTTCTCAGGTAATCGTAGTAGGTTACCTTATCTCATGAAGAGAATCTAGGTGCCGTCAAGAGTTATGCGCAAATACGGATATCTGCTTCTATGTTTGATTAGTTACGATTCGTTGACGGTATTACTCCAAATGGTTTTCCAATTTTTTAATTATTGCTTGCCTGATAGGAGAGCAGGGTTCACAAAAATATTTGAAACCTTAAACGCCCTCTTTCATTCAGTCAATTTCAAAGATTATCTCGTGCTTAAGCCCTTAACACAAATAGGATAAGCAGCGAACTTTCTCGAGGCAGCCTCTTGGTTTTCGCAGAATTTAAATTTGGATACAAAAAAGTTAGAAACTCCTGTTTATGGATTGCTCTGGCCTCAATTTCGCTTGTCCTGATTCCTGTCGTATTCAACAAACAACCGCTCTTTATTTTGTGTGTTTTACCTGCGCTTACAAGAAGCGCGCTGCGATCTCTCAAAAATCAGTTTCCAAGAAGCCCTTGTTCATCAACGCTTCCGCGCCGTCGTTTACAGTAACCGCGCTGTGATACATACGAGCGGGATATAGCAAGTTTTGTCGCGACCTCTCGTTGTGTCAGCGGCCTGTCGTCCATCAATCCATATCGCAGGACGATAATCATGCGTTCCCGCGGATCTTTCAGTTCGCTGATATACCGCCGCAGCTGTTCGCTTTTAAGCTTGATATCTAAATCGTCGGCAATGGTATCGTTTGTATAGATGATATCAGAGAGCGTCAAGGGGTTGCCTTCGCTGTCGATATCGATTGGGTCGCTCATGGAAACATCTTGTGCAGATTTTCGTTGGCTTCGGAAATGCATTAAAATTTCATTTTCAATGCACCTTGCCGCATAAGTTGCCAGCCTTGTGCCCTTATCTGCATCAAACGTCCGGATGCCCTTGATTAGCCCGATCGTGCCAATAGAAATCAAATCCTCCTGCTCGGAAAAACTTGCGTAATATTTCTTGATAATGTGCGCCACCAGGCGAAGATTATGTTCGATCAAAACATCCGCGGCGTCTTCTTCACCCCGTTTCATCCGCTCCAGATACTCCCGCTCTTTTGCAGCGCTTAAAGGCGGGGGAAAGGAGCTGGAAGAGCTCAGATGCAGTGCAAAATAGAGGAGATTTGTCAGAAGTTGCCCCCAAAGCGTAGCAAACATAAGTTGTCCTCCAGATCATTCAAGGATAATGCAGTATATGTGAAATGATAAAATTTTGTGCCAGTCCTTTCTAAAAAAACAGGAGGCCGGCATAGCTCGCCGTACCTCCTGCTATCTGGGGCTGATTTATTTGTAGGACATAATTTTATAGAAATTCGGATACTTATTCAAAAATTGCTGCAAGTTGGTCACCGTGTTTGAGCCGGGGTCATTGACCAAAAACTGAGAGGCAGAAAGCGTATTGCCGCCTTGATAGCCGGTGACGACCACCCAATGTTGCCCGCCAGAGGCAGTTTTTGCACCAATAAATCCGGGCTTGCCCTGTTTCAGAAGTGCATACAGCTTTCCGAGATAACCGTTTGCGTTGGTATCCGCCACATAGTTCGAGGGCCAATACAGTGCGCCGCCTGCGCTATAGCTCAGCTTTTTTGCCATTGCGTCTGGATAGATTGTCGTGCCGGTGCGGAAGGATTCCATCATGGCAAGCCCTGTCGTGGTGCAGCAATCTGGGCGATCGTCTGGCCGGAGCTGCCCAGCTTCACGTTGGCCCAGCGCGGATCGGTCTGCTTAAAGCTGACAACGGAGAGCTTTACAGCCGGATATGTGGTATCCCCAGAGAATTGCTTTAAATATTGGCTGCTGACGAAACCGGTGCGTGTGCCGTGATACAAAATTTTTGACCATCCGCCAGACTGGGAGAGAATTACTACTGTTTTCCCCTTGGGAAGAGAAGTTTGTACAGCGTAGCTCGTGCCTGCACCCTGACGGACATTCAGGTTGCCGGAGCTCGTATTGACCTGCGCGGCAAAGCTGCCGGAGATGCTTTTCATATAATCGCCATGTACATAGCCATATTTACCGTCTGCATATTCGACCTGCCACCAGGAGCCGCTTTTTGAAAGCAGGGTAACATTGCTGCCTCGTGGGAGGCTGGCTACAATTTTACCGGATGTGGAAGCAGAAGAACGAACGTTGAGGGCGCCGGAGGCAGTTGTTACCGTGCCTGCAATGGAAGCGCTGTTTGCCGCCTGCACCGGTTGGCTAAGCCCGATGAGAGAAAAATGGCAAAAACCGCAGCCATCCAAATTGAAAATAATTTTTTCATAACAAACCTTCATCCTTTCGTAAATTCCATGTGAAAATACCGTTTTTCACGTGAATGATTCAATTTCGTTTTACGGTTTCATCCCGCGCTGAGAATTATAGCATAAAACGGTCGTTGCGCAAGAGGTAAGTTATGGATTAACCCCAAATATGGAGATTATTATAAAATGAAAAATGGCGCGATGCACCTCTATGATCATTGTATTGTTTTGCACGAGTCAATAGCTTCAAACGGGGTCGTTTAAAGCATTGGAAAAATGCCTGTCGGCGCAAAACGCCTCCTCCGCAGAGCGGCAACGCCATTTTTCGCTGGGGATGGCTGGTGCGTATGATATAATAGCTTCAAACGAGATCGTAAAGTTTCAGGCTTTGAAACTTGGAAGCATTAGAAAAAGGCCGGATCAAGCAAGCAGACTTCTCAGCCTGCCGCTTGATTCGGCTTTCCGATTCCAGCATATCGCCTGCCCTAGTATAGGTGGGCGGGGAAAGGCTTCCGTGCCATTATGATCAGACGAAACATTACGTCGCGAGTATCCATATCGCCTCACTCTTCAGCTCTTTGCTCCCCGCCCTAGCAATCGCTATTATTTTATTTTTTCCTTTTTGTAGCCTGCATCCCTTCCAGCGAAAGATGCCTGGCTGCTTATTTTTTTTCTGCTCTTTTGTGCTGATTTGCTTTCCATTGACAAAAAGGGTAACAGCATCGGTATTGGAATAAACCTTAATTTCTGTTTTCGCCCTTTTCCGCTGTATGCAGCGGCTCTGCGCAATTTGAAGCATGGGTGTTTTACTCCACCGGCTTTGATAAACGTAATAGGCGTCCTTTTTTACCTTTCGGTCAAACGAAACGAGGCCTTTGTCATTCATGCCGGGGCGATTTCCTTCATTGCGTCCATCCGAGCCGAAGTCAAACAAATTCCATACAAAAGTAGCCCAAAGGTAGTCCCGCCGGTCGATTTGCCGAAGAAATGATTCATGGCAGAGGGTTTGGTATTCTTCGGGGTGAAAGCTGCCGTTATGTAAAGGTTTTTTCGGCCGTTCCGCATGCTGCAAATGGTTGCCGCCCGCGCCGTATTCCGAAATGCCCACGGGCCTATCGCAGCGCATTTTATCCAGAAAGGAACCGAGCTGCCTTCGGTTCATGCCATACCAGCCGGGGTAAATATTCCAAGCAATCAGATCGCTTTTCCAATGGTAAGCCGTTTTTTGGTTGGTGGCCTGCGTAGTGTAGCGGGTGGGATCGAGCCGCTTTGCAAGCGCATGTAGCTCGTTTGTGAAGGGGATCATCACATCGTCGAATTGTGCTTTTACCTCGTTTTGCAAGCCCCAGCAGAAGATCGCGGGATGGTTGCGATTCTGCTCGATCAATTCAGTAAGTTGCTGTTTCGTAATTTCAAAAAAGGCCTCCCGGTCGGTATTGGGGCTTTCATAGCTTCCGTTACCGCCCACAAGATCGACAAAGGGAATTTCCGCCCACACTAGGATGCCGTGTCGGTCGCATAGCCGGTAAAAGTATTCCGCCTGCGGATAGTGCGCAAGTCGGACGGCGGTGGCGCCAATGTCGTAAAGAATTTGAAAATCCTCATCATGCTGCGCCTCAGTCAGCGCGTTGCCGAGGGCCTCCCGATCCTGATGGCGCTTACGCCGCGCAGGGGATAGGGGCGACCGTTGAGAAAGAATCCCTTTTCCCGGTCGATGTGGAAATACCGCAGGCCGGCTTCGTCCCAAAGCGTGTCGATGGTTTCTCCGTTTGCGGATAGCTCCATGGAGGCGGAATAAAGGTACGGATCCTCACGCCCGTTCCATAGGTGCGGGCTGTCGATCCGAAAATCGAATCCGATCGCCAGATTCTGCCCTGACGCGATTTGTATGGTTTTCGTCTGCACGCTATCCCCAAAGCGGGCACGCACCCGGATTGTTTTTTCCTCTGCCTCGCGGTTTTCGAGCGTCGCCTCCACCCGGCAGGAGGCGGATGCATCGCTTACCGAAGAAGGGATCAGCCGCAGCCCGCGAGCGGCAAGCTGCGTCCGGGAGAAGCAGAGCTTTTCCGTTTCGATCAGTTCCACCTCGCGGTAAAGGCCACCATAGAAAGTGAAATCTGCCGTCAATGGAGCGATCCGCTGGGAAAATGCATTGTTTACCTTGACCGCGAGCAGATTACCGCCCTCCCGCAGAACATCTGTGATCTCCAGGCAAAAGGCGGTGTAGCCCCCCTCATGTGAACCGATGAGTTGTTCATTGAGAAATACGTCGCAGCGCATATTCGCGCCCTCAAATCGCAGAAAATGCCGCTTATGCAGCGATTCCGCGGAGAGGGTGAGCGTTGTGCGGTACCAGCCGTCGCACGGTAATAGTCAGTTTCGTTGATATCCTTGCCGCCTGGGCAGCCATCCTGCCCGTCTGCCGCATTCCAGGTGTGTGGAATTTGAATTTTTTCAAACCGGCACATGTCCGCGCTGAACTGAAATCCATCCTCCAGCGCGCCCCTGTGGAAATACCAATCCGTTAGCTTCATGAATACGATCATCCTTTCTCTGCGAGGAAGTAAAAAAGCGGCGCGCGTCTCATTGGCCCGTGCGGTGAAAGATCTGCTCAATGCCGCGAGGCTCACAGGGCGGATGAGCGGGGAGGGCCGCTTTCTGCCGTCATCCATCCTCTTTTCCAAGCTTTTTCCATTATAAAGGATTTGAGGCGGCCATGCAACGACTGGCCGAAGCTTGGCGCGGCTTTTTATGATGAAAAAATGCCCGCCGGACAGAGCCGCGGCAGGCGATTTGGTGCATAGGAAAATAGAAAAGCAAAAAATGATTTATATCCCGTTGACATAGGCCGCCGCCTGATAGCCCGCCACTGCTCCGTCGGCCGCGGCAGTGATGATCTGGCGAAGCAGCTTCGAGCGGCAGTCCCCGGCGACGAACACGCCTTCGAGCAGGGTTTTGCAATCCTCTCCGGCGACGAAATAGCGTTATCGTCGAGCGGGAGTTGGCGGGAGAAAATCTCGTTTTCCGGAATCAGGCCAATGGCGACAAAGACGGCGCTGACCGGTAGCTCCTGCTGTGCGCCTGTTTTGGTGTTTTCCAGCAGCACGGAGGAGACGGCGCTTTCCCCGCGGATTTTAGACACGGCGCTGTCATATTGAATTTTGATGTTTTCCTTCTGCCTGACGCGGTCGGCCAACGCCTTTTCACCCCGGAATGCGTCGCGCCGGTGCACCAAATAGACAGTGCGGCAGACGTTGGCAAGATACAGCGCATCCTCCAGCGCCGTGTTGCCGCCGCCGACGATGGCGACGTCTTTTCCCCGGAAAAACGCGCCGTCGCAGGTGGCGCAGTAGCTCACGCCGCGGCCGGTGAACGCTTCCTCACCGGGGCAGCCGAGTTTGCGGCGCTTCACGCCGTTCGCAATAATAACAGCCTTTGCCTCATAGCGCTCGGTATGAGTTGTTACTACCTTGGGGTTGGCGGAAAGCTCTGCCTGTGTGACGGTTTCAAAGTGAATTTGCGCGCCAAGCGATTCTGCCTGCGCGTAAATTTGCTGGGCGAGTTCCGGCCCTGTGATGCTGGGGATGGCGGGATAATTTTCAATTTCATTCGAAATGGCAATTTGGCACCATAGAAATTTTCCTCCAGCAGGATCGTGCTCAACCCCGCCCGCTGTGCATAGATAGCCGCAGTCAATCCGGCGCAGCCGCGCCGATGATGATAACATCCGTCATAAGTGACGCCTCCGTTTCCGAAATCTGATCTATCAAAATATATTCTGTCCGTTTAAAATTAGTATAGCACAAATCAGTCAATTTTCAGGAACTTTGTCACATGGCGTTTCTTTTGCGTGCAAATTTGCGCGTAGAATAAATTTTTGGGTAGGATATCCGAACTCTTCGGTCAATTCGCCCGCTTTAAACCCCAATTTTTGATAAAGCGCGCGCGGGGCATTGCCCTTTGGATCCTCTTTCCGAAAGGTGGAAACAGTGATATCCCTTGTGGCGTCTAGCTTTGGAAGCATTTTGCCAATCAGCTTTGAGGCAATTCCCCGCCGCCTGTAGTCGGGGTGGATCGCTATGCAGGAAAGCTCGTTGTGATGGGGCGAAAAAAGCAATATTCCAACAATTTGCTCGTGATCCTTTGCACAGATTGCGCTGCTGCGACCAATATTCTTGCGCAGCGTTTTTTCATATTCCGATAACGCCTCCTCCGTTTCTAACCCGGGAAAGTTCCAACGAAGGAGGCGAACGAGTTTCATCCAGGAAGGGAGATCCGCCTGCGTGGCATATGAAATCGTCAACATTTTATCATCCTTTCTACTGCTTTTATGCAGCCGTTTGATCGTTTTCATGCGCTTTTTTCAGCTTCCAGCGCGCGCGCAGCAGGAGGATGACCCCCAGCAGGGCGATCAGTAGCTCGGTGACCGGGATTGTCAGCCAAACGCCGTCCAGGCCGAAGAAATAGGAAAGCAAGAACAGCACCGGAAGAATGACGGCGACGCCCCGTAGGATGGAGAGCGCAAATGCCTCCTTGAGCTGCGCCATGGCGGAGAGGGTGGTGATCGTGATGATATTGAAGCCCATCAGGGCGAAGGCGAGAAAATATAGATGGAACGCCCGCACAGCGAGCGCGGTAAGCTCCGGCGATTTTTCCTGATTGAATAACCCGGCGATCTGGGTGGGAAAGAGCATGCCAGCGCCATAAAAGAGCAGGCCGATCACGCCGGCACAGGCGGCGGCCAGCAGGAAGGCGCGCCAAACGCGCCCCATCTGCAACGCGCCGTAATTGGTGCTGATGATGGGCTGCACGCCCTGGCCGATGCCATTGAAAAATGCGGTGCAGACAATGGCGATATTCGCTGCGATCCCATAAGCTGCAACGCCCGTGTTACCGGCGAGCCGCAGGATGACCGCGTTAAAGGCGAGGATGACAATGCCTGCGGAAAATTCTGTGATAAAATTTGAAATGCCGCAGCGCATGATCTGGAGCGTTTCGCGCACAGTCGGCCTAATGCGCTGCAAGCGCAGGCTGTTGCCCCTGCGCAGAAAATGCGTCAGCTGGATAAGAAGTCCCAGCACGCTGCCAAGGCCCGTTGCAAGCGCTGCACCGAACATGCCGAGCTTCAGCGGATAGATGCATACATAGTCGAGAACGATATTCGTCAGCGTGGAGATCGTCATGGCAGCCATGGCAAGATGCGGGTTGCCATCGTTGCGCACAAAAGCGGTCATGATATTATTGAGGATGAAAGCCGGGGAGAAAAGCAGAATTACGCGCAGATAGGTTGTGGTGTATAGGGCAGTTTCTTCTGTTGCGCCCAGTAGGAAAGCGATCGGTTCCGCCGCAACTAGCCCCAGCAGAGCGAACAGAAGGGAAAACGCCGTGCCGAGCACAGCGGATATCGTAAAGGGACGATTGGCGCGGCCTAGTTCCCCGCGCCCGTGCAAAATGGAAAAGACCGTTCCGCCGCCAATGCCCAGCAGCGCGCCGATGCCAAAAATCAAATTATAAGCCGGCAGCCCGATATTCAGAGCCGCAAGGCCAAGGCGCCCCACGCCGTTGGCAATAAAGTAGGTATCCGCTAGAATGTAAAGCGACATCCCCACCATGCCGATGACACCCGGTGTGACATAGCGGAAGAAAACGCCGGTGATATTCCCTTTTAAAATTGCTTCGCGCTGCACCATGTAGCCTCCTTTGGGATTCTTCTATTTATGTTACCCTGTTTTTACCGTTTTCAAGGGAACGGAATGAAAAAAGAGACCTCAAAGTATCCAAAGGCCTAGCGATACTTTGCAGTCTCCGTTTGATTCGGCCCAGCCCCGGCGGGCAGACCGGACGGACGATTCAATTTCCGCTTATTGTAGCAGATGCTTTGGCTGGTGTCAACCCGTGCTGGAAAGGCGTACCACGTTTTTCGTCTGCTCCATGCCGCAGGGTTGCTTTTGCGGCATGGCAAGGGCGAAAGATCCGTTGCGCACGCGTTCAACCGGTAGATCGTTTGCGCGGCGGGGGAGAGGGTTCGCAGGCCGGAGGCACGCATCAGCACCGGCTTCTTCGCCGTATCCCGCATGCGCCGCAGAACCTCCTGCCCCCTGTCGTTAAAGCCGAGCACGTGCAGGTATGGAGGGGAGAGGGCGGTATCCCCCTGTGTGACGCCCAAAAAAGCATGCAGCGTAAGCCTACGGATGCGCGCATGCGTATAGCGCTTGGTTTTCACGCAACTGAACAGGCTGCCGAGAGAGCAGGCGGAGCGTATGCCTTCATATACCTATATTCCAGCCCTTCGCTGATATCCGGCAGAAGTGCCAGATCGGCAGGGGATAGCGGCGCAGGTGTGATAAAATGGCGGTTTCCATTGCAGAATAGGAAACGGGCGCGCGCCCTGCGGTGATTTCCCGGCGCAGGATTTCAAAAGAGAAGGAGGGGAGGCTTTTTTTCCCTTGGGGGTTATCCTGAAGAATCAGGCTTCGTATCTGGGCGGCGCTGGGAAAGCCCTCGGCACAACCTGTCTCATCGTGCCGTGCGCCTTTGCGCAACACAGCGAGCGGGCGGATTGGAGAATGCAGGCTTTTTAACGCCCGCAGGTATTCAAAGGCAAGCGCGTCGTTCGCCCCTTGCAGGAGGGCGGCGGCCTCTTTCCCAAGGCATTGGGCCGCAGCTTTTTCCCGCGCAGCGGCAGGCTCATCCCTTCATCCAGACACCCGCGCAGGCAATCGCGCATCTCTGGGGATTCCAGGGCCTGCGCCGTTTCGCAGAGGAGGGCGGTGCTTCCGCATTCCGAGCCGAAGCTCAACAACTCCACACAGCCCATTGCGTGTAAGAGGGAAACGCCCGCGCGTGCGAAATCCTGCGCTCGGGCGCAGCTCCACGGCACCGGCAGCTCCAGCACGAGGTCCGCGCCGCCGTGCAGCGCCATCTCCGCCCGGGCGTGTTTTTCAAGGAAGGCAGGTTCACCACGCTGCACATAATTCCCGCTCATCACGGCTACGATATGGGAAGCGCCTGCTTTGCGGGTCTGCTCGATCTGGTAGGCGTGGCCGCCGTGAAAAGGGTTGTATTCCGCAATGATTCCCGCAATTTTCATGTTGGCTATCTCCTTTTTGGGGATGATCCGGGACATATTTTCAGGCATTCTCTCATTCCGCGTGAAGATTTTTCCTTTTTTGCGCTATTTTAGGCGCAAAAAGCCGGAAAGCCCTTGAAAAATCAAGCTATCCCGTCTATAATATATCAGCTACCGTTCCAAACGGCAACAGAGAATCTGCAAATTATTTTTGTTTAAGCGGGGGAATTGTTGAATGAAAATCCTGGTCATCAATGCGGGAAGCTCTTCCCTGAAATATCAGCTGATTGATATGGATGGGGAAAATGTGCTGGCGAAGGGAATCTGCGAGCGCATCGGCGCAGGCGGCCATATGCACGGCAACACAGCGGATGGGCGCAAATTCGACTTTGACGTTGAAATGCCGAACCATACCGTGGCGTTCCAACAGGTAAAAGCTGTTTTGACCGAGGGCGACTGCGCTGTGATTGCGAGCTTGATGAAATCCGGGCGGTCGGCCACCGGGTCGTCCAAGGCGGCGCAACCTTCAATAAGAGCATGCTGGTTGACGATACGGTGATTGCGGGAATTGATCGGCTGCGTGATCTGGCGCCCTTACATAACCCTGCGCACCTACAGGGCATTCGTGCCTGCCAGGAGGTATTCGGCCGAACGTGCCGCAGGTTGTCGTATTCGACAACGCCTTTCATAGCACGATGCCGCCGGAGGCGTATTTATATGCCATTCCCTATGAATATTACGAAAAGTATAAAATTCGCCGTTATGGCTTCCACGGCACTTCTCACCGCTATGTCAGCGCCCGTTGTGCAGAGCTGATGGGCAAGAATCTCGAAGAGATCAAGATGATCACCTGCCATTTAGGCAACGGCTCCTCCATCACTGCGATCAAGGATGGCAAGGTAATTGATACCAGCATGGGGCTCACGCCTCTCGACGGCTTCATGATGGGCACACGCAGCGGTGGGCTTGATCCGTCCGTGGTGACCTACTTGCAGGCAAAAGAGGCTGGACGCCCAAGCAGACCGATGAGGTGCTCAATAAAAAATCCGGTATGCTCGGCATCTCCGGCATTTCGAGCGACGATCGTGATCTGGCCAAAGCGGCGGCCGAGGGCAATGAGCGCGCCCTCCTGACGCGTAAAATGCTGTGGTATCAGATCCGCAAATATATCGGCTCCTATGTTGCCGCGCTCGACGGTGTGGACGCAATCGTCTTTACAGGCGGCATTGGCGAAAACGGCCAGTTCATCCGCGCGGATATCTGCGGCAATCTTTCCTATCTTGGCGTTGAGATTGACAATGCGATCAATGCAAAGGCGCTGCACGGCGTTGAGGCCGAAATTTCCACACCCGCATCTAAGGTGCGCATTTTTGTCATCCCCACAGAGGAAGAATTGATGATCGCGCGCGATACGAAGGCGATCGTCGAGGCGATGTAATTCATCCATTTGTTGTGTTTTTAAAGAGGGCTGTTGCAAAATGTTTTTCATTTTGCAACAGTTTTTTTGCTGCCTTTAGGCTTAACAAAACCCCTGGTTGAACCAGGGTAGATAAAAAAGCCTTGGCAAATAAAACCTCCATGCTACAATCAAGATGGTTTGGCAACCGCATCAGGAAAGAGCAAGGAGGTTT